>Ga0228710_1000723_pt1 | contig 44967 bp, 13 predicted proteins | sample MedpolnodulmetaG_FD_177995 | JGI IMG/M metagenome (GOLD analysis project Ga0228710, IMG submission 177995) | Root nodule microbial communities from Medicago polymorpha collected in Santa Monica, California, United States - pink nodules | ecosystem: Host-associated > Plants > Roots > Nodule... | reverse complement strand
GATTGTTTTTTTTTTTTTTGTGGTGGTCAAGGGTTCGAACCATGGACCTTGCATATATTATATATTGAATTTACCAATTGAGCTAAGCTTTCGAGGACATCCAAGATGGTTTTTGTTTATGAGATTGTTTGTAATGAAATATTTTTAGTCTTTAAATTGAAAATAAAATAAGGGGAGTTTCTATACCAAATCACACTATCTTATACCATCGATAGCTCCCTATACATGACGACACCTTAATTCACATTAGAGATTTTAGAGCTATACCAATGTTGTTCAATGACATTGATTCCTTCATTTAGTGACCCATTCATTCTTTTTGTTCTACACTGTTATCTCCATTTGTGACCCCTACCACTAAAAACATATCCACCAAATAAAATTGGAATAAAAAACATGATTTAAATCATAAACTTACGATGGAAAAAATGACGAGATTTGAATAAAATTGAAATACACATGTGTGAAGAACGATAAGGGGTAAGACGATACCAGTCCAACATGTATAATAAGAACAAATTGAAAAATTACTAAGTGTAGAATTATATGGACGATAAAGTTCTCTCTCAACGGTTAATGATGCTATTTGAACTACCGATCTCTAATTAAGCTTTTTCTTTATCAAAGTAGATCTCTAATTAAGTTCGAGAAGCAATGTATGTTATCTCATTTAAGCTCGGGTGATTAGAACTTAACCATTTACGCTATAATGCGATATTTGTTTGAAATGATTATACCATAGTATATTTAATAATTTATTTGCAGATAACTATTGGTATAGTAAAAATTTAGAGTGATGTAATGGTACTCTAGTCTAAGACAAATAAAACCTTATTTACTTACAAAATTATCCAAATGGAGAAATGCCAATTATTGATATTTTAACTTTTTATACTATGTGATTATTTTTGAATTATTGAGAAAAAGACCATAAACGTGATGGCACACATATCATCATCATCATCAAGAAATACAACCAAACGAAAAACAATCAAAATTTATAGTAATAGATATTAAGATGAGATGAGATTTGTGAATGATTTTTAATTTAAGATAAGTTTTTCCCCAGCAAATCCCTGTCTTAGAAAAACAAATTAAAACAAAATCTCAACGACTTTACATTTATGGGAACTAGAAACTCAACGATTTTATGAGGATTCAGGAAGATGTATAAAATGGGAATGTCTATGCATATTTGTGAATCATGGCCCGCATGAAAATAATGATGATATTTGCACGTCTATGCATGGCCCCAGGAACTGGTAGCAATTATAATAATATAAGCTGAAAAATAATTGAACTTATTTATTGTCGACTTGGTGTCAAGTCGCTTTTCTTAAGGATTCTCTATAGAATAGAATACTCATAACCCAAGCCAACTTCATACGTGCTGAGTGTGAGTGTGATCTCCATCCCCAAATGGCACGTGTGGGCTAAACCGCCATTTTAATCTTAAATGTGTGAGCCGTTGTTATTATAATTCTAAATATATTAAATTGAAAATAATATTCATGTCTTTTTAATTAGTTATGTGGCCATTTTGTTCTTCAAATACTGCGTCTTTTATTAGTCACTTTTTTTCTTCAGAAAAACTCATTTTGTTCTTCAAATGTATTTTGTTTTGGCTAATTTAATTCATAAAATCGAAACAAGACACTTAGGAATGTATTTGCAATTTTAGTACATTTAAAGATTCTTTTTTAAAAGGAATTCATTTAAAGATTGTATATAATACAATGTCTAACACATTCAAAGACTAAAATAGTATTTTACCTCTAAAGTTGATAGGTAGTTTGGTACTTTATGTGTTATGATGATATGTGTGCCACTACGTTTATGATCTTTTCTAAAAAAAAAAATCTTATCATTCAATAATTAATAAACTAATAATTCAAAAACATCTCCATGGTATGAATTAAAAATATCGATAATTGACATTTCTCAATGTAAATAATTTCATAAACAAATAAGGTATTTTTTTTCTTGAATTGGGACATCATTCCATAACCCAAAATTTTGATTATAAATTAAATAAATAAATATAGATATATTGATATATTTTTATCAAAAAAAATATAGATATATTATATAAAAAAATCTATCTATTTATAGTTTTGACTATCAAAATTACATTACTAGTATACTATTAAGGCTTCGTTTGAGAATTTGCGGAGGAAGGCAGGACTTTGGAAGAGGGGAGAACAAGGAAAGTGAGAAAAATATTTTATCTCATTTAAAAGAATATTTTGTCGGGAATGAAAAATAGAATGTATATGATTGATATATTTTTAATTTTAAAAGTATTATGACTGAAGAATTATTTTAACTCCAAAATCCTCTAGAATTTTCTTCGGATACATTTTTTAAGTTCTCTCAAGTCTCATATTAGAGACATTTTGTATATTGAAGAAAAATAAACCTCTATAAGATGGGAGACTTTTTTTTTCCCTTCTCTTTCTCTTTAATCGGTCTTCAATATTCTAACTATATTTTTTTTTTCTTGTATAGGAACTATATTGTTTTGTTTATGCCACTCCATGAGTTTCTTTTATGGATTTGAATTTTTTTTCTTTTAAAACAAAAGTACAAAACCACCTCATCTCCACTATAAATTAAAATTGTATTGACATTTTCCAATTAATATTTATTTTAGTCAATTTATTTTACATTTGACATTGATTTGAAGTCTATAATTTTAACTTTTAAGAGTACTTTCCGATGGATTCCCCGTGGTTATTAACTTATTATAGAGGATATAATAAAGCTGTCTTTATTCAAAAGAAAAAATATGGTTGTTAGGGTGCAGTGCTGGCAGTGTCACATTTACACATTCATGAGATTTCTGTTGATGCGTTAAATCACATGCCTTTTTGCCAAAAATACAGACAAAGGAGAAGAACTTTTGCATTTTATAAGTAAATTAATACAATTTAGAAAGATAGATTGAATCAGATCTGTTAGGTTTTTTGGTAGCCATCTTCTTCTTTTTTTACTAATAGCAGCTCCATTTTATTTTTTTTGACAAACTAATAGCAGCTCCATGTTATGTCCTGTCACAAATGTTGTCGTTATATGTATGCGTGTCTCTCTTTTTTTTTGTAAAAAAACAAAAGTTTCATTTGACGTGATATTATGAATTTCACGCCTCAAAAAATTAAGAATTTAAATGAACCAAGTGTGTATTATATTTCCAATATCTAACAAATTAATGGTTTATATCATGAGTTTAATAAACAGTGTGAATTATTTTACATATATTTCACATGCATCAATATGTTACAATATTTAGTAAAAAATATTTATATGACAAAAAAATTTGGTTACATTTATATGACAAAATATGATTGAATATTTGTGTAAACCCACTTGGGTTAGCCTAGTGGTATTGACTTGTAACCTGTGAGTGTGCTCTTCCTCAAAGTCTCAGGTTCGATTTTGTCAGGTGTCAATTTGAGGGGGTTAGTTTAGCTTCTTCAAAAAAATATTTGTGTAAAATTTTACATGCATAGAAATTATTTTTAAATTCTATAATAATTTTTAATTCGTAAACTTTTTTATATTTATATATTTGAATTTTTTCTGACAATATAATTGAATACATTATGGTTAATGTTATTTTAAAATTTGATATATAGACGTACATATAGAGACATATAAAAATGGAAAACGGTAGAGATTAATCATAACTAAGTAATCGTGGAAACTTTGTACCGATAACATGCTAACTAAAAAAATATGAATGAAAAAAAGTCGTGTTTGATGATTCAAAAATATAATGAAATCTTAACGACTTCAATTATCAATAGCATTGTTCATAAATTATCATTCACTTAACTACTTCAAATATACTTCTTCGAAAACATGTTTTACCTAAATTTTGTGGTAATAGTTATTTTGATCTCTCAATGTGTAACGAGTGGCCACAGTGGTAGTCCCTCAATGTATCGAAATTTTAAAATAGCTCATGATTGTGAATTATGTTAGTAATAACAATCACTTACGTTAATTTTTTTTGTTAACGGACTCATGTTAGTCTCTCGGTATACTTATTTATAGTCATATGATCAATCTCTATAAGTATTTCCTTATTGTCATCTAAGTCTCCATATGAAAAGAGTTAGTTAATGTCAACATTGAGAGAAGATTTTAGATCACACAACTATTTGGATTAAAGAAGTGCATAACAAGAGATTATTTTGAAATTTTGATACATTGAAGGACTATTACGGTTATTCGTTAGTCATTCAAGAACCAAAATAACTATTACCCCTAAATTTTTCTCTCATGTTAAGTTAGAATCTACAGCTTTTCCTAAGAAATGATTTTGTATATTTAAATATAATTTTTTAATGATTTATAATATAATCAAACCTATTATACAACTTTTCCCTATTTCAACTTCACAATATTACCATATGATATGATTTGAACTTTATTATCAACTGTGGAGCAATAAACCTCTCAAAAAAGGTTTGTGGAGCAATAAAGAACAAAGTAATAATATTTGACAAATGGATGCTAAAATCATCTGAATATTGTATTCTAAAATCATGACAAGAAAAAAGTTCTAAATGTTTTTTATTTTGGACCATTTTTTTTAATGTTAAAATAGCTAGATGAGTATAATGTATATTTATTTCTTTTAGTTTTCTATAGATTTTCTACGGTAGAAGTAAATCAAAAATCTTATGTGAGGTACGTCAAACACTAAATATATTTATCTCATTCAATCTTAATTCAATCATTAATTAGTTACGGTGTAGAACATAACTCCTTCAGTTAGATCCAACTTCCGTTGACAATGTATATTTTATTTCTTTAGCAACATGATTGTAGTTCAAGTGCCAATATCTTTTAAAATATGATAGTATAACTTATTCTACTGATTACTTTTTGAGAAGTAGGTTCACATTGTAGTGTTTTAATTGGTTTTGAACAAGTTCAACCCTTTCAAGGGAGAAAATATGTTTAAAACATGGTTGAACACTAAATATAAACACATCTTTTAATTGAGATTTAAATCTTAGATCATTGTGTTATTAGAGACATACCCCTTCTACTAGAATCAACGGTGACATTGTAGATTTTAATATAAGATAACTATATTCATCAACACAAAAAGGTAGCATAAAAGTGAAATTAAAAAAAAATCTTTTTATTTTTCTTAAACCAATAAATATATATTTTATACCAAATCAAGAATGTTGCATTTCAGTATTATTAATAGGAGTGTAAAATATCACTTAAAATCAGTTGATATTAAGAATAATCACCTTTGCTATGAGTAGTCACATTCGCTTGCCATTTAGAAAACTCAAGCACAAAATTATTAATGAAAGACTTTAACAAGTCAATATATAAATGTTTTTTTAATTAAACAAATCAAAACTTAAAAATTGTTAATAAAAGACTTTAATAAGTCAAAATAAAAAATTTGAAAAATAAAATAAAAAGTCAAAACACAAAAATTGTTAATAAAAGACTTTTTTTTAAAAATTAAAAATACTTTAACAAGTCAAGATAAACGATTTTCTGCAAATGTGTCTCTTAAATATCTTTTAAAAAAACCAGAAAAGTTATAAACAATAATTACAAATTGTTTTATCAAACCATACACTAACGATCAAAAAGAATTAAGAGATTGTTTTAAAAGGTTTGTCGGGTTGGTTGATCCAGTATCAATCTCATTAAAAAATCCATTTGCATAACATTGCACTAACACATGTAATACTTATATTAGATAACAAAAACTGTTATATGAGCACTTAATTGTTTGTATACTTTACCAGATAAAAAGAATAAACATTAGCATTTGTATTTTATATACACAAAACCTTGGTGTGAGTGCAGTGGGATTTATTTAGTTAAATAAATTGGTTCAGTAATTGCTTTTGAGTAGACATCACCTTATGGAGGAGTTTTATATCCATCCTATTTAAGATAAGAGTAAAGGAATATTGATGTCTGAAAATGTTGTTAATGTCATAAGAAGAATTTTTTTTTTAAACTCTTGTATAACATTGCAAAAAATATACCCAATTCCAAAATCAACATTACCAAGCAAAGCAAGTAGTGAATTTACTGAAATTACTAAAATGTTCATCAACTAAAGAAAATCAGACATAATACTAACCAAAAATCAAACATATAAAAGACAAAAGTACCGAACAAAATCACCAATATAACAGTATCAAACTTCAAAGAAACTAACACATGAATTCATTCACCACATACTTAGTTTAGTTAGCACACTTGACAATAGAATCCACCTTAATTGAAAGAATTAAAATTTATTTATTTTAATGCAATTTATCTAGTAGTTATGTAAAAAGCGAAGAGACACATTGGGCTTCCATAATCATCAATCATCATTCTTTATAGACATCTAATGTTTTAAATCCATGGCGCTGTGCTTATTTAGTTTAGTGTTAAATAGTTTAAGCTATATGAATAATGCTCTAATAAACACTCAATTTTCAAACCCAATATTTTTAACAAAAAATATGTTAAATGAGTTTCACAAATAACTACATATCATTTATTTATTAGCAAAGTTTCGTAAAAAAAAAAAATATACTTTTGACAAATTTGTTAAAACAAAATATTTTTAACAAAACCCCTATAAAAATATTTGTAACAAATAGTATGTAATATCATTGCTAATTATGATTCACATAAAGGAAAAGAAGATGTGCTTAACACTCATTCTAATTTGGCATCCATAAGTAATACTCTCACGTCCATAATTAAAAGCACCATTTGAAGAAATTTTGTGTGCTTAAATCTAACTCTTATGCAATTTATTAGGTGCATTTTCCAAACATACTTTTATTACACTATTAATTTATAGGGTAGTGTTAACTTGTGTCCTTAGGACACATGTTAAAAAATCCAAAAAAAGAAATATTCCCTTAAACTTTGTGCATTCAATTTATTAAAACATTAAAAATTAAATTTAATGCACGCATTCCAATATATTATTTCTACATTTAGCTTCTAAACTTGTGCCTTAAGGGCACAAGTTAACATTTCCCTAATTTATATTACAATTGAAATATAAAAAGTTAAAGTTACACATGATAATACATAAATTTCTCTCAAAAATATGTTAATACATAAATGATGTTTTAGGAATATCTACCTACAAAATGGTCATGATAAATTCATTAATCATTTTTCTAATATATGTGAAAAAGTAAAGTGAATGCAAACATGTGTCCTAACTTTAAGAGGACACGTTAAGGAGTTCAACAATGAGATATTCAATTTAAAAATCGTGTCTTTAACTTTTTAAAAGTCATAAATATGTGTTTTAAGAACACAAGTTATCAAGGACAAAAAAAAGCTATAATGAGGTATAAAACCTATTTGGATTTTATTTAAGATGAAAATGACCCAATATCGATGCTATTTAAGTTTGAACTTAATACCGGTAAAAAAAAGTTTGAACCCGATATAGATGTTAAACACGGAAAGAACTTGATATAGATGCTATTTAAGTTTGAACCTAATACCGGTTAAAAAAAGTTTGAACTTAATTTGTAAAATAAATGAATGCTTTTTCTGGTTTTGTACATTTATTTAAACGAGTCTACGAAAAGCGTAAATTTTACTTTTTTTTTAGATGTAGATTTGACTCGTTATTAAATAATAGGATTTTTGGTGGAAAATTTTCGGGTTTTAGAGGAATGGACCTTAGTAATTAGAGATTCGTCTTTAACCTAAATAATTCGTCTTTAAATAAAGTTCACTAATCACTTAAAAATATGGTCAAAAACCATTTCACTCAAAATTCAAATCTAAATTAACCCAAATAATTCGTCTTTAAATAAAGTTCACTAATCACTTCAACTCAATCGCATAATTAATAAATAATAGAGTTTGAACTTTACACCTCTTTAATATCTTTGTGTTTTGTATTGATTTCGTTTCCCAGTGTTATTAAGGTCTTGCTCAAAGTGATTTTTTGTTTTAAAGTTTTGAGATTTTTAATTTTTTTGTTTGTTGAGTTTTAAAAAAATTCAAAAATCAATATAGGGATCAAAATTGCAACTTTTTGTAAAGATAAATGGTCAAAAGTGCTTATTTATCTAAAGATAGAGGGTCAAAAGAACATATTTTTATAAAGTCAAACGGTCAAAAGAGCATATTTTTCTAAAGATAAAGGACAATATTTTCATTTTTTTTAATAGGAAACCAAAATCGCAACATTTTGAAACTTAGGAGGCGAAAAGTGCACTTTAACCTAAATACTACACCATCTGTTCACTATTATAATGAAAAATCTATATTTTAGATTCATTCAATTAATGATGTATACAGTCTTTATTATAGACCATATACATCATTTAATGAATGAATATAAATTATTAATTTTTACTTATAATAGTGACCGGCGACATGTATTTTTTAAATATTAATTATGATTTAATAATATATATCAAGAATTACTCTTACACATACAAATAATATATCAAGAATTACTCTTACACATGAATAGAAGGCAAGTGACAACAAGCTGCACCGTTAGACCTTCTTGATAACGAAATCAATCATCGCAAACAAAATATTCATGGACTTAGAAGAAATGACATTGTTTTGCATGACCCTTTGAATCTGTGTAGAAGGTCAACAACCTTTGATGTCTTAGGAAATCAAAAGTGTCAAAAACAAACTGTATAAAAACATTTCTTAAAAAAAAAAAGTATAAAAACATGTTAATTGTCAAAAACATGTTTTGTCATGTTTGACCACTTTACTTGACGCATTTTTTAAGATTGTCTGTTTTACGGTAAAAATGGTGACTCTTAATCCAACAAGTGACACCTTAATCAAGTTCATGAAACCTTAATCAAGTATATTTTCAAAATTGAATTGGGAAACTATTAACTTTATTTTATTTTCATTGACTTTGAACCGAAACTATTAAGAATTGAGACACCTATATAATCTCTCAAACTTGTGTTAACCCAACCATTGTAGAACAACAACAAAACTAGAACTATAATATCTCTCTCCTCTAGAAAACAGAACAACTATAATATATAGACACAGTGACATTATAAAGGAGTGATAATCTTCCACGGCAGCTCAAAAACAGAACAACATCCGATTCATCATCACGCGTTGCTCGAGGTTAGCGTATTGTGTCAGATTCATATTCTCTTTCTACCATTGTCTTCCAGAACTTTCTCATTTCTCTCCACGTGTATTTTCTCTCTTTCTTTTTTCGTTTATTCTTCATATTCATCCCTTCTTCATAATTCATCACCCTGATCCAACCATTTCAAAACTCTTTCCATTCACCGGGAATTCGAACTAGGGATTGATTCTCTCACCTTTCTCTGTTCGAATTCTTTGGACCTTAATGCTACTATCAATCATTTTGGTGAGCACTTCTAAAATATATTTAAGGGTTTTCTGTACCAGGGTTTCATATTCATTTTTTCAATATTTTATTCCATAACATAAAATAATGATCTTTCTTTTGATGGAAAAAAACATGATTTAATTTGAGGGGTTAATTCCTTTTTTCTTAATTATTTTTTTCTTTTGCCTTGTTTTTTGGAATTGGAATTAGGAATATATTACCAAATAGGTGCTAGGTATGAGTTTTTTTATTTTTGTATATTGGAAGATATTTATATGAATAATTTGTTATGTTTTGAATATTGGGAAATATTTATATGAATATTTGTTGTTATGATTGCAGAGATACTTGTGTTGATGACATCAGAAGGTTCTTAAAATGGACAGCTCAGAAACATAAATATTTGGGATTCATTACTACTACTGGACTTTGAAATTTGGAAACTCAGCAATAATCTCAATTTGTTCTTAAATCTGCTTTTGAAATTTGTGGAGGGTGGACGACATCATGGCTATTGAAATGACTTCTATTGTTTCAAAACTATCAATGTTATCCACTTCCGATCATGCTTCTGTTGTTTCTATGAACTTGTTTGTGGCACTTCTGTGTGCTTGTATTGTCCTTGGTCATCTTCTCGAGGAGAATCGCTGGATGAATGAATCCATCACTGCCCTTTTGATTGTAAGTTTTCAGTTTCCTTTAGCTAGTTTTTCAAATGAATTTGGAGAAAAACTAACTCATTCTCCAAATATTTTGCTATACTTTAACGGCTCTGTCTAATGTGCACAACAGCACAAGTTAATCATTAGTCTTGCATCATGTGCAAGCATGTTTTCTACCGATAAATAAGTCGGATCATATCACATTTGATCTAAGGATGAGACTTATTGATCCAATGGTGGAAACATGGTAGTGCCGTGTTCATGGTGCAAGACTCGGCTCACTTGTGCACCATAAAATTGGCCTACTTTAACATGCAATGTTGTCTATATCTATATATGATTAGTTTGAGCTATATTGGCTGCATCTATTATTTATTTACTTTTTGGTTTATATTGGATTCTTTTCAGGGTATATGCACTGGTGTAGTGATTTTGCTGTTTAGTGGTGGAAAAAGTTCGCATATTCTTGTTTTCAGTGAAGATCTTTTCTTTATATACCTGCTGCCACCTATTATATTCAATGCCGGGTAAGTTATTTTGCACCATCTTATTGTCTACTATGGAATCAATGTTTGATTATGTGTTTACGAACCATAAACTGGTGTGTAAATGATGATCTGAAACTAGCACATTCAACGAATAATGCACTTCTTTTTGCGTATTTTTGGCGAAAAAAATAATTTATGCAAAACGGGGCATAATCAACGGTTTACTTTATGGCGGAGAAGTTTTTGGTGCACATGGTGTCTGTGAAGTCTGTTTGAGATATATTCAGTACTAGCAGTGAATTTGCTTGCTTTTTTAAAAGTGACTTAGGGTTCTTCCTATGTTTGTGAATTCATCTCTTTCATTTTTTTTGATATTGTTAAAAAACTTGCCTCTTAAATTAACAACACTTAGTCCTCTTGGATCTTTTCATCATGTGTAAGTGTGATGGATTGCAATTTTTGTTTATTTATGAATTTGTTCTCTGTAATATATTTCAGGTTTCAAGTAAAGAAAAAGCAGTTTTTTGTCAACTTCATGACTATCACATCATTTGGAGCTATTGGCACATTAATATCTTGTGTCATTATAACCACGGGTATGTCTTACCTCTTTAGATTTTTTTATTAGGTTTATATAATACTTGACATAGTAAATTGTTATCAAACAATTTGTAAGCTCAGACAATTGTTAGATCCTTACTAACCTTTGCCTTTTCAATTGAAATTTTTTTCTTTGTTTAGAAGACATCTTGATCAAGTAAAATAAATATTAACTTATAAAAACCAACTGCAGAGAAACATGTCTAGCCCTGTTGACTTAAATATGAGCCATTATTTCAGGTGCTACTTTTGCTTTTAAGAGGATGGATATTGGGACACTGGAAATCGGTGATTACCTAGGTATTGTACTAGTCAATCTTATCTAGTTGGCAGCTACTCATTCAGTTTGCAACTTACTAATTTGTGATAAATTTTAGCTATTGGAGCAATATTTGCCGCAACAGATTCCGTTTGCACATTGCAGGTTTGAAAATGATCTATTTTTTGCATTCTTCTTGCAACTAACGCATCACAGTTAATTACTAACCTTATAAATGGCAATGCAGGTGCTAAATCAGGATGAGACACCTTTATTGTATAGTCTTGTATTTGGGGAAGGTGTTGTGAATGATGCTACCTCAGTTGTGCTTTTCAATGCAATTCAAAGCTTTGATCTTAACCAACTTAACCCTTCAATTGCATTGCATTTCTTGGGCAACTTCCTGTATTTGTTTGTAGCAAGCACACTCCTTGGCGTTGTGGTAAATGCTTTTCTCTATCTAGCACTCTCACGCACACATTACACAAACAAGATATATATCAACACTGCTTGATGTGACTTGTGTTTTGGTCTAATTTAATTCTATCACCTTGCAGACAGGTCTGCTTAGTGCTTACGTCATTAAAAAGCTGTACATTGGAAGGTATCTTCTGGACATTTTGCCATTTCCATTGTATTTTCAATATAACATGATATGATGGTATTCCAATGTGTTATATTGTACATATGCGGTTTATTCATAGTAAAACTTAAAGTCGTTTCAATTGTGTGCTAATAACTAAGTTCTGGTTATTTCTTATATTACTTGTTAACTAGACAAATGTCTACACTCTACACCTTATAAAAATTAGACTGAACTTGGTCTGGTTGTTAGAACTTTGAAGCAATGTTCTATGTTAAATGGCTCATTCCTGCTTCAAGCCAGAATGATGGGATTCAATACAATTTTTGAAAATTAAAATGAACTCATCACTTAACTGGTTCTAAATGTATTCCCTCCATTTTAAATGTTCATATATTATGTAAAAGGATGCATTCAATCTAATAACTTAATGAAGAGATAGCAATAAAGATGTAATTCCACGAGTCTTGGGGGCACGGGTGTCTAGTGTAAATTATAAGGGTTTGTCTAACATGTGCAATATTGCACATGTTAAAGCAATTAAAAGTAGCAAGTTTTTATTGAAAAACAACAATTATTTATTAAAAAGTTATATATTAAATACAAAATGTACAAGTTCCAATGCAAAGTTACTATTTTAAACTTCTTAACATGTGCAAATTTGCTCATGATAGAAAAACCCAAATTATAAATATAAAACATCCCACTCTCCTGAATTCATGTCGGGTGTGAATAGTTATCATTTTCAACTGTCTTAAATTTGTTGTTGTTTAGGAAAAATAATCTGTGTGTATTTGTCAGTTTTAGTGTTTGCATATTGAGTACTATGTAGAGAACAAGATTATTTGAAACAGTTCTTTGCTGAAGTTTAAACGATTTTCTCCTTAATTCCAGGCACTCCACAGATCGTGAGGTTGCTCTTATGATGCTAATGGCATACCTCTCCTATATGCTGGCTGAGGTAGGTTTTAAAGAACTTCAGTAATGTTTTCTGGATGCTGCTAACATTTGTCACTAGCTTGATGCTGACTTATCTACATCTTGTGCAGTTATTCTATCTGAGTGGCATTCTTACCGTATTCTTTTGTGGTATTGTAATGTCTCATTATACCTGGCATAATGTGACGCAGAGTTCAAGAATCACTACTAAGTATGTCTTCTCAACAGATTTTATCAAGCTATATGCACTGTCCAAGTCTATCTATATACAGACATGTCTTTTCTATATCTAAACATCTATTTTTCGTCTAACTTTTCACAGGCATTCTTTTGCTACCTTGTCCTTTGTTGCTGAGATCTTTATCTTCCTTTATGTTGGTATGGATGCCCTGGACATTGAAAAATGGAAGTTTGTTAGTGATAGGTATGTCCTAAGTTCTCTTTTGGAATGGTGATTAGTCATTCAGACATTACCCTTTTTCACTGAGCGATTTTTTTTTATGACATCCTTTCATGTCCATAGATGGTATGATGGAACTGCTTTACTGAAGCAGTCCTTGTACTACTTGGTGTGACTGAAGTGTCCTTGACTGTTTTTTTCTTCCTTTTGTTATTAAATAAAACTATTCATGTGCCACACTTGGTTTCTTCTGTAGTCCTGGAACATCTATAGCAGCAAGTTCAGTATTGTTGGGTCTAATACTTCTTGGAAGAGCAGCGTTTGTTTTCCCCTTATCCTTCTTATCCAACTTGACTAAAAAATCACAACATCAGAAGATCTCCTTCAGACAGCAAGTATGGCCAAATTTCTATTGAGTGACCTTTTCTGTTTTTCTTGTGCTTAATACCAAGGTATGCTGACAAGTGTCTCTTTTGCTTCCCCTCATTTTAGGTGATCATTTGGTGGGCTGGTCTTATGAGAGGTGCTGTTTCAATGGCACTTGCGTATAATCAGGTATGAGCAGTACCACTGAGTTTTGGTTTTGGATATTTGAATAATTGGCCACTGCTTCAGCCAAACCATAAATAGCAATAACTGATCCCATCTATTCGGAAAAAGGTTTTATGGTTGTTGTTGTTACTAATGACGGACTTGATGCATAAAAACTGATCCTATCTATTTGATGCAGTTCACCATGTCGGGGCATACTCAACTGCGTAGCAATGCAATCATGATAACCAGCACCATCACTGTTGTCCTTTTCAGCACAGTGGTAAGCCATTAATTTTGTAGTTTCTGACATTCTTTAGACAGTGTCCATTAGTTTCTCTTCACTGCACAGTTTATTTTATCAGTTCTGCATTACTGTTAATCTCTTTTGTATTAAGTTTGAAATATCTTTTTTTGTTCATACAAGTATACCTCTTCTCAATTTTAGTTCCTGTAACAATTAGTCTTTGGTTTTAGTCCATGAAATGTAGGAAATTCTTTGTGTGTGCAAACATGTTCGAATTAAATATTTGATGTGCTCTATATCATATTAGAACTATGAACAAATTGATTTTTCTACGTCATATGTCGAAACATAAGTCATCTATATGAAAAACTGTATATAAATGAAGCTAACACAAGTTAATTACAATTTATCAGGTATTTGGTTTGCTGACTAAGCCACTCATAAGGCTTCTACTACCTCATCCTAAAATCACAAGCAGCATGACAACCACAGAATCGACTACTCCAAAATCATTCATTGTCCCACTTCTAGGAGATTCCCGAGATTCTGAAGCTGATCTTGAAGGCCATGAAATTCACCGACCAAACAGCCTTCGTGCTTTACTATCAACTCCAACTCACACTGTTCATCGATTATGGCGAAAGTTTGATGATTCATTCATGCGTCCTGTTTTTGGTGGCAGAGGTTTTGTTCCTGTAGAACCTGGCTCACCAAGTGAACGCAATGGTAATCAATGGGGTTGAGAAAAGAAGCCAGTAAATGTGTAATATGTGTTGTATACTACGAATGATTTGTGAAAAGTCATGCAACGTGTGTATAATGTATTTATTGCATAAGAACCTCGTAGTGAAAATTTTCTTTAAAAAAAAAAAACTCGTAGTGAAATTTTGTTGAGTTGTTTGAGTAGCTAGTACGAGATGACTTCATAAGCCATCCCTGTCTATTCTGTAAACTACAATATTTTTTAGATTCTCTGAGCCATGCCATCCCTCGTATGTGTTCAGTTTTTTTGTGTGCAGCTTCTATCTACACTCTCCAATGAACCAATGATGGATTTTAGTTCACATTTTGTTTTTTGACTCAAAGTTTTGGTGTATCTGATTATCATTGGTTTTTCATTTTAATAGCAAATGATAATCGCTACTAGTTATTTTGTAAGTGGAGGGAGTTGAACATACAACCTCTAGCATTGTAACTCTTTTTGTTAACTATTAGGTTCTCGGGGAAAAGGTAATACGAAGTTTGGCTTTGGAAAGTAAGTAAAGCTTGATCAAGAATCGTTCCATCTAAGAACAATATTTAGGTTTTATGAACAATTCGGTGGAGTTCATTATCCACTTGAACTTTATCTTTCTTCAACTTATCAAATCACTTTATTGGTTATGAATAACATCAAAGTTATATCTCGCAAACATGATATGGTATAGGGATACCATTGCTTTTTCTAAATATCAGATGACAATCCTTAGTTTGCCATCCTTAGTTTATCCAACAAGAGAGGTTTGATTTATGATCTCCTTATCGATTTGTTTTTGTTCCCTTGCTTAAATCACAAATCGATTTGTCTGGTTTGTGAATCGGATATCTTTTGTGTACAATTGCTGAGACTGATCTTTTGAGACCACATAACATATAATTGATTATGAATGATGAATGATTAGGAATTTGCAAACTTTATTATGAGTAATGAGTCTGACTGATTTAAAAAAGGAGCACTGACCGAGCGCCCTTAATGAATAATAAATAGAAAACAATGGGAAACAATGATTCATATTCAATTGAGTTGAACTTAGCAACCGAAGGTCGGTGCCTTTTTTTCACTAATGTTAGTCTCACTCTCGCTTTTACTTATAGAAAACCATAACATCTGTATTTCGGTTTATCCATCATCCACGGTGTATTCTACTCTTCTCTCCATTGCTATTTTATCTTTCATAAAATATAAATTGTATTTACCATTAACAGTAAAATATTAAGAACGCCGACTTTAAGTCGTCGTGAATAATCAAATTCCAAAACTCACCCAAGAAAAACAAACCAAACATAATCAAAATCAATCATCAACATTTCTCTAAAGTTCAACAATTTAACATGTTACTCTTCCGTAACTAATCTCTTCAACATCACTCAAATTAATCACTAATCTTATTCTCTTCCTCGATTCCGATTCTACGCCTAAATTTAGAATTAGGGTTTTTCATTTTCCCCTTTTCCCAAAAACCAAGAATTTCTCGCACAAATGGTTGAAAAATCGGTGCTTTCAATAACAAACGAAGATTCGAATTCTTCGAGTGGAGTTTTAACAAAGGGATTCACCGATTGGGTTTTCGAGTGTCACGGGTTTTGGCACAATGCTGTGTTGATAATCGCTTCTTTTCTCTTCGTTTTGTATTTGGCTTTTCAAGCGAGGAAGAGCTTTTACAAACTCACCAATGGTCGCTCTTATATCATAATTTCGTATTATGCTTCTCTTTGGCTTGTTAGCATTCTCAATCTCGCTTGGTGCTTTTCCCAGGTTTTCTTTCTTTCTTGTAAATGAAAAACAATTTAACTTTATTTTATCTTGCTGTTATAGAAATAGCTTATATGGTAAATGTTTATGTTATAAGTACTTAATTAAGTTGTTTATCTAAATGGACTTAGTTAGGGTCTGTTTGAATTGGTTTATTTGAGCGTATATAATGACATAAGCATGAAACTGTTTGGGGGAACTTATGAAAACAGATTATTTTATGATATGTCCATCAGAATTCAGATGTTTTCAGCTTATTTTCGCAAGTTCTCCAAGATAGCTTATGAAAATCTAGGTAGTCATTCTTGGATGGCGGCCAACCCCACATGTGGTATAGTGGGATCCCGGGGTAGCAGGATCGCAAAGGATAGATTGTATAAGAACAGAGGAGAGATTGTATAAAAAACAGAGGAGAATAAAGAAAATATATGATAAAACAATTACTAGTTAGAGATTCAATGTAACAGAGGAGAGATTAAATGTGTCTTTTAATGTCTATTCAAGTAGTAGCTGATTGCAATGGAACAAACAAAAAAAACATATAATAAAAAAACAGAGAACATGTAATGAATGAAAGGGTTTAGGGTTGAAAAAGGGGGTTACAGAGAGAGAATGGAAAGGAGAAGAGAGAAAAGGGTTAGGGTTGTGCAAGAAACCTGAACTACCTTGTTAAGGCCAAAATCATGATTTTCCTGGAGCGTGAACCGAAGCATGCGAGCCAGGAACCTGCTCTCCCACCTGGAGCAGCCGTGGATCAGAAGTAGGCTGGGATTCACATTTCCGTGGTGGTTTTTCACTGAGATGTGCCGCTCCTCCGGGATTGACTACGTAGATGAAAATAGCTTATAACTTAAACGAACCCAATATGACTATATTTTATCTTTTGTTATAGAAATAGTTTATAATAAGCACTTATGCTGTAAGTTGCAAATCAAGTTGTATATCCAAACAGGGGCCTTGGTTGCTGCTATTCTAGTTAGTTATTCGTTTGTAATAAGTTGAAGTAGAGTAGCAACTGTATGAAGCTATTTAGCACACATGTATCCATTGACTCATGATTGAATTCAATCGATCCTTCACTTTTATATCCTTTTTCTCCCTTTGTTTGAATTTGTTCTGGTGATAATTCAGGCATGGGAGTGCACTCCTGGGAAAGAGCTAACATGGAACTTGTTGTCCTTGTTTACTTCTTCTGGAATGCTGTTTCTGGAAGTGAGCTTGCTGGCTTTTTTACTTCAGGGAAATAATGCAAGTGGCGTAGAAGCATTGACACGAACTTTTGGTATATCCGGTATCATTGTTGGTTTTGATGTCCTTTTAAAGGTAATTCTTTTGTTTTCATTAGAAATTTCATTGTCCTTGTGCTGGTTATGTATGAATAGTTTGGCGTTTTCTTTGTTAGGCTATATATCTATTTGCATTTGGGGTCCCATTGTTCATCGACACCGATAATGGTACTCCTCGCTTGAAGTGGAACTTATGGGTTGTCCACAAGCTCGTGCTCACCATTGTTTACGGGCTCATATTGTTCATGTATCATTCTAGGTGGAGAGAAAGGTTACCCGGTAAGTTAATTATATAGGGATTGTTACGTTACGTTTGTTTGTTAATATTTTTATCATAGCTTTTTTTTTTCTTCTTCCTTTTGCAGCAAGACCTGCGTTTTACAAGTATGTTATTATCATGTTCATCTTGAATGCAATTGCATTGTTTGCTTGCGGGCTTACTGGAAACGGCGCTGGTTTTGGTTTCTGGTTAGATTCTTCTATAGCTTTACACAATAGTTCTGAACTTTCTTCTTTGGATTCTTTTTCTAAAGCTTTGTGTTTACTTTTGGTCACAGGTTTTATCATGTCACTATTGTGTGTTACCATGCCTTTTATCTTCCACTGCTGTATATTACATTTCTGGCAGACTTTTTTCAGGTTACAATGCGCTTTACTTTATGGCTCGTGTTTTGTTCTTTACTATATAAAATGCAGTATGGTTTGTAGTTTGGGCAGTCTGATTGATTGTTCTTTTGATTACAGGAGGAAGATTTTCACATGGAGAATGTGTATTATTCTGAGATGAAAGATGCTGGTTTTTTCGAATCAGACTGGGAGTGATGTGGTATTAACTGTTAGATTAGATTAATAAGTCCCTCTATATACTAATTGCAGGACATACCTTTCACTAAATTTTTAATGTAAATATGCTTGTAGATCGCTTTGTATATCCTATTTCGGGAAAAAAGTTTGTAGACAGTAACCTCCTTGTGTGTTTGATTGGTTTATCAGATTACAACCACCGCAGGTTACATTTATATTAGATTTTTTTTTTTTGAAGAAAGATATACTTGTGACAACCATTATTTTTCTTTTTACAATAAACAACAGCTTAACATTTCATAAAACAAAGAAGGCAAATTCTAACAAGTGTCCACTTGTTTGTTAAGTATTTAAATTTAGAAATATTTTATTAGTTGTGTGCTCAACACCTTAAAACCCAAGAAAGAATATTACATACAACCGGTGTTGGCATTGAATGGGAATTCCCCAGCAACTTTAAAGAATCAATTGAAATCTATAAATTAGATTTATTTTATGTTAATTTTTTCAAACACTTGTACGAGTACTTGTTATAAGATAAAAGCCTTCTAGTTAGTACTAGTTACAATTTCGTTTTAATCATTTAATATGATCTTATCATTTTTGTTTATCTTAATGTTTTCAAGGTCAATTTAGAAATACAAATTTCATTAAAATATTAAGTCAAATATATGCTCGCTCTATATCATATTATGTTTCATTTTGAAATATTTGTTTGTCTCGTTATTTGTCATTTAGAATATCAATAAAATATTAATTGTATTTTTTTCAATAATATTTCTCTTTATGTATTGTATATAAGCTCACCAGACTACTACTGATAAGAGCACTTTTACAAATGAAACTCATCTTGTCATAAAAATTGTTACACTCTAATGATTCATATGAAGAGTGCATTACCTTTAAAAATTTAACGGAAGTTGACACTTCTGAGTTCTGATCATTACAAGAAAGTCGGAACAAAATCCAGCTACTTCTTTTGTTATGATGAATTTTTTATTTAAAATTAGTGGAGTTACTTCAATCACCTATGCTCATCAGTCGTTTTTATGCAGCAAATTTATGTATTGCATGTTCAATAACAGAAAGTGCAACGAACAATTCAATAAGCCCTTCTAGATGCAGAAAGAAAGTAAAAATGGATTACACAGCCTTTTTCTCCAACATAAGTACTCATCTAATTTCTTTCTCCGACCAACGGAACAAGATAGTAGCAGACCACTCAAGACTCGATCACCCCAATAATAAAAATAATACGGGTAATAACTATGTATGTCTACCAACATGTTTCACATCAGGGACATTTTTCCTCTAAGGATTCTCTACGTAGGATATCCTCAATAAGATCTGCAGCTTCTTGAACCGTTGAGATGCTCTCTGCAATATCCTCTTCAAGTTCAACGCTGATACCAAATTCCTCTTCGAGCTCCATCAGAATCTCAACCTGATTGCATGTAAATGGAATTCACAACAAACAAAACAATGTCATGCCTGTTAATTTATACTAGAACTTGCTAAAAGAATCCGACTAGCATTATACACAAGCAATTGCAATTTCTGGCAAGATTTGACTTACCGTGTCAACTCCAAGCATTGCAAATTTTGAATTACCACTTGCCAGTAACAATAGAGTAATCTGGTAAACCCAGTTGCTTCTTTAGTCTTTACTATCTTGCACACTTTTTGCACCGTCTGTGGTTTAGCCTGCACAAGCACAAGGCATTTCAGCATAAGCATGAAGATGGAAGATACACTCCCCAAAACATACAGAAGGAAATATAGTTAGACTACCATAAAACATTGATCTATAAGGTGTCATAAAAATTCTTGAAACACGGGGTCATTGACAATGGAGAAGTAACTGAAGCACACAAATACCGTTTACGTTCGTTGCTTCACAAACTGTCCTTGTCTGCATTGGATGAAAAAGAAGCTGCAAGAGAGCTTCGGCTGTCAACGAAGAGAATGCCGTTGTTTTGAAGACTCTTTGGTGACTCGGAAGTGATTCAGAAATTGCTCAGTCCGTTATCACCCGGCGTGGCTTGTATCGATCCCGAACTCCACGAGAACCTGATTACAGCTGTTCTAAATCTCTCATTTGATGAAAGCAACAAGAGAGCTTTTGTAGAGGATGAAAAGCTTATCACGTTTATTATTGATTCCTTGAAATCAGGAACCATACAAACAAGAAGCAATGCTGCTGCAGCTATTTTGTCATTATCAGCTCTTGATATCAACAAACACGTTATTGGGAAAACCGATGCGATTACATATTTGGTTGATCTTTTATAAAAGGGGCATCCATCATCAATGAAAGATGCTACTTCGGCTATATTCATTCTCTGTATTGCACATGAAAAAAAAGCGAGGACTGTTCGAGAAGGTGCAGTTCAGGTTATTCTCAGCAAGATCATCATGGACCGTGTTCTAGTTGATGAGTTTTTTGGCTCTATTGGCACTTCTCTCCAGCCAGTCAAAGGCTGTTGCAGCATTGGGAAGTCACGGCGCTGTCCCTTTTCTTTATGGGTATTTTAAGGGATAACAACATTTCGGATCGGAGCAAGGAAAACTGTGTTGCAATCTTGTACATCATATTTTTCAATGATAAAACAAAGAGGAAGGAAATAAAAGATGAAATAGCCAATGGTACATTGTCTAAGCTTGCACAGTGTGGAACTTCAAGAGCTAAGAGGAAAGCTTCTGGTATTCTTGATAGGTTTTGACATAGTTCAATCCTCAAAGTACATTACTTGAGGGTCTATTTGGTGGCCATTTGTAAAAAAAGTTATATGAGGAAGTGTCAATAAAATCACCAATTAAGGGTAAATACCAAACTGATTCTTTATGAAATTAAGACTAGAAAATTATAATCACCTCTTTGTAAATGAATTTATTGTGTTCTGTAGTTTTTATCCCAAAATAAAAAATACAGAAACCTTACATATTGTATGGAATTGTATCAAATTTTCTCTTTTCCTTCACAAGAAGCTTTCTACTTCAAAACTTATGCATATTATGATTATTTGGACTAAACATCATATGGTCCATTAAATAATTTCTGCGTCTCCCTGACGGAGACTAATGACTGACTGATTTGTGATTCAACTCATTATGAATATTGCTTTAATTATTCTAGGAATAGCATGATCCATGAGTACAACATTGCTGTTCAGTTGTTTAATGCAGTGATCAGATTTTTAGAAAAATAAAAAAATGTCAAGTGTTAGCACATTGTTACTCAAATTAATACCTTCAGAGTGGATAAAAGTAAAACAGTACCTATCAAGTATTGCCCATGAGGCTTCAGTTTCTAAATCTAACTGACAAGTATTAATAAAAACTTAAATAAATCCAATAAATTTAAGTACCATTAAACTAATAAAATGCAATAATTTGATCATAACCCTTGATTGTTTCAATAGAAAGCATAATTGAATGTGCAGTAGCACTTGATTACAATTTAAAATGTGCAGTGGCACTTGATTAAAAAAGCTAATGCTAATTTTACCTAATCAGCAAAGCTAGCTACGAGCTCAATTACATAGTATTCGAACAAAACTTCACGATCACTTCTTCGATGGCTTAGGGTTCATATTGGGATCAGCCCCTCCATCTCCATCGGAAGGGAAGCGAGGAACCAATGTTCCAAAAGCAAAGTTCGCCGGGAGCAATTTGGAGGCTGAATCTGAACCAGCAGAGATGTTGAAGCTAGACCCGGCGGCGACGGTAAACGGAGGGATCAAGACGGTAGATTCCTCGGCAGATCTGTCCAACTCATAACGAGTTTTCTTCTCACGAAGAATCGCAAGTTGTTCCTTCTTCCTCTTGATATCAATCTTTATATTTTCTTTCTGAGTTTTGAGCCTAGCAGTCTCAGACATCAGAGTATTTTCCTGTATTTTAAGCTTTGTCCCCTCAGCAATTCCAAGTGTTAAAGACGAGGCAAGCCTGGTTTCAAGCTTGAACAACCACTCACCAGTAGCCCCATGTTGCGTGATGAGTTTCTTCACGAGGGTATGCATTGATTCCGCATCATTGGAATCAACCAAAGCTCCGACCGATCTCCCAGAATAAGTGAGAAGCTCATGTAAGGTTATTTTACTCATTTTCTTTTTTTTTTATTTATTTATTTACTTACTTTACTTACTTACATATATAAGGATATTTAATAAATGTTGCACGTTTAATCCGATGCATCGTTTAATTATGTTCCCAATAAGTTGGAGTTTTTTAACCTATAAAATATAAAGTCATCCGTTTTCAATTAAATGTCTTTTTAACATTTTTATTCACATGCTAAGAAATTTAATAATTAAAAGAAATAAAATTGTTATCTATTGTGACCTGTAACTCACATAAATGAAATTTATATGCATGAGAGGAGTATCAATGACAATTAATAACTAAAATAATCACAAGTAACAAACAAATGTAAAACAAGATTATAAATAGAGCAAAGGATAAACAACAACATCAAAAAATTGTTTGCTTAATTCGGTCCAACAATGACCTACTATAAGGGGAGAGATCTCTCTACTTCATTATCAATAAGTTCTTTACAAAGAGATACAAAATTGTTACAATAAATTAGTTTCAACAAACTCTCTGAGAACAAACTCAATTTCTATCAATTTTCCCAATATCTCCCCATGAATAAGACAATCAAAGATTTTCCATCCACCCAAGATGTTTTTCAATTGTTTCACAACTCTAGAATTTAACCCCCATGAGTAACCAACCCCTGTACTTTGATTACCTAAGGATATTCACTTTTGCTTTTCTAAGATTCACCCCAAGTTGCTCACAAATGACTCTATACTTACGTGTTTTCCAACCCCGTGAATCTCTCCCCGAAAGGCACCAACCCTCTCCCAAGAACCCCCTCTTTTGGTTCTTCAAGATCCACATTTGGACACGTTGAATCTCACCTAAAACCCTCAACCTTTAGACTTTATGTTTCATAAATGTTCCTTCCTTTGGTTTCCATGAGATTATCAAGCTCACTCAACAAATGGGTCAAGGAATGCATACTTTTTCCACGATTAAGCTCGTACACAATACTGTATTGCACCCTTATTCAAAAATCATGTCACGATTTGTCAAATTTTGCCACGATTTTGCTTTCAAAAACACCTCCAAAACGGACCCAAAATCGTGCCTCAATGTCTAAACTCGTGTCACGGTTGCACTTCCGAAACCAAACCAATACCTATCCATCCTATTTTATTTCCTTTTGAACATCTTATTTTGTTTTTTCATCTAATTGTTGTCTTTTTCTTTATTGAACTTAACGTAAGCTTTCAAACCAACTTTATCTTATACATAATTTTATTTAGTATATGTGATCATGTTCTTTCGATGGATTTATGCGACTCGATGAATGTAGACAAAGTTTCAGAATATTTAGACCAATAATAGGATTTCATGTTTGCACACGTAGGTGGACTAAACACATATATCTAATTTAAAGGAATGAATGCTATATTTAACCAATATTATATAACTCTTATCCATCCATTCATTACTTTTTTTTATATATATAATTCTATAAATTCCTATAAAAAGAACATTCTTTGTGTAAAAAATAAACCATCCAATTTGTTTTTTTCTCGTTTTCTTTCATTTTTCTTGTTACCCTGTTCGGAGAATTAGTGTTTTATCCGTTTGTTTTGACTAGTGCAATTTTTCTATTGTTTTCACCTATTTTATTTGCTCGGAATAGCATTTGTCAATAAATTAGCAAAAGGTCTAGTGCAAGAGAATAGACCGTCGCAAAGTGAGAAATTAACGATCAAATTCTAACTGAAATAAGTGCCTATATATTTAATACTCAAAATAGTCTTTCAAATATAATTTACTCCTGAAATAAGATTTATTGTTTTCTTTATGTAAAAAAATAATAAATATAAATATAATAATGTCATCGTATTTGTTTTAATAACTAATGAAAGATTAAAAAAAGTGTTCAATGCATTTTTTTTCCTTCTGGTAATTTAGAATTTGGTCGGGAGGTAAGTAAAAGTTGATCAATAATTCTTCTACACATAAATTGAACTATCATATTCTCCCGAACAATTTGTCATTTGGCATTACCCATTAACCACTTATGATCTTTTTTGGTGTTAACCATTAACCACTTATGTGTGTTCAAGAGATTTTGAGGATTTTAATGACTTTCATGATTTTAAAAGACTATCAGGATTTTCAATTTAGATTTCAATGGATTTACATCATAAGATTTTAAAAGATTTCATGGATTTGTAAGATTTCAAAAGATTTTATAAGTTTTAAGGACTCATTAAAAAGAAATGATTACAACTCTATCATAATATTCTCAATACAGACTCTTATTTTTATTTTTTATGAGAGATTGAGAGAGGGAAAGAGAGGGGGAAGAGAGAGAAGGGAGAAAAGAGAGGAGAGAGAGGAGAAAAGAGAGAGAAGGGAGAAGAGATAAGGGATAACAAAGAGATAGTAAACTTTTATAAGAAAAACAATCTCAAGAAATCTCATGTCTTCATGAAAGACTTTTTCTTGTTAAAATTGCACTAGAAAATTCCACAAAATCCATCAAAATTCAATTTATTAAACAATCCTTCAAAATTTGAATGATTTTGAATACCATGAGAATTTTTTAAGTGATGAAAAGTCTTGATTTAATACCTCAAGACTTTTTTAAAATGACAAAGAGTCTTGATTGAATACCACAAGACTTTTTTTAAATTGCAAAGAGTCTTGATTGAATACTATAAGATTTTTTCATAATTAGTAAGTCTTTTAAAATCCCCAAAAATCATAATCCAATACATCCCCTTATTTGCAAAAATAGTACTTTGTAAAAAAAATGCAAAAATAGTAAAACAACTAACATTTCGGAATCAATTTTAAACTTTTGGTTAACTTATGAATTTAATTTTTTTTATGTGATACGAATTAAATTTTTGTAGTGTATAAATGAATGACTATTAATGTGCCAAAAAAAAGACTATTGGCGATTTTTTTCCTCCTTTTTTTTATTTATGGAAAAACATTGGGGGTGAGGGAATGGAGTTTCAATCCAAATAGAAAAGATATGTAGATTTTAAAAACACATATAAAATTGTAACCAAAAAAGAAAACACTCATAAAACGATTTAAGTTTATCTCTCTCCAAATTTGCAACCTTATCAAAGTCTATGTGTTTATCACTAATATATCAATTTTGTTTTTCCTTCGCGTAAATCGACGGTGCTGGAAATAATGCGTTTAACGTGTCCACTCTACGGTAAGATCCCAAACTCTGTAAAGGCAATAATAGTGTTATGGATGAAAGATACTAATCAATCATTTTAAGCAAAAGTTTTCATTCATGATTTAAATAAGTGAAGGTAGTTGCATTGCACTTGGCACATGTGGGACAATAATACTTCAGGTTATATCACTTGGACAAAACTGGCAATTTATCTTTCTTAAAGGCAATTATATAAATATTTTTTCGTGCATGTCTCCAAAGGCATGTATCATGGCTTTTCATAATGGTTTCATATAGAATGGACTAATGAAAATATTGGTCCATAATAGACCACAATTATTTACCTTTTGATTAATCTAATCCACACAATAGTCCTATGTACCCTTTACACACAATCTCCCCAAAAGTAAACATCTACATTCTTTTTGGTTTATTTATTAATTAAAAAAATTCCATCCAACACATCCTTTCTCTTTCTTTTTACCCAGAACAAAAGCTTCCTCCTCGAACTCATGGTCATGGAAGCAAGTCCCCTCCTTCAACCTCAAGTAACAAAAAATTATGGCTAAAGCTTTTTGGTCCTTAAAAATTCTCATAAGGAGTAGAAAACAATAAATTAAAAGAGAAAATCAGAAGAGGTGAAGGAGGAAAAAGACAACTTTACATAAGTTAAAGCAAGGCTCTTTGATTATGTGCATAACTCATTACAAATTTATCTCTCCATCCTAATCAATATCATTCATATAGATACAAATATAAAATTCTAAAGAACAAAGAAGAAGAAAATGAACGTTTACTTCAAATCAAGTACTCGTCGAAGAAGAAGGACCAGAAGCTTTTGGAGAAGTTGTTTGTTAGGAATAGAGGAGTAAACAATGTCCAGTGTCTTTCGGAGTATTCACATGTGAACTGAAGAGTTCAAAGTAAACTCGTTTCTCTTTGATGAGTTTCTCTTAGACCTCTGATTTCATAATTGGTTTAGAACTCTCACTTCTACGTTGGTACCACTTGTTTGAATGAGGATGGTCAGCTTGAAAAAAATTGTCGGGTATGCACTACCCGTTTCAGATCTGGTGATGGATTTTGGTGGGTGTGGTGATGGTGGATGGAGAAGTACCCATTGTTGTTATTAGAGTTGATGGAGGAGAGAGATCAAAATATGAATATTATATGGTGTAGAGAGTATATCACAAGATCATTGAGTCTACTTAATCTAATGGTTTACATTATTTGTCCATCATGGACAAATTCATGAAAAGGTCCATTCTAAATGGCACCTTTCATAATTTGTTAACTGAAGTTAAATTTCTAATTGTGAAAAAAAGAGGACATGTATTATGGAGTGGGGTTTACAATGCACAAGGAAAAGATTTGTGCACCATGCAAAAGTTGTGCAAAAATGACCCTAAATTAAATCTGGACCGTTCATTTATTATTATTTTAATGCCAATGGTTGAGATTTGTTTGGATGGAGGAGTGGGTGACTTGCTGCCTTAAAGGGAGAGAGAGCATGTGGGTCCCACGCAGGTCCCACTTGAAGAATAAATCAAAATATTTTAATTGCTTTTTTGGCAAATGTTTGTATTGGGCTTAAACATTCAAAACGCGGGTCCCACCTGTATTGGGCTTAATGGGTTTTTTTGCAAATGAGGCCCATAAGAAAATGTTTGTATTGGCTAAGTAGAAGTAAATTCTTCAATTTTTCTTAAATCATAGTATAGATTAAATATACTATCAATCATATTTATAAATTAAAGATACATTAAAAGAATAAAAATTTAGTACAAGATGTTGAAGTAAATTGAGAAAATTTAAAGAATTGGAATTTTTTTCCGAAAATTTAGATTATTGAATAATTGGAAAGAATTGGAATTTTTTTTCCCGAAAATTTAGATTATTGAATAATTGGATAAAAATTTAGTAATTAGAATTTTTTTCATTTTTCGAAAATTTTGATAATTGGATAAAAATTTAGAATATGAATAAATTGGGTAATAAATAGACAATTTAGTCTATTATTTTAACTAAAAGTCATATTTACCTTTCATCATTTATTATACTTATTCTTCAAAAAAAATCAATTATTATACTTTAAAAAAAATCTACTGGACAACGTAAGCTTCAGTTTCATTTATGTGACATATGATTTTCCTAATAAAATTGACCTATGATTTTCATAGGTATATATATATGGATTACGTATTTTGCCGTAAAAAAGATAGATTACGTATTTTATTTTTTTGTTGCTATTCTTTTAACGCTTGTTTGTTTTATCATTTTTAATCCTATATATTGATAGATTATTTTTTACTTTGTCTGTAAAATAAAAGTTTATATTCACTCATTCATAAAGTATACAAACTGAATGAAATAAAAAAACAAAATTTTAACCAAAAATATATTGATTATTATAATAAATTTAAACGACTAATTATCTTAAATATTTATGACCTCTAAAAAAAATATTATGAATAAAAAATGTCCTTTTATGTCAGTTTACATTTATGACCTTCTGTATAAGATTATTTCTATTAGGGTAAGAGTTGTGAGTTTAACTAGTCGTTGTGAACTCTTGATAGATCAATTAACAATCTTTCAGGTGGTTTAGATCGAAGATTCTTGTTGTTAGGGTGAGAGTTGTAAGCTTGATTAGTCGATGAACAGTTTGATTATTCATTGAACATTCATCAAAGTACTTTCCGTATAAGTTTCTTTCAACTAGGGTAAGAGTTGTGAGTTTGATCAGTCGTTCAGACATCGATGAAGTAGTTTAGGTGAAAGTGAATTGTCATCACTGTGAGAATTACAAGCTTGATTAGTCGGTAAATATTATGATTAGTCATTGAACGGGTATTCAAGTACTTTCACTACAGGATTCTTTTAGTTAGGGTAAGAGTTTTGAGTTTGATCAATTGTTCTGAAATCTTTGTAGTAGTTTAGGTCTAAGAAAATTGTCATTAGGGTAAGAGTTACAAGCTTGATTAGTCGATAAAGAGTTTGATTAGTCATTGAACGTTGATCCAAGTACCTTCACTCCAAGATTCTTTCACTTAGGTTAAGAGTTGTGAGTTTGATCAATCGTTTTGAAGTCTTTGTAACAGTTTAGGTCTAAGAAACTAGTCATTAGGGTGAGAGTTGTAATGTTGATTAGTTGATAAATAGCCGGATTAGTCATTCAACTTGCATCTAAGTACTTTCACTGCAAGATTCTTTTAGTTAGGGTAAGAGTTGTGAGTTTGATGAATCATTTTGAAGTCTTTGTAGTAATTTAGGTCTAAGAAACTTGTCATTATGGTTAGAGTTGTGAGCTTGGTTAGTCGATAAATAGTGATTAGTCATTGAACGTTCATCCAAGTACTTTAACTCTAAGATTCAGTTAGGGTAAGAGTTGTGAGTTTGATCAGTCGTTTATAAATCTTTGAATTAGGTTAGGTCAAAGAATCCTGTCATTATGGTGATAGTTTTAAGCTTGATTAGTCGATAAAGATTTTGATTAGTCGTTGAACATTCATCAAACTACTCTGACTACAAGATTATTTCAGTTAGGGTAAGAGTTGTGAGTTTGATAAGTCGTTTATAAATCTTTGAATTAGGTTAGGTTAAAGAATCTTGTCATTATGGTGATAGTTTTAAGCTTGATTAGTCGATAAAGATTTTGGTTAGTCGTTGAACATTCATCCAACTACCTTGACTACAAGATTATTTCAGTTAGGGTAAGAGTTGTGAGTTTGATAAGTCGTGCTGACATCTTTGTAGTAGTTTAGCTAAAATAATGTTGTCATTTGGGTTATAGTTTTCATTAGGATTGGAGTTATAAGCTTGGTTAGTCGATAAATAGTGTGATTAGTCATTGAACGTTCATCCAAGTAATATGACTTCGAGATTCTTTCAGTTAGGGTAAGAGTTGTACGTTTGATTAGTCGATCTGAAGTCTTTGTAGTAGTTTAGGTCAAAGAATCTCGTCATTAGGGTGAGAGTTGTCGCTAGGATTAGAGTAGTAAGCTTGGTTAGTCGATAAATAGTTGGATTAGTCGATTAAAGAGTTTGATTAGTTATTGATCATTGATCCAACTACTTTGACTATAGGATTCTTTCAGTTAGGGTAAGAGTTGCGAGTTTGATGAGTCGTTATGACATGTTTGAAGTAGTTTAGTTCGAAGAATCTTGTCATTAGAGTGAGAGTTGTAAGCTTGATCAGTCGATAAAGAGTTTGATTAGTCGTTGAACGTTCATCCAAGTACTTTCACTGCATGATTCTTTCGGTTAGGGTAAGAGTTATGAGTTTGATGAGTCGTTATGACATCTTGGAAGTAGCTTAGGTTGAAAAATCTTTTCATTGGGGTGAGAGTTGTAAGCTTGATTAGTCGATAAAAAGTCTGATTAGTCGTTGAACGTTCATCCAAGTACTTTCGCTGTAAGATTCTTTCGGTTAGGGTAAGAATTGTGAGTTTGATCAGTCGTTATGACATCTTGGAAGTAGTTTAGGTTGAAGAATCTTTTCATTGGGGTGAGAGTTGCAAGCTTGATTAGTCGATAAAGAGTTTGATTATTTAGTCAGTTGGTTTAAATAATTGAGAAGTGTGAAATAATATAATACACTAGATTGAGACCATTTATACCACTCATATCAGTGTCATGTATGTGGATGCTCTAAGGTAATGAATTGAATTTTCGCTAAAAATAATTAAAAAAACTCAATTCCATTTTAACAAAAAAAATTTGCGGTATTATTTCACTTTCCCTCTTATCCCAAAATTATCAAAATTTATCTCCCTCTTTATTTTTCCCTTCTCACGTTTTTGTCTGTAACATATAATTTTTTTTTTGACAAACATATCAAATTTATTTAATTTTTAAATTAAATTTAAAATTTATCAAAAGAGAAGGCTCCAAAATATGATTTCAGCACTCTAACATGGCTCCAATATTTCCCTCTATAATTTTCACATTTTCGTTTTCCTTTTCCGAAAAATTATCAAGAGCTCTTTCTTTTCATTCTCCCTCCCTTTTTTCCCTCTCTTCTCCCAAATCAACAAAACACAGTATACCCACTCCCTCTCCTCAAAAGCCCCTTCCTCTTTTCTTTCTCTTCCCTCACAATTCATTTCCCTCTTTCCGGAAAACTGAAATGCTCTTCCCTCACCAAACTCCATCGAACTCAATCCGTAGAACCATAATTCGTTTAAATCGTCGTCGTCTCACCAGAACCCATCAAACACTCATTCGCAACAACTACCCTCTTTCCCGTCTAAATCATTTGAACCCATAGATTGAACTTAGAAATCCTTAAAATCAATTGAAACCCTAAGATTCGATTGAACCCAGAAAGTTGTAATGCACTAACTTGTTTATTCCTTTTAGTTTATGTTGCTTCTGAAAGTTAATATTTTTCAATGAAATTTAAGGTTAGGTTGAACTCTGATTTATAATCTTTTTTGATTTCAGCTTTGGATTCAAACTTGGATCGATTTAGGTATTGTGTTCATGTGATTTGTGAATTAGTTTGTACTTATTACGTGTGATTTGCTGAGTTGAGAACCTATTATGTGTGATTTGTGAGTTAGTTTGAGCATACTGTGTGTGATTTATGAAGTGTTGTTCTTGTACTGAGTTCTCTTTTGCTTGTTATGCTTTTTGAGTTCGGATGTGGAGACTATACGGGGGATTGAAGCAAAACCTAGTGTGATGCCACCGACTTCACAACGAACTGGTGTTATCGCTGTAAAATGTGGAATGACTGCACTTTGGGATAAATGGGGTGCTAGAGTTCCAATTTCTATACTCTGGATTGATGATAACACTGTCTCTCAGGTCAAAACTCCTGAGAAGGAAGCCTATTGTTCTCTCCAGGTGCGTTCCCTTTCGTTCTCTCGATCAAATTTAATGTTTCTAATTAGTTACTAAGCCGATTAACTCACCTTAGAGTTACTCTTGGAATAGCTTGAGTTACATCGAAAGTTACTTAATGTTTATAATGAATTGTTAAGTGCAGTTGCTTGTTCCATCGTGTATATTGTTAAGTTCAATGTGTATCTAATTATAGACATGTTTGATATTTTGTTTTAGTTAGATTGGTTGTGGACAGAAGAAGGAAAAACACTTGACAAAGCCTGAAGTGGGTCATTTTAGGGCTCAAGGAGTTCCCATGAAGAGGAAGCTTCAGGGGTTTCGAGTGACAGATGCACTTCTTCCTGTTGGTACATCGCTTAATGTTCGCCATTTTGTTCCCGGCCAGTATAATGACATCACAGGAATCACTAAAGGAAAAGGTTTTCAGGTGTTTTTCTCTTTCCCTCATACTACACACTTCTCATTCCTTTTTTCATTATAAATAATAATCTCTCTCTTGCATTGTGTATGTAGTATTTGTACATGTTTATGCTTGTATTGTTCCTGTTTGTGTCAATATAATACTTGTGTTGAGTTGAAATGCTTAGTTATTATTCTGTCAAAGAATTATTAAATTTGTATCTGTAGAATTAAAAAGAATTACCCTTACAGGATTGCTTTTTCATAAGTGTCAGTTGATTAAATAATTAGGATTGTACAAGTTTTAATCCACCTCCAATTGGTCAGCAACAATAATAAGTTGCCACTCTCCCAAGTCCTGATGATACAATAATAGGTTGACGGCCATTTACTCCATTTTTCTCCTTCTTGGTGAGTTTTATCTTCCTTCCCTCCTCTAAAGTGTATTGTAGGAGTTTTGTATACACATTTTCGGATTTTTGAATCAGGACATTATTTAAACATGTTTTTGGCGATTTATTCTCCGTTTTGATGTTGTTATTGGCATTATCCACACATGTTGAAATCTCATCTCTTGTAAAAGTTTGTACTCTATGCTGTTTTGAACTTTCAGTTTGTATGAATTTATAATGTGTTTAACTTTCTATTTATATGTATTTGCACTATTCTTGTTCCTAAGGCTACGAAACTATCTTCTTAAAAAATTTGGAGCTCTTTTTTTGTTTAATCTTTTGATGCAATGCTCCGACAACATCATTCTTGCAATGCTCCTGAGTACTTAGATCATAAGAATTTCAAGTGTTCTCATTCAAAAACATGCTTCTGCAAAGTTTTGAAACAAAACAAAATCCTTATCAATTGACCATGTCAGAACTAAATTGATTTATTCTCTTATTTTTGTTTTTGATGAGATGATTTTTTCTCTTATTATTTAGTTAAGGAGATAATGTTTATATCTAAATTGATGAAGACTTTGCTGAAATGTGGCTCGTTTGTTATGTGTATACAAACCAAATGAATTTGAACTGAATTTTTGTGATGCTATCTGAATTTATTGTTTGTTTCGATCAAAGGCTGAGAGATTTGATTATTTCTTTGTTCAGGACCAACCCCCCCCTTCAAGAAGTCTTGTTTGACTAGAGACTGTATAAGTCTATGGTTTTGAGAAAGGTATGGATTTAACATTTTTGATAAATTTGTCTGGCTTTGCTTTTTGATATCCTTCAGTTTTTTAGATTTGAGAGTAATGGCTGAATGATTATTTTGTTATAGCTACCCTTATCTTGAGCAGCTAGCATGATGGATATATGAATATGCATACAAAGGTATAAGGACTCATTGGTTGTTGTTTGTTTATGAACGATGCTTGATGCTTAGTTTTATATAAGTTATTTTTTGAGAAAATGAATTTTCATGGATTTAGTACTAATTTTGGAATCTACTTCTCACGTGGAGAATGAATATGAAAATTATGCACAAGACTTGTTTAATTTTTGAGTCTGATGCATATGGTTTGGATTTCGTTACATGACTTTATTATTAGAGACTAGGTTAACCTTTTATTGCACAATTTTCCCAATTTTAACACGGCCTATATTTGCACCAGTTGTCCTGATCCAAGCGCTCAAGCTGCTCTGAAGCTTGTCTGCGATCTTTATGCTCTTGATCAAATATGGAATGACATTGGAACGTACTGCAATGTTGATTATGTGGCTCCCAACAAAGCCAAGGTACATAAAAAATTTCTTTGAAATAAAATTATTATAAAACAAGGGAAAACAACGCCAGAAGCACAAAGTTGAATATGAGATTTAGGATGTAGACCTTGCTCTCTTTAACACTATAATCTAAATTACTGTTGAATAATGATGTTTTTCCATTTCACAGGCAATCCACAAACTGTAAGAATATCTAAGTTTCCAAGTGAGGAATATTGCAAAGGAACTTGTTGATGCATTTGATCTTCCGGATCATGTAACAACTAACAAGGGCACCTATTGCCAAAGCAATCAGGAGCTTACTCTCAGTACACACAATCTGTGGGATTCCAATAAAATAAGGGACCCAAAGAAGATGAATATGTATTTGCAGAAATTAATATCAAAATTCATTTAAGCTCATTGTTGAAATTGGAGTATAATAGTGGTTGCATCTGACCAAAGAAACCCCACACAGCTCATAATCTGCGGCTATTACTATGGATTGAAATATGATGTGTTTCAGTCAGACATTTGGTGGAATATGTAAAACACTAATAGTTTCATTTTTTTAATACTCTCGTCCCTTTTTGAAAATGGAAGTGCTATCAGTGCTTGGAGTGTTACTCAATCATAAGCTACACCTTTGTTAAAGTTGTGGATGAGTAAAAACCCTTGTATTTCTTGAACTTCTAAAATACCTATAAATTCTTGCTGCCATAATCTAATGATGATATTCATAGTTTTCATCTGCAACAACCCATCCAATTATTTAAACTACAGTCAATGTTTATTAATTTCTTCTATTATGTTTCTTACCTCGATGCATAAAATAATTAAGATTTAATCAATTAATCTTTGCTATGTCAAACCAAGTGTTTTGCTGTCCCAGAACAAACATCAATGAAGTAATTATAGTTTTTTTAACAAAGTATGAAAAAATCTTTAGCCTTTTTAACATGAAGTGACCATCATTTACAGATACTCCATCTTACAAATTTCTTTTTTCGAACAAGTACAAGGAGTCAAGGACCATATATGTTCATAGTTTTTTTAGGGTGTTTTTCATATACGTTTAAAATCTCCAAAGCGTACAGCAGCCCAAAGCCTGTAGTTGAGAATTAACATTATTCAGCTCTGATAGTTCTGTAATATGCAGTTCGAGCCACTTCACTTTTTTTGCCTGATATCTTCATACATCTTCAACGATGCTTCGGAAAATTTGGTCAGTCGATCAAGAACCTTGGTGAAACTTGCATGTACACAACACATTTGCAGACTAGCCATACATCTTATCTTCACTTTTAAAATATTTTTTGCCTGACATCTTCATACATCTTTTAGATATTGAATCAACAGAATAAATAGCCACTCTTATTCGCGACTGCTGATCCTTCACAACCCTGGTCTTGTCGATCACTTGAGTGCCTTGGTCTTTTGCAAATTGATGTCTAAGCTGGTAACATTTTCAATCACAGACCTTCCTGATGGGTATACTAGTAGAAAAAAAAAAATGCACATTCAATGTCAGTAACTAGCGCACGACCGTGCCAATATATAGCACGACCGTGCGTCAATAAGTTTCAAGCTTCGGATCGAATCTTCTTCCATTTCCAGTGCAGACGAACACGGTCGTATCATAATTGAGCACGACCGTGCGTTACTGAAGAACAACAAATCGAAAAACGAACATGGAGAACACTTAAGAACAACAATTTCAATGGTGACCACCTTCTTCAAAATGCATTTCAATAATGAAAACTACGACTAGTATTCAACAACCTTACATCATAATAAAGAATTAGATATGTTTAACAAATTCTCATACATACCTTCAAGTTCAAAGATTTCAGAAATCAACAATGAGATTTAATGAATTCAGATCTAGAAACCAAACTAAGTTGCAATCTCCATACTTTAATGGAAAGTGAAATAAAATTTAACAATCTTGTTCAAGAAGATGAAATTTAAGTTAATGGGTAGGCTGATAGTGAGTATCACTTTCTGAAAATATGAAGAAAATGGCGGTAGATGAAAATGATTCTTTGTGAGATTCAAGTGAAGGAAGAGAGAAAGAAGACTCACGTGAGATTCAAAATGGGGGTTGATGGTTAGTAAGTTTGAATTGCTACTCTGCATTTTCAATTTTGGGGGGTGTTTCCAGCAAAAAACAATAAAACCAATATTTTCCATTATAATATGTTTCCCTTTTATTAATGATTTATTTTCAGCAGGTAACCCCACCCCCCAAAACCGCCACCTGTCCAAAAAAAAAAACAGCTTGTGCATGGTGCACAAATCTTTCCCTTGTGCATGCTAAATGCCAGTATTATGGTTGATCTTTCTACCTGGATCCCACTTTGCATATAAATGATGTACTATCATGTTGTCGTAACATTTTTCTGTTTGCTGGCTGGTTTTTGACATTGTAATTGTTTCATAAGTATTCTCTCGTTTGTGCATACCATAGCATGATTTTATCTATGGATTGACCATTTCAAATTTAAAAGTGACATGCAATATTAGGAAAATTGATAAATGGAAAACTTGATAGTTCATAAACCATATTCGTTTTTGTGAATTTGAATTTCCTTTGTAAATACAGTTTAGAGCTTTTGTTTGAGGGCAAACAAAATTCTAAGTTGAAGAGTTTTTATTAGGTCACTGGTTTGGGCGAATAATTGAAAAAGTTAAAGGATGTGTCTTCAAACTATGATGAAAGAGAAAATATGAACATAATAGCAATTAATTTTTAACATTATTTGTCTATAAAAGCACAAACAAATTTAGGATCATATATTTTTCAAAACTTTGTCAATAATTTACAATAATATATGCTTATTGACAGGAAAAACAAGTTAATAAAAAGCTAACACAAAATATCCAAATCCAAATAAGGACCATATAAGTTAGAGTAATTTGCACTCCCCATAGAATTACTCACTAAATAGGCCTTGACATGGGAGGCTATGTTTAAAATTCCCATATGGGACCAATGTAGTTGCAAATGATATGAACTTGCCCAAATGCTTTGCTCCTTTGTCATGTGCAACTGCCTATATGTCTTTGTTTGAACTGCTAAAAGTAACATTTTCTATCAAAGCTTTTCCTTTTCCTTTTTACGTATTTGATAATCATTCTCTTTCCTTGTCTTTTGGTATATGGGGGTGGGGATAGAGATGATGTTGAAGATTTCTTTTTTCTTTTGTAAAAAAAAAAAGTAAACTCAAAATGGTATGGTGAGATCCCATAGAGATTGCATCTTCTTTTTGTTGGTGTTTCGTAAATAATGATGAAAAGAAACCCAAGTGAGTGAGATCGGTTGAGTTGGAACTGCAATGATTCTTACACCTTTCAAACCTTTTACACTCCTTTTCTTTTATCCTTCATAATTCAAAATTGAAGCGAAAATAAATATGGGTCTTGTTAATCAGTGCTCCGGGACATTGGTTAAAGAATCTATGAATATAAATTTGTCTTGAAGACATAAGGTCTTATTTTTGACTAAATAATGATTACATTACTTTTTCTGTGAAAACTTTTTTGTTTTGGATGCTTAAACAATGGTTCCGGGGCACTGTTTAACATTGCCCAATAAATATTTATTGTCCTCCATTGATACTTCAATGATAAAAAGAGTAAAGATCCTCTCCATTTGGTATAATAAATGGAGGATGCAATTTGGAGAGAGATAGACACATAAAATAGATAATGTGTCCTACTATTAAGTGAATCTCATCATCATTAATTACTTTTTAGTTTTTCGAAATTTTTGTGTGTCTATATCTCTCCAAATAGATGAAATGAAGGAAATAATAAATGAAGAGGATCTTAACTCGTAAATGGTAACAAAATTGAATGATTTAGTAAAGTGGATATACTTTTGAACAGAACCCAGGATTATATTGCCTCCTGTGTATGTGTTTTGGAACACTCGAGTGGCTTTAAAAGGTCTACACATTTTAACCATCCATGATTAACTATACTTATGATATTACTTATCCTTTCAACTATTTATTTTATCCTTTGTCTTTTCGGGTTATTAAACTCTTGTGAACTTGATGTATTTAAATACTTTCGTTTCTAAATTTATATATTAAATTATAAAATGTAAATTGTTATAATTGGTATTTTTTTTATAACTATACTTTTTCTTTGCACAATCAAATCAAACTTGTAAACTCCCCCATTTAATTTGCTTTTTATTTACTGTTTTAATAAGTTTATCTAGTTGCCTGTTGAAACAACAATCCATATGGAGACACTTTTACTTACTACCTTATTACTTGAAAACGGTTTGGTGCACTTGCCAAATTTAATCATCAAGTTTTTGACCTTGTTGCCGGAGATTGTTGATATTTTCAAAAGGTAGTTGACTTTACTTATTTTATTTCCAAGTTAGATTTTATTCACATCTTAATAAGAGTGATTCTGAGATCATGTGGGTAAGGAACTACATGGTTAAATGAAGATTTACAAGAATAGTTTGATACTACCTATACCAACAAATATACATCTTCTTTTTGGTAGACCAAACTTCATAGTTTAGCGTGCGAGTGAGGGACAAAATACATTGAAAGGACTCGTGTTAGTTTGTGGGGGTCAGTCAGGAATACTTAAAGTTATCAGGGACATTACGAATCTCGCATGACCTGTTATATGTTGGAGCGCGTGTGTGCTAGTTTGAATATGTGCTGACCATTTTTAAAAAGAGGAATACTAGCAACACACATTCTAACACCCGACATTACTCTGCTTCTCCCAGACGACCCGACAACATGTGTTTTGACACTACACACGGTTTTTTGATCGTGTGCTATCATAAATTCATACATGGGTATTTTTGTTAAATAGGAAACACACAAGAAGTAATGGAAAAACAAAATCTCTTGTCATTTTATAGCCCGCACCATTTGATCCATCTTACCAGAAAATACTTTTATAATACGTGTAAATCAATTATAAAGTAAAGGGTTAATTAAGTTTTTAGTCCCTATAAATATACTAAATTTGGTTTTTAGTCCTCGTAATTTTTTTTGATAGATTTTGGTCCCTATAAAAAATTTCAGCACTTAATTTTAGTCCCTGTTAAATTAAAATTTGTTTAATTATGCTTAAACTTCTAAATTTTTGAAAGATTTTTTATAGACATGTTCATAACATTCTAAGACACTCGTCTATAAAATCTTTTATTTTTTTTAACATGTACTGAATTAAATATGAATTTTCTAAAAGCTAAATTTTCAAGATTATATTAATGAAAATTTGGATCTAGTAATAAAATTTTGAGCTACTTTTTTGCGGAGGAACTTTGTATAATGTTCTAAATAAGAGTATGAAAAAATATGTTAAAAATTTAAAATTTTAAGCACAATTAAGCAAATTTTATTTTTACAAGGACTAAAAGTATGTGTTGGTCCCTGTTAAATTAAAATTTGTTTAATTATACTTAAAATTTTATATTTTTAAATGATTTTTAACATACATGTTAAGAACATTATAATAATCTCTTTTATAAAAAATTAATTATTTTTAACATGTAATGAATTAAATATAATTTTTTTAAATGCCAAAAATTCAAGATAAAACTAACAAAAATTTGGACCTAAAAATAAAATTTTGAGCTAACTGATTGCGGAGGAACGTTTTATAATGTTATGAACATATCTGTAAAAAATCTTTTAAAAATTTAAAATTTTAAGCATAGTTAAACAAATTTTAATTTAACAAGGACTAAAACTAAGTGCTGAAATTTTTTATAGGGAACAAAATCTATCAAAAAAAATTTATGAGGACTACAAACGAAATTCGATATATTTATAGGGACTAAAAACTTAATTGTAAAATTCTATGTTTGTACCAATAAAGTAAAATATCTTGTTTGATAGAAATGTGGATCTAATGCGTTCAATTATATGGGTCAACACAAATAACCATTTCTGTGAGACAACTTTTTCTTCTACCACTTCTAGAAAACATAGAATTTGTTCAGATTACACAACCTAGATGTGTAATGTAAACAATATTCTAGTTTTTAGAACGGTCGAGAGCAATAGAAGTATATATCTTTTTGCAGTCTAACTTCGTTGGCTAGACAAAATCAAGTGACCCAATTTGACAATGTTAGATGTAGAACATATTTTACGAAAAAAGTAATATAATTTACTTGTTGGATAAAATACACGTGGGTCCAACACGTGATCCCAACTGCACGAAAAAAAATGTATTTAATATGAAATAGAAAATCGACTATACAATGTTAAGGGATTCAAACACTCTTAGAAGTTAGCAAGTGGTCATAACTTTTATCCCTTAAAGTATGGAGAACCTGGTTGAAAAGTGAGAATCCGCTTTATGTTACAATTGAGGTTTTTTTGTTGGATTTTATTTTAGGTCTTTCGGACGAATAAATATATACTTGAATAATATCAAAGGACAAATGCAAGTTGTAGAGTTTATCATGGATACTAGTAGTAAAGATCCTTTGCACAAATCTAGAAAGAAAAATAAAATAAAGGTGCGAAATATCCAGCATCTATCCATATATCTTTAAATTTGAAACTTGAACTATTCTTATGCAAGAGTTTTGATGATGTGACATGTCTAAATGAGCTCTAATTTTTCATTTTTTATTGATACTTTGCCACCCTCTTTTAACTATTACTCTAATAATTCATTCATTATTTAACCCCACTAAATCAATTTAATGTTTAGTGAATAGGCCCATTATGAGAGATTGTATATGCATGATGATACCCGCCACTCATTCAATGTTTTTCCTATTCATTTTCCAATAGTTTCAAACTATCCAAAATATTTTTCTTGAAATCAATCGGTTACATTGTCATTCTATTAATGTTTCCTAATAAAAAAAAAACTCTATGCAACATTTCTTACGGGAGCAATTTATTTGTATATTTATAACACTATATTATCATGCTATCAAAGAGTGAATTCCCTCTCCAAGTTATGCATCTTCTCCCTCACATTCTTTTTTTATTTTCAGTTATAAAAATTTCCATTGAACCAAAATTGTTCTTGCATAGTGAATTGCTTTAGTTGCAGATATTGAATTATCACTCTAAAAAATTATCCCTGATTTTTTCATTATCATTTTCTCTAAGAAACTAGGATACCTCTTCAATTTTATCTTATGGTTCACCCCATCCACCATCACCACTTTTGTTACTCTTCAATCTCTTGATTATTCATTGATTTCTAATCTATGACATGATAGGGTCTCAAATTACTATTAGATTAGAAAAATATTTTAGCTCAACTTTTCTTTATTGATTTTGTTTTGAAGGATACTTTGTTTATTGGTATAATGTTTATTAGTTTAATTTTCTAACTTTTTTAGTTTATTTCTTAAGGTGGATGTGACAATTTTTTCATGTCAATTAGAAGAAGAGATTCACTACTAAAAAAACAAAAATTAGTGAGGGAAAACGTGAAATCTCTCTCTAATTTCGTCACTAAATTTTGCAATCAAGGAACTTGTGAGGAATTTCATTTTTTCCGTCACTAATTTCCCTCGCTAATTTTGCTTTTTCTAGTAGTGATTGTTTCAAATAAAAAAAAACTGGGAGAAGAGGATAAAGGAGGCTTTTATTTTCACTTTTGATGCATCCAACTCGAGAAGCCTATGAAAAACGACAGCTCATGTAGGTATATTTTTATAGCCCTAACTATTATTTGCATAAACATTTAAATTTATTGAATTTATTTTGAAGTTGTTTTATACAGTAGATTGTTTAGAGTTTAAGTAAATTATTTTTAATTAGATTATATGAATGTAGTGCTAATTGTTATCATCTATTATATATTTATTTTCACACTTATATTTTCGGTACAATTTATTTGTTTATCAAATTTATATAGGTTAAAGAAATATATAGGTTAAGAAAATATTAGTAGAAAAATATTACAAATGACAAAATAAAATAAACAATATAATTATTTATAATGACAATATTTTATATTTAGTCAAGAAAATATTTCCATCTCTAAAAATAGTAAAAAAAAAAAATTGATTAAAGGTTAATGAAACTATTGGATGATACCTCTTCAATTACTCGCTCATTATATTAATGCAAATTTTAAGTAACTGTTTTCTATTTCTTAACTATGATCATTTAGTCACTCATTGTATTCCTTAAACAAATGAGAAGGATACTGGTGATGATAATTTTGTTCATCCTCACTTTCTTCAAGCAACTATTGAATGATACTTTTCAATTTTGTATTATAGTTTTTCTCTCCTCTTTTTTACTCTTCATTTATTGACTATTCATTGGTTTCTATGATATCACTCAATTTACTCAAAACATTGCTCAAAATTAACCTACAAAATGAAAAAGCTTGATTTATCTATATATATATATATATATCTTTGTAAAGGAAACTTGGGTTGATCTCATGCAAATTTTATGATGATGTGGCACTCTAGAAAAACTTTCTATTATCTCTCAAATTTCTTAATTTCATCTATAATTAAACACACACCCACTATATTTTATTTTTTAATAGTGCTTTATTGAACATCCCTTCATAGTCCAATCCAATAAATTAGGTAACAGCTGCTTTTATAAACTGCCTGAAAACATAATTCTAATAAAGAAGAAAATTATCGAAAATCTTTTACAAAGTCAAGAAAATAATATAGGATATGTTTTAGCCTAAAATTGGAGAAGCATTGAATGTAATTTTAAATATGATTACGAAAACCAAAAATCAGTATGATTTCTAAGACTACAAAATCGTGGGAAATGATTATGCATGCTTTTGGGTATCTTTGAGTGTTAATTTGTTTGAAATATGATCCTATGCAAAGCCCCGTGTGGCGTGACTGTATGTTTGTACCATATGATCATATGATGATTTCTAAGCCATAAGAACCGTTAAAATAAATCCTCAAGCAATCTATCTAAGTTAACGAGGTTTGTGGGTGATTTGAATCAGTTTGTGTTAAAATAATGCATTTAGCATGTAACGCGTCAGTCTAAAAAAGAATCTCAATCAACTTTGTTATTTTTCAACACCTCCCTCGAACCATTTGAAAGATTTAATTTAGCTTTAATGTATACAACCTTTCAAATATCATCTCTTACCATTTTTAATTCACTACTTACAATTAAACACACAAAAAAATCTGATTAACATTGTCGACAGCATTGTATATAAATATGCAACACATCCAATACACTTCTTCACATTTTCACATTTGCACTCCTTTTGTTTACTCATTCTTGGGTTACTAAATCCTTTGTAGACAATCATTTCTGTTGTTCACGGAAATACCAACAAGAAAGTGAATAACATCATATATAATTTCATTGCTCACGATAATGTGTAAAACTTTGTTACCATACTATATATAATTTCATTGCTCACACGAATTTGTAAAACTTTGTTACCATATTTTTTTTTTGTGTCTCGGATGTTTATTCTTTGTTCTTACAGGGCAGTGGACCCCACGCATAGGTTTTTGAACAACCTCGCCAACATCACATAGGAGAGTAGTCTAAAAGTGCGCATTGCTAGATTATGACAATTTCCATATGAATAAGAAAAATAAATTGCTTAGTATACATATGGTGTTGATTGATGAAGAGGTATCAATGTGCGAATTATATTTATGCAAAATCTAATATGGAATAAAATCTCTTACAATAAAAAAATATTTTCCCCTGAAGTCTAATATTGATAGTAAAACGATTTAGTATTTTGAAAAAAGGTCTTTTTATGTGTTTGTAACTAAACATTGTTGTTCATTTATGTTTGTGACCATGAAAAAATGATTCACTACTCTTGTCATTTTATTAAGAGGCCTTTTTATGTGTTTGCAACGAAACACTGATCTAATAACAAATAGTCTTTCTAACATGTAAGAGAATGTTGGAATCAATTCTTAGTTCTTATTTCTAAATCTAGATTTATAGCACATAAATTCTTGGTTCTTATTCTAAAATTAGTACATAAATAATATTTATAGTTTGAACTAACTCATGATAAAAAAATTATAATATTTTAGTTAGTATTTATCAATCCCTCTAATTTTTTGGGCAAGATCCGCCACTGAATATGATTCCTTGAAATTTGGGGTTTTCTTTACTTTTTTGGTTAGACTATTTTTTATTTTTAAATTCCTTTTCATCTTTTTTTGTTATAGAGCAATTGCCTTTTCAACAAAAAATAAGGTCAAATATAATTGCCTTTTAATTCATTTACATGTCTGTCACAAACAACAAACATATTCTTTAAAAATAAAAATAAATTTACAAACATGCACCTTTTCTTATATAATAAAAGAAAAACATATAAAAATTATCAAATAAAATGCATTTAAGGTTGTACCATAAAAATGTCTATAAACCTCTATTTATTTTCTTAGTGTCAATAAACCTTCAACACTTTTTTAAACAACCAGTTCTATTTTTAATTCTATCAAACGAAATGCTCATTATTTTTTCAGTGCCAAATTTTTAAACCAAAATTGAGTGTACATAAATGAAAAAATTATAAGTGTATTGTATCAAGATTACCGTTTTTTAGTCAATTAAATAATTTTTTATTCATGAAATCAAATCTATATAGTTTTTTTAACTATAACATGTCGTTGTAAAGGTTAATTTTCTTCAATTTCATACTCGATAATAATATTTATCTGTATTTTAGTGCACGGGTTGAATTCCTAGTGTATCATTAAAGAAAACTTTTCTTACAATTGAATGTTGATAGAAGAATTCTAAATAACTGAAATAATATACAAGGTTTTTGTTTTTACGAATAAACTATAGGCACACCGGCACTGTTAACATTATCATTTCAACACCCACTTTTTTTTATTGAATTAAATCACGTAGTTTTCCCTATATGTGAAATCCTTTTATTTTGGTTAAGTAGCTTAGTGGTTAGAGCTCACACAATTTAATTATAGAGAAGTGGGGTGTCTGGAGTTCGAAACTCGGCCGCTATATATAATATGCAATATCTCTGACAACTGAGCTAAGCTCAAGGATAAATCCATTTTTAATATGGTGTAAAGTTTTACTTAATAAATAGTAATTATTAGAAAGATAATGTTAAAGTGAGTGGCCGTTGCATTTC
>Ga0228710_1000720_pt1 | contig 44977 bp, 24 predicted proteins | sample MedpolnodulmetaG_FD_177995 | JGI IMG/M metagenome (GOLD analysis project Ga0228710, IMG submission 177995) | Root nodule microbial communities from Medicago polymorpha collected in Santa Monica, California, United States - pink nodules | ecosystem: Host-associated > Plants > Roots > Nodule... | reverse complement strand
TGCTTACGAAACGAATAAAATATTTTAACAATCTATGACACAAATAAAACGTTTAAATACTTTAAAAATAAATAAAAGAACGTGTATCTTATCTTAAAAACAAAACAAAGGTTCTGGCTGTTTAAAATACACGTAAAGGTTTTAAAATACGAATAAAGAGTTTCGAACTGGTCAAAATTTGGGGTATGACAGATATGATGCTCCAACTAGTTTGGCACTTTTTCAAGATGTTGGATACGATGTTCCAACATCCTGGCACGGTTCAGTATGCCCTGTTTATGTGTCAAGTTTTACGCGTGCTTTATCTTATTAAGGAATCCACGTCTTATTTCTTGTTGGCCAAGTAACATGCTTTTTGTACAGAATCAGTTGTGATTTTATTTCCTAAAGTAATGACAATATTTTAGGAAAGTTTAGTTGTGTTTGGATTATTCCAGAAGATGTTCCTACTTTCTAGGGGACAATCTATTTGTTACTGATTCACGTGTAGCTGATCTGGTGATGGATCAATATTGTTTTCTGAAGCCCAACAAGCTTATTAAGCCTGTATTACTGCTTCAGTGTATAAGCAAGGACACAAGACCTAATTATTCATTCAAGTCGTCATTGAAGATTAGAGTTTTTTAGGGTTTTGAGTAATTGTTATTTGTGAGCCTTTCTTGTATCACCTTGATGCATGTTAAGGACTGTGTTTTATTGAGTTGTAAGTTATGTATTAGTCCAAGGCTGTGAGGCACAGAGGTAGTGTGTGTTTGAAGGTAACTTCATCTTTTATTGAGTTGTAATCTGATAATCACAGGGGCTATGATTGATTGAGTGTAAGTGAGATGAGATCTCAGATCTAGGAGTTCCTAGGTTGAAGTCAATATGGGTAGGTCCTAGGTCTAGAGTTGTAAACTTGGAGTTTGCTGAGAACTTACAATAAGGATTACACTTGTGGATTTCGTTCCTGGCTTGGTAGCCCCTAGAGTAGGTGTGTTTGTCACCGAACTGGGTTAACAATTCTCTTGTGCCTTTTACTTTTTTGTTCTTTATTTCCCTTGTTTATTTTTGTTTACTACTAGCACGATGTTCTAAACATTACACTCAACATCTGTAATCTATGTTTGGTGTTGGAACATTTGGTTGCTAGTGCGCCATAATTTCAAATTCCAATAAAATAAAGACACTACATATTAATGATGCTACCTAAACATAATCTTGTGGCAGAATCAAACTCTTGAGAATATCTTCAGGCGATCTCAGCAACGTAGCTTCCATCTCAATCTTCGGGAACATGCGTTCCTGATAATATCTGGAGAACGTGCTCCTCATGCAGTCATCGTCTGTCAGCATTATCTTTTCAGTCTACAAATAACCGGGACGTACATACTGCAGGTCCTCCACCCTCATTGTGTCGCCGAGGTTGAGTCCTTGATTGATTCAGTTCAGTTGATCCTTCATATCCTTTAGCGTGACATCGACTCGAACCTTGAACAAATGAGGGTTTCCACCGTTGAAACGTACTTGAGCTTTAAGCAAATTGTCCATTGTTTCAAATCTACACCATAAGAAATTAAACAATCAATGAAAAACTCGTTTAAACATTTCATCAAACACTTGGAGTGCAAATTATACATAAACCATAAAACTCAAAACTACAACATAAGCATGCAAACATACTTAATCAACTTAAATCTACTCTAAAAATGAATCATAATATCTTACTTGCAAACATTTGATTCATTATTTTTACAAAAAAAAAATTAAAACAACCAAAAACTAAAATAAAAAAAAATTTCTAACAACTAAAATGTATGTTAATAACACTATGATTACTTACTTGTGATTTTGTTGAATAAATTTGGATGAGATTTTGAGTTGAGTGTGATAATGGATGAGAGAATAATGGTTCTGCCTTGAATTTATAGCAGAAATCACATCGACAGTTAACTACCGATAGACTCCCCAACAGTTAACAACCGCTGGTTCATTCTTTTGGCAGTTAACTACCGAGGAACATTTAGGTCATTTACTAGTGTTTTCTAGCATTGTTTCAAGTGTGAACATGAACTTTCGGTGAACCAAGTATCAAATCCAAATAGCAGCGTGGCCCACTCATGTTACAACAATGATAAACCTCTCAGTTGTAAATGCGATGTTCCAAGTAGAATGTGACTAGCCAAGGTGGTAGGAGTTTAATTACTTCCCTTAAAAATCGTGGTGACTACACACTGAATTTTGTGATTTGAATTCTTTTCTTTATGATGTTTTTGTTTTTGATTAAATAAACTAGTTACAAACCCATGCGGATTAAGTTTTTTTTAAAAAAAAAATTCTCTAAAGGAGAGATGTTCAAATTAAGGAATATAGATGTTGTCATGTAGTGTACAACTAATTTAAGGTTGATTACCAAAAAAGGGTTGGATTACTAAATCCAAACCACATTTAAAACATATTGTCATTGAAATATTATACAAAGTTGAGTGAAACAGCACAATCAAGTTTTATGTACCAACTAATAACCCTAATTAGTTGCTTACACTTACAATACAAAAATATATAACTAAAGGTTAATGCTTCATAGACACACCTTCATGTACACCCCCCCCCCATATACACCCCTTATGTAGCATGGGTATTTTGATAGTTTTACACAACTTTCTCTTTCTCCCCTCTTCTCTCTCTTAGATCTCCTTTTCTTCTCCCTCTCACTCACCCGCCGCCACCACCACCGGCCACCATCGCCCTCCTCCGTCCACAAACTTTTACACAGCTTTCTCTTTCTCCCCTCGTCTTTCTCTTCCTTCACCCTTTCTCTGGACTTTTCTCCCTTCACCGGCCACCGTCACCGGTACCAGCACCATCAACACTCATCTTTCAGCCATCTCTCTCCGCTCCCATCTCTTCGTCACCCATCATTGTTGGCCGCTGTCATCAGCAAATGGCCACCATCGACCCTCCTCCGTTCACCACCCTCTATCAACACCAATCTTCCATTCCTAACCTGATTCAAAATTGTCTCCTTCACACCAAATCAAAGCATTGAGTGATTTAATCTTGTCCATCTTATTCTTTATCAATGGCAGAGAAGAGAAAACTAACTTGACATAAATTACAAACATAAAATTTAACCATGTTGCATTAAATTACAAAATTGATTTTCCCTTTAACCTAGTTGAATTCTGTTATAATTGGTTTATTGAAACCACATACATGGTTAACTTTAAGAAACAAAATCGATTTTCTGTAATCATTTTCGTTGTTTGTTTAATAGGTTAGGATTAGAAAAGCTTTGATGGAAAAGTGGTGGTGATTGTGCGGTGGGGAACCGTTGGTGAAGACGCTGCAAGCTATTTTGTTTTTAATTTTTTTAACCTTTTTTCTAGAGATTAATCTAAAGGCTAGGATTAGCGTAGGACAGAAACCAGAGAGAGCCTCATAGGAGATGATCCAGATCCAATATTTTATGCATATTTTTGACAAGTGGAGGGGTGTATATAAGAGGTATGCCACATAAGGTGGTTTTTGTATCACCTCTCTAACTAAAAATATCTAAATCCCATTCATATGAATCCAAAAAAATGTTACAAAATCAAAGAAGGAAAACATAACAGAGTTTATGAAACAGAGTCCCATTTTTAAGACCTTCATTAGTTGAGTATCCTAACTTCAGGACAGCTTCTGCCATACACACTGCTGCATGAACCTTATTTGCAAACTTATAGCATAACACTAACCACCAAGCTCAAAAACTGCCTATAGTTCTTTTTTCCCAATACAGTTGTTGAGCCACTGCAAAACTAAGGAAACAACAATCATTCAGAACATATGCCAAACAATGGGTAGAGAAATGAGAAACCAGATAATCATAAAGCATCACAGAAACTCTAGTGTTGGATAAGAAAAACCAGACCAATTATAAAAAGCCAAAAACTTAATAAGAATATCAAAATAAAAAATGCCACTAATAAGTAAAACAAATTATGGAAAAATAAAGTTATCGCAAAATTGATTTATAAGTAAAACAAATTATTGACAAATAATGCAGTAGACAATATCAGTCACCACAGGGGTGGGCAAAAAAACCAAAAACTGAACCGAACTGCTGAACCAAAATGCTATTGAACTGAACTGCTATGTAAAAGTTATGAACTGATCCATACTTAAAAGAGCAGTTATTAACTGAACTTTTTTGATAAAAAACCAAAACTGAACTTGAACCCAAATTGAATCAAAAACTTTGCTTTGTTCACTGTGTTTTCTTTGCTGAGTTCTTTTATTGTGTTTGTTTGCTAATTTGTTCACTGTGTTTGCTAGTTTGTTTGCCAAATTGAACCAAAATTTCATATGGGTTCCAATACTTACGGTACTAAACTAACATAAAAACAGGGGAATGAAGATTAACAATGGAAGTTACGGTACTAAACTAACTTCCAATTAATAACATTCACCAGTATAAATTGTTGAGTTCTTATTGGCAACAAATCTCGGCAGCTATTCCACTATTGTGCAAATCTATTATGTATAATGATTTTTGCTTTGTTGAGTTCTTATTTATGAAATGATTACTGTAGAAACAGTTCAGTTTTTTTTAAAAACAAAACAGTTCACTAGTTTGAAGATTAGTTCAGTTCAGTTTGAATTGATCTCTTATAGTTCAGTTCAGTTCACACATAGTTTGGTGCTGAACCGAACTTTGCCCATCCCTATCACCATACCAAGAAGAATAAGTGAGAAAATTATATTTGATAAACAAAAAATTCAATATTGACTTGGCAACATAAAACACTCACCTATTTCATTAATATGTGGAATTTCTTCATTAATGTTGTCATCGAAAGCAAGGAGAAAGGCACGATGCACTCATGCAAGATATCATGCCACTAATTCATTTTAGACCACTTTCAAAGAAAGGTTTACATTAATAGCAAATAAAAATCTTCAAAGGCTTAGCCTTATTTAAATGTAAGTGAAGTATCGGATGTCAATGGCATAAAAATGATAAGTAAACATACACACACAATAGTATAACAGATTCTACACTATGATAAATTTTGTAACAATTGAAGGTCGTACAAAACAGAGTAGGTAAATGGAAACTGAACTAACCTATGAAGACAAGAGTCACAAGGACTGCGCAAAACCAAGTTGTTTTAAGACTGGCCACGAATCTTTAAAGGCAATCAAAGCTGAACGATCCCAAATATTGCAAGGTCGTCATAAATCAGAAGGCGAGGTGGAGAGTTCTTAACGATACGAAACATAAGTTCAGGGAACTACCTGCAATGCAACAAAATAAATCGATGAGAGAGACACAAATTTCTCCACAAACAGAGGGAACACGAAACCTAAGTCAGGGAACCATCTGCAAGAAAATAGAGGGTATAGAGATACATGCTATGTCACGAAGACACTTAAAATTCAGAAAAGGAGGAGGAGGAGAATTAGAATATGCAATTCTACCCATCTGTGGGAATGGCTACCATATCCTTAGGGCTAGCTGAACTAACAACTTAAATATCTAAATTTCAACACATAATCAATTCCAAAAATTTGAGCCATAAAAGAAACCAAGGCAACCAAAGACTAAACATTAATATCCAAACGTACTCTCATGCAATTGCAAGGTAAAAGAAGCATTGAACAAATCTTAAATCTTATTTGAATCAGTTCAAAAGTGTGTTACCACTCGACCGAATGATGGTTCCGATCTTTGACACATATCGCTTGTGAGATTTGCTTACACTTCTTGCTCATTTTTCTACAAGAACAAAAATCAGTAAATCACTCATCAAACACACACAAACCACATCACCTCTACTTATTACCAAACCCACATGTATATAAAACCACATCAACTACCAAAACATTCTAATGAAACTATCACAATTATGTATACAAACTCTGCCCTGATACCTTTGTAAGTTATAATTGCGGAAAAGAAACCAAGCACAATAATATGAATAGTCTCATGCATAAGTTTCACTACCTTTTACTCTGGAAAAAAACCCAACACAAACTCTATTGATTAATTAACTAACTAAACTGAGAAGTGAGTCGACATCGTTACCGAAAATGATGTCGTCGAATATCTCGTTGCACCTGCAAGGATATGCAAAGTGACCAAATTAAATATAATCAAATGAACTATCAAGCACTCCTTCAATGATATAACAACATTCTTCCTTCTTCTAACAACAAAAACAACAATCAAACTTCTACTTCTAATCTTAGAGTACTTTAGAGCATTATACTAATAAGCTATAGTAAAGCTATTGTATTCCAACTATCTAAATCATAGGAGAATGAAACACGCAAGGAAGGAAAAAATTGCTTAATAAGAGAGGGAGTAAACTCAGAGTAGTTGCAATTTTGCAAACACAAGGGAACAAATTATAAAATTAACCATATAAGATATCTTTATATGGAAATAAATGCTACACTGTTTTTCAAAAATCATTTGATCAGACACACCACTATGTTTAGCCCAACAAAGCTAAAACACATCCATGAAGGACATCACCAAAGGTTCTACCACATCACATCTCCAAACTCATTACTGCTGAGCACGCTGTACTCTTTGAGCACCACCAGGCATCTCATCATCCTCATCATATGACTCTTGCTGAGCTTGCTTCCTTCTTCTTGTCTCTTCTTCAATGTTGACATCATGAACTGTTGTCTCCTCACACTCATCCAGCTCCATGTCTGTCAACTGTGATACATGCCTTGCTGGAAGAATTGTCTCCAAAGCCGTAACTTGATCAAGAGTTAGAGACTTAGGGAACTCCACAGTGAAATGAATGTAAAGCTTGCCTTTCATGAAAGGTCTATGGTACATTGGCATTCCTTCATCATCGATTGCCTTGTAAGAATCTGCAATAACCAAAAAATTGGAAATTTTAGTACCAAAGCAAAACAAAATTTCAATCACTCAACAATGTTATGACAATGCAGTAAACAAGATGTTAGAGAGAAAAAAACACCTTAAATCTCAAATCCTATAGAAGCATTTGATGTCTCCCTTAGTATTATCAAGTTGGGTTTAAGTCTCAATTTTGTTTCTTTTCAATAAGAATTTTCATATATGAACATGACAACAAAACCATAAAAAATTAAAAACACAATTATGCACAAATAATATAACCAATCTGCAACAACATACATATGAAAGAGATTGCATAAACCAAGAATCACTAAAAATTTAGAACAAAAGGAATGAAACAAAATTAACAAAACAAATTTTGAACCACAAAACTTACTTGCTAACAACTCCATGGCAGACAAATCAATCACTAAAGTAGGCGTTGGAGCACGTAAACTTCTTTCACTCGATTCTGCAAATAAATTTAAGGCTTAATAGCAGTTTTAGCCGCCTAACTTTTCCAAAGTTGCGATTTTGGCTCCCTAAGAAAAAAAACTACAAAACCACCCCCGAAGTTTTGCATATGTGGCAGTTTTGGCCCCCAAGGCCAATTTTGACTTGGTCTACGTTGACGTGGCACCCTAAGTGAGGTGCCACGTGTTATTTTTTTATTTTTTTTTTACCAAAAATTGGTCTTGGGGGCCAAAACTGCTACAGTTGCAAAACTTAGGGGGCGGTTTTGTAGTTTTTTTCTTAGGGGGCTAAAATCGCAACTTTGTGAAAGTTAGGGGGCAAAAAATGATATTAGGCCTAAATTTAAAGAGAAATCATTAAAAAAAAAATGAAGGTTGTCATAAGAAAAGAGCATATAATTAAATAAGTAAGCTCTTGTCATTTGAAACCACTTCTTGAAACTAAATGATACATGGTGGCAATCATATAAGCAAATGTAAATTTTGGACCCATATCAATAACATATTAAGAAACCACTTGTCATTATAGATGTGACTAACAACTATCTATTTCATTATCTACTTTGAAGCAAATCTCTATGCTAGTAACCTCCCTCACAGGGATGCCTCAGTATTCAAATTCAAATTCTCACTATAACCTAAAGCACCGACTTTAGAATTAACCTAAACAATTACCAAATTAAAGGAGTAACTTATAATAACTTGGTAAAGATCCCAACCTGGTAAAAATCCCAAAAGACTTCCCGTCTTCGAGTCAGAGTCCGAGTCCCATATGCACACAGAAATCATTATGAAATAAAATCACACATAATTAATCGCAACAATCTACAAACTCAATAGTATGTAATCTTAAATAAGAAAAATAAAACAGAAACCTAGAGTCATTTTCTGAAATTGCCATATATGTTTGATCCAATTTCTATATAAACTATAAATTAGTGATGATGAAGTTGTTAAATTATATATAGCCTACCAATTATTTTGGGCTAAGCATATGACATGCTCACCGAACAATCCAATGAATACTTGGTTGATGCTACTGCCTACTGGTATGATACTTAACCATAAACTATTTTTTTTTTCAAATTTGGGATCAATGTGCATACTTCATTAGTGTAATCAGCTCATGAAAGTTAATAAAATAAAGATCATACAATCCAAATAGCACACAACCAAATAGGTAGAAAACATTAAACAAAATTAAAAAGTCCATAATAGAGATGATTTGAATTAAATTATACCAAAAAGGAATCTATGAACATGAATTACCTTCCCATGAACATGATCTCACCAGGAATTCAACATCATATGTGAAGATGATTTCCTTTCCCTCTTCAACTTCTTGAGGAGTATTGGAGTTGACAACTGTATGTTTAGCATGAGGGTCACACGTTGATAAGCGAGTCTTTTCATATTTCCCTTCATATTCATGTTTAACACTGCAAATCATCATTCATAACCGAAAATCAGTAAGAATGCATACCGCAACTGGTTTGATAGACTGAATTCATAGAACAAATCAAGCACAGACATACAAACCTGAATGACTTAACCTCAAAGCCCACTATTCTGGTAGATTCAGTGAGTAAATCTCTATGATATTTGATAGTAAATGCCAAATGGTTATGTATAAAAAACTTCTCCTCCTTGCTCTGTGCATTTCAACATAGTAAGCACCAGAAGAAAAAAAATTGGCATTTGCAACAATAGACATTGATTTAATAGTATAATGAGCATACCCCACTATATTGTCCTTTGAGTCCAACATGGAAACCAAGCTGATAAACAGTAGAATCCTGATCCACACGCTTTATGGAAACAACGAAATGAAGGTTATCTAGAATCCTGCACATAGAAGGTAGAGGCATTGTAAGATCTTCAATATTAAGATAGTGGCAGAAAACAAGCATGGAAATATAAGACAATTTACTGGCACGCCGTACATGTTCACCCGATACTCATCATCAATCTTCTCTTTGAATGCTTTTGCGGTTTTGGCATCAAGTTTAAGCTTACACACAACATTGCACATTTGTGGTTCACGCATTTTGAACTGCAAATATGTTACAGAGTAGAGTAAATCAGTTGATAACCAAAACACAAGTTGCAAGAAGCAAGCAAGGATGACGACATCATTTACGGAACACAGCCAAATAGTGTAAATATTATGTAATCTAAACAAATATACATAGACTGAATAATACAAATCCTCATATTTGTTAATTAACATCATCATGATCATACTCAATAACTTGAGCTCCTCTACACTACACCAGAATTAACAGTCACAGGCCAATTTTGAGATATTTGATAGCAAAAATTTCATGTAGTAAGGAAGTACAGAAAACAATTATTGAAGTTTCTAAAACCGTGTATCATCGAACAAAAGGAGAAGAAGTTTTTTTTTTGAAATAAGGGTTTTGAAAAATACAACAAAACTAATCATTATATTTCAAAGAAAAATTACCAATAATTGCAAAGGTTGGAAAAAAAACAAAAAAAACCCAACATGATTAAAGTTTTTCATGAGATCACAGGGCCTTGAATATGAGCTTCTGCTTAGATATTTCTATGCATGCAACATGATTCAACATTATTAAACCAAACCCCAATTCTTAATAACTGAACCATTAACCCAAAGTATAAAGAATGAGGGAAAGGGAACCCACCTTGATTTCTAGGGAGATGATGTTGATTCAAGCTTCTAATCTCTTTTCTTGCACCAAGCATCCTTAAATCCCTAGCATTTCTTCTAACTCTAGCTTTTTCCCCAATCTTCATGAAACCCTCAACTTCAATTCTTCTCCTTTCTTGTTCTTACTAACTGTCATCCTCTCTCTCTCTCTCTCTCTCTGTGTGTGTGTGTGTGAATCACTCTAAATATGTAGTGGGTTATATAATTAAATGATGATTTTAGGTTTGCATGGTGATTTTCTTAAGGGAAAAAAAATGGTGTTCTTGAGTTTTTTCTTGTTGTTACGTGCAGAGAAGAAGAAGAAAGTGAGAAGCCAACTCATAAATCACAATATATATGGCAAAATAACATGATGTGTCAAGAATCAGAATTCCTCTATTATTGAATTACAAAAATAACTCCATGGAGGGCAAAATTGGAAAATCAACTTGCTTTAATTTTCTTAAATAGTTAATAGATACTGATAGAGTCACCTTATCCAATTTTCATCTCTTTCACCGATGCATACATACAGGCCTGGTCTTGGGTGCACAAACAACTCAACCAAGCCGGACCTCTAAAAGTTATGGGCCTCATAAAAAAATTTAAGTCTAATACCCACTCCCACTCAAGTATAAAAGAAAATTGCTTTTTTAACATTCAAAACTTCCTAATAACACATGTAAATGACGTTTTTGCCCCCAGCGGTAGTTAACAACTGCTGGGCTTTTTAGTCTTTTTCATGTGTTTCTATGAAACATTCAATGTCACAAAAGCAACCATCAATACAAAAAAGCATATGTTATTTTTTTTCTTCTTTTGTAAACGTTGATTTTTTCTATACTTTAGTTCTCCTTTCTGGACATAAATCTGATGCTATTAAACCACTTCCAATTCGTATAATCATTTAATCAGTCAATTTGAAAAGTTATTTCGTTGAAAAAATCACAACAATAATTTATTTTTCACATAAACCATTCGTTTTCCTCTTTCCCACAACGGGAGGAGTGACAAATCCAAACGACACCGTTAGGTAAATTTCACATCTCTTTCGCTTAATTTTTTTTAAAATTTTGATTCCTATTTAAAAGTTTTTCTGATTTTGATTTTGTAATGAAACTTAACTACACAAAAAAATTTGCATTTTTATTTTACTGGAGGACTATTTTACTATAAGAGCTGAATCTCCTAATTTATAGGAACCGCCCTGCATACATACAATTTCAGCAAGTCAACAATAATTAAAATTAAGTTCAGAAAAGGTTTGAACATAAAAATACATAATGGCATATTAGCAATATGACAGGTACTTCAGTTTTTGTTGGAGTCTAGCTATGATGGGTAATTCCACTACACACTGCAAATAGTTTCCACATATAAATTCAAAGGACGATTGTCAATATGTATAGGAAAATACTTCATAAAACGAAAATAATTGTTAATTGTTTTTGTTTTTACAGTCAACAAGTAAAAAGTTTTGCACTGACATTCTAGAACTAAACCAATATTTCATATTTCTTAACTGCAAGTCTGCAATATGCCTCTTCCTTGCGTTAAACAAACATTGCATAGAAGCATGGCCGTATTTGAGGCAGGGCAACTACCCTAGACCCCAAAAAATAAGTACGAAATTTGGGTCTCAAATTTTTCTTTTAGAGGTCTATTAGGCCTTAAAAAAATCTTAGAAACGGCCCTGCATAGAAGTGAAGAACAAATGATCAATATTCATGGAATTTGTGAGTATGAAAAGAGAATATTCAAGCAAAATCGAACACCACGCAATTGTTAGAATCTATAGAAAGCATACACTACAATGCCAAGTAAATTTTTCTCTTTCAGGAAAATTCTTTTGCCTCATAAATCTATTTCTCTTTCAGGAAAATTCTTTTGCCACCATACCTCTATCTATCATCTTTCTATCAATAAATCTGTTTCCTCTGTAGTTACAATGCCAAGTAAATTTTTCCCAAAGACTGTTTGATTAGGTCCACCAAGTTATATCTATCCCAAAGACTGTTTAAACGGCATCAAAGTTGAACAAAAAAGCTTGCATGTTTGCATACAAATCAAAATGAGGTTGGCGCTTGAATGTAATAAAATACTGAGATCCATTGGTATTAGGACCGTTTTAACCATAGGAAGACACTAGTCACTAGGTCCATCCATCATGTTCTTGTTTGAAACTTTCACATGCAATGCAAGGAAGGAGTACTTGCAAGTTAAATGAAATGATCAATCTTAATGCGATCAACGATGTGTAAGAAGTCTTTATTCTCCTTGTTTTTCTTTTATTTCTCAAATATTGACTTTACAGAATCCTCATCTCATAACAGGTAAATGTACCTGCAAACTTTCATCCAAATATACTTTCTCCACTAGTGGCTGCCATCAGTATAAAGAAACAAATACAAACACTCCTCAAACAAGTAGAAAAAGAAACAAACTAAACTCCAATTACTATGTTTAGGAAACCTAAACTGTCTTTCAGTTTTTAAACATTTCACTTCATTCTAAATAAATTGGACAAACGATATAGCATATTCAAACTAATGCACAATTTACAAAATGAAGTCTTTACTTAGATTCCTTTGTAATATGTTTCCTATAGTTGGTCCATTCATTTGCATTCTGCAAAGCAATCAGTTAATCATCTTTCTTTAAAGCATTTCAAATAACTCGATATTTTCATCAAGTCAAACGTATACTTTCAAATAGAAAAATATCAGACTTTCAATATAAAATTTATAAAGCAACAATATTCATAAATATAAAATGGTTTGTTAATTTTTCATATACTGCATAATCATAATTATGATAACGAGTGATTGACAAACCACTTTTTATTATTCAAGGTAAAATGAACCTAATAAACACAACCATAAATCTCTTAGTTGTTTACAAGAAAACCAACTAATGACTTAAATCTCTTAGTTGAGAACAAGAAAACCAACTAATAGGTTATTGAATTTGACAAACCACTTTTTCTTGTAAGTTATTCTATTTGACGGTGCTTCTTCAAGACCGATTTCCTCAACCATGAGTGTACTTAAATCATAGCAGACTAATTTTCCATCCTTTATTTTTTGGAAGAATACATCACCATTCCTCCCTACTCCAATAGGTTCCTCAATACAGGAGGGCAAAGGTCCAATAGTGAAGAGTTTAGTCCATGATTCACTCACACCAAGTTCACCTAAAATTAATGTCAAAGGTAGTCGTGTCTACATACCAAGAGATCAAAGCGATGGACCCATTTAACATCACCAATCGTGCCACCATACCATAATCAATATTGACATCCTCAAAATCTAATCTGTGATCTATTATGGGCGTGCTTGTTGTAAAAAACACATAGCTGCTGAGGTCAAATGATACCAAGTAAAGTTGATCATTAGTTTCATACAACCAATGACATATTCCATCATCCGATTATAATAGATCTCCATTTGAATCCGGAGGCATATTGACATCAAGTTTTTCCCAAGTGTTACATCTTAGACTATAAATCTCCCATACATCATCATAAGATATTTTTTCCGATTGCGCATCATAACTAATGCCCCTGGGGCACTCTTTAAGGACCATAAGTAGAAAATATTTATGAAAAAGCGTGTAATCAATGCATTGGAAATCGAAACATTTGATTTTTTTTAAAAATAATTACTTATTTTGGAATGCTTAAAGAGTGCCCCGGAGGTACTCGTTAACAAGACCCTCTTTAATAACACTAACTGTTGGAACATGTGTGGAAATTGAATAAAAAGGCTAAACGCAAATTCCCATGTTGGTAGAACTGGTGTTGTGTGAATTGAAAAAAGTGGAAGTCCCACGTCGGAATCTATACATTTCTCAAAAGACATTTAGAGCAACATTGTTCTAGTTTAGGTGTAGAAATACATTTCCAGAATCAGTGACATAATTAGGCCATTATACACTAAAAATTATAGCAATGAGATGTACAAATTATGAAGTTTTCTTATACTTGTATGTTCTTCCAGGGGCATGTGAATTCACGTGGGAAGAAAATGGTTGATCTTTGCAAAAGATTGAACATCCAGATTGAGACCACTAAATCAGGAACTCGCTCCACTACAAGTGAAGTTGCGGCAGTACCCCAAGAGGAAATCAAAGAAGCTGGAACATCCGAAGAGAATGAAGAGGAAAAGTGGACTGGGTTGATCAAGCAAGTACAGGACATGGGAAAGTGGAAGGCTTGTCGGGTGCAGGTGTTGGAACATCCGAAGAAGATGAAGACGAAGGGTGGCAAGGCAAAGCATGGTGAGAAGCCACAGCCAGTGGTAAGGAATAGAAAAACTATTTCCAGTATCTACTGGATTTTTATGATTGCCGGCGTTTTCCTTTTATGCTGTAGTGGGGCTGAATCATACTACTTTGATTATTATAAATTGGCGGAACAATGGATAGGTTTCCTATCCACGGTTTGTGGGTAGAAAATTCTACAGGATCTTCAAAACTGGATGACATAGGTGTTCCATGTTTGGTAAGCTCTACAAATTTCAATTTCAATGATCTGGATGTTTTCATTTTCAAAATTACTTATTGTTGAATGAATGTTTCTAAAAATATGAAACGTGATTGGCCATCGTTGCATAAAGATAGTCAGGAGTTATGGAAGCATGAGTGGGAAAGCCACGGTCAGTTCAGTGACTTGAAATGTGATGAATACTACAGACAAGGGCTCTTCTTACACAAAAGCTGTGATGTAAAGAAGGTGTTAGAAGAAAGCGGTGTATATCCTAGCCAAAAAAATATTGACACAAATTGTTTCAAGAACCAACTGGCTCCCAAAATAGGAGAGCCTGAATTGCATTGCAGTGGCATAAAGTTAGTTGAAGTTCGTTGCTGCTTTGACCGCAATGATATGAGGAGAAATTGTCCACAACCACAAAAAAGCACTTGCGGCCCAGAATTGATATATCCGCCGATCGCAACTCCGGCACCTGCTCCACCAGTCCCAGCTCCCGCACCTGCTCCACCGGTCTTAGCTCCCCACACCTGCTCCTCCGGTTTTAACTCACGCACGTGTTCCGCCCACTGAGTCTCAACCAAAGAAATCAGATCATACATTTATCACAGAATTGCTTGTATTTTTAGATGAATTTAAGGATGAGTTAGGCCCCCAATTTCATTAATATTTTCTTCTTATTCCCTGTTTTGATTGAATATTTAAGTTTGACAATTTTATGGTACAGTTCTTCCTATTTTGTGTTTATTTGCTACTTTTGGAGTTGCATCGTTTGTATATGAAATTCTGATGGAGAGATCTTCAAATTGTTGACACAAGATTACTTTTATCAGTTAAGAAACGTATTCATTCCTACTAATGTTTACGCCTTATGTCTTCTAATATAAAATAACAGTTGATTAAACATTATATATCAAGTAGGGGTGTTCAAAACCAAACCAATCCAATAGAAAAACCGCAAATCGAACCAATCCAAACCGAAACTGTAAAAAACCGCATTTGGTTTGGATGTATTCGGATCACTTTTTTACTCAACCGCATGGTTTGGTTTGGTTTGCGGTTTTCATTTTACCGACCGAATCAAACCAAACCAAACCGCAACATAATGAAAACACCAATTAAAATCTATGTCACCTAGACCAATACTAATAGAAACTCAATGGAAACTTTTATAAAATGACATATTTGTTCTCTTGTTAAGTTTCTTCTTTGTTTTTTATTTCAAAAATATATTTATGTGCTACTTGAACTTTTAGAGAATGATAAAATCTTGGTATTTTACATTTCTTACGTAATAGAATTAATTTTTGTCCACGTTTTTTATTTGGTCTATGTTGTTTGGTGAAAATGAAAATGTAATGTGAAATGAAATTAAAAATATTGTCGGAAACATTATTGAAAATATATTGTGTTTTTACGTTTTTAATTCGATTTAATGTTGGAAACAAAAAATTCTATTGTCTCGAAAAAACCGCACCAACCGATCCAACCCAAACCGCATTGGTTTGGTTTGGTTTGATTCAGATTATATTTTAAAAGTCAACCAAACCAAACCAAACCGCATGCTTTTTTTATTTTGCGGTTCGGTCTTATAAATATTATAAGTTATGGTTAAATATGTTTATATTTGCTATTAATTCATCGTAGAATTTTCACATTATAACTTTTGATTTTTTCATTCTTTGAGCTTAATTGTCATTCTATCTTCTATCCATAAAGTTAATGGATAATTAGACAAAATTCATTCTATTCTTTTTTAGTTATGGCTATTAATTTTTACATTCTCTTCCTTTCATATGGATGTATATGTATAAATATGGTCCATTGTATCTATTGTAATTCAATTAATCAAATTATCTATAATATTTGTCACCACTTTAATGAGTTCTATCAAAAATTGTAATAGCATGTAACAAACATTCTCAATGCAAATATCTCATGCCACTATTTCTTTTTCTTTCTATTTGTATACTTGCAATTGTTTATAGGTCACCATCAATTAGACATCAAGGTAGACAACAAAAATCTATTTTTACACGCATTCACTTTTATCCCTCGAGGACCAATATATATCATGTAGAAAATGTGATTAACTATATAAATTATCAATCAATCATCAAAGTGGAAGATGGGCTTCCTTGTCTTTGAATTCCAATATGGAAGGGAGTTTTAAAAAAAATTCTTTTTGGTCTCTTCCCCAAATCATAATTTCCAATAATTCAATGAGCAAAACGAAGACACTATGCAATCGATTTCTTCTAGTATTTAAACATTGTATATTTTTTTTATCCATAGTGCAACTTCGTTTTGGTTTGATTGTGACCTTCCTAGCATGCTCATCGATCATTCGAGAAGATATATATAGACAATGACCTCTGTTTACCATGTATAATATATTACAACATGTCTTGATTTTCTTGACTAAATAATTCTGGATTTGGGCATTATTTGATCTATGATCTCTTTCTCTCGGTATAAAGTTGTTTAAGGCATGCTTGATTCATCTTAAAAAGAAAAGATAGAGGATACTATTACTAGTGCAGTGTGTACTTTATTTTTGCTTTTCATTTTTTATTTTCTATAAATAGTTTGGTATTGATTTAGCTACGAAAATCCTTAATCTTATATAGTCTTGATTAGTGGTGGTCAATTTCATATCCATGAAGGCAAAGTGCTTGCCTCTCAAGCTTCATATATTATGTTCAGAAATACAAATCAATCACATACAAAATCTAAATATATAAAGTGGATATACATAGTTTTCATATGATACTTTTTCTTCCAATTATGTCATTAATCTAAACTATTGTGTTTATCATTTTATCCTTTTTATTTTAAATTTTAATTAAAAAGTTAAGTTAAATCACACCACAATAGAACCAATATCATAGAAATGGAAACAATATTTTATTAATAAAAGGAACAATCTATCCTAAAAGGGGGTTTATTTTTATCTTATTATTAAAATTATTTGAGTGAGGTATTGTTAAAAAGTTTATAATCAGATACAATAATATAAATATACAGTAAAACGTAAAAGAAAAGCGGACATGCAAGCTATTTATGATAAAGTGGTTGAGTTCAATCCCACTTATCAACAAAATATTAATATTTGTTGTTTTTAAAAAAAGCGGTTGAGAGTTGGATCCCAATTCTCAATAAAATATTAATATTTGTTGTTTTAAAAAAAATACTTTGATTTTATTTTTGTCAATTACTTCAAATTAAGTGAAAATATTATTTTGTTTGCTTTTCATAGGTTTACTCTATTGAAAATAATCTTGTTTGACACTGTCGGAAATTAAACGTGGACATTTTTCACAAGCGAATTCAAACTTTTTCTTCGTAATGTTATGAGAGTCGAGACACTTCCTCTAAGGAAATTGGTTACTATTTCACACTAAAGATGTCATCACATCGGCAACAAAAGTTGAACATATGATATTACAAACAATCAATTTCTTATCAACTGAATCATCCTTTATTGGTTGAATGTAAAATATGACATTAATTATGAGCATATTATGAGCTTTTTTTTTTTTGTTTTTTGGTCAGGTAGCTTAGTGGCTAGAATTCACCTTATAAGGTGAATAAGTGGGGTGTCCGGGGTTCGAACCCCGGCCCCTACATATAATAATGCATTGTCCTATTAACTAAGCTATGGTCACGGGACTTATTCATTTTTTTATTGAAGAAAGGTAAGTATACAATCATATATTTGTATTCTAGGGAGATGAATGTATTTTTCCTTTATTCTATGATATTTGTATTCTAAAAATGAACCTTGCATATCCTTTACTTTGAAAAAGTAAAGTAAAGTACAAATTGCAAATCCAAAAGGGAATATCCATGTCAAGTGCTGTTTTCCTTTTTGTTCCTAATGTTGGGTTGGCAAAATTCAATAAGATCTTGCAGCATACTATATCGTGCAATTTGCAAACCAAATAGCGAAAATAAAATTAAAATGGAAGCACCATACTATTTTTTTAAAGGGTTAATAGTGTTTTTCACCTCTGTAAAATATGTTATTTTCGGTTTTCGCCCTTATAAAATTTTCAGTTTAATTTGCATCCTTGTAAAACTTTTTTTTTCCTGGAAAACACCCCTCTCCCTTATGACTGTGCATATATGCTTATGTGGCGTGCTGACTGTACAATTACTTTTTTAAGGGTACACGTGGCATTTGTGCCTTTTTTTAAAAAAAAAATTATAATATAAATTAATTTAAAAATAAAAATAATTTAAAAAATTTGAAAATAAAAAAATTTAGGAAATTTTTTTTTATGGATTTTTTTTTGAAAATTCAGGAATTATTTTTTTATTACGAAATTATTTTTCCAAATTTTATATTTTTTTATATAAACATTAAGATATTTTTTGAAAAATTAGAAAAATATTCAGATTTTTTTCAAAAAAATTTAAAAATCGAAAAAAATTAAGATTTTTTTTCTAAATTTAAAAATATCAAAAATTATATTAGGATTTTTTTTTCGAAATTTTTTAAAATCAAATTTTTTTTCTTTCTAAAATTAAGAAAAAACATTCAGTTTTTTTTAAAAAAAAATCAGATTTTTTTCTAGAAAAATTTTAAAATAAAAAATTCAGTTTTTTTATTTAGAAAATTTTAAAATCTAGAATTTTTTTTCTAAAATCAGAAAAAACATTCAATTTTTTTCGAAATTAAAATTTTTTGGATCTTTTTCGAAATTAAGAAGATTATTAAAAATTCTGGAATTTAATTTTCAAAATAAAAAACAGGTCAGATTTTTTTCGAAAAAACTGTTTTTTTTAAAGATTTCCTACCAATAAAGAATTCTTTGAAAATAAAAAAAATTAAAATTTATATGATATTTTGTTAGAATTGAAAATTCTGAAAAATCAAAAATATTTTTCTTGAATTATTTTAAAATAAAAAATGATCTTTTTTTCTAATTTTTATTTTCGAAAATTAATTTTCATATTTTTTATTCTTAAATTAATATAAATGAATATATATTGAAAAATAAAAACTATATTTTAATTTCCGAATTTTTTTTTTTACGAGGATGCAAATCAAACCAAAAATTTTATAGGGGCAAAAACCGGAAATGACCTATATTACAAGGGTGAAAAACACTATTAACCCTTTTTTAAATAAAACATTATTTTTTTGACAAAAAAATAAAACAGTATTAGTTGTTCACATATTCTCTTCAGTGACGGACCCAGGAATTTTAAGTAGTGTAGGCCACATAAATATACATAAATAATTATCTAATCATTCATTTTCTATGTAATTTTGCATCTAATTCTCGTAAATATTCGTAATAAATAAAACTATTTCATTAGTTGCGGTTGCCATGTTTTCTGGTGGAATGGGATTTGCAATTTGGGAATTGAGATATACACTATTTGGTTTTTAGTTTATTGTAAAATTACATAGTTCATCTCTTAATTTAATTTTAGACAACATTTTTGTCCTTCATCTTTTTTTCATCTCAATTTAGTCTTTTATGTTATAAAATGACAACACCTTATCTATTTTTATAAGATTTTTCAATATAATCTGATTTTCTAGATTTGTATGATGAAGATTTGAATTTGTTTATGAGTTTGATAAATTGTTTTGTAGTTTTTGATTATTTTTTTCATAAAAAAGGACAATTATGTTGATATTTTATAACATATAGGACTAAATCGGAACTAAAATGTTACCTAAAATTAAGTTAAGAAGCAAATTTTGTGTAATTTTATTATTTTAGTTTATTAAGTGTAAGTCTTTTATCATTCATCAATTTATTCATCAATGGAATAGTATACATAGGTAAAAATATGTTGGAAAAGTAGCGAGGGCCTTGGCCCTCAATGTGTTTGACGTGGGTCCGTCCCTGATTCTCTTTGCACATATCCTCGAGCTTTTGGTAATCAGAAGCATGTGGGATGTAATGTAATACTATCCAAGATCTAAATGTTCTCTTCAAAAAATAAAAAATAAAATCTAAATGCTCTCTTTTTTTGTTGTTACAAATATGTTCTACTCTTGGGCAATTGTTCCAACATTTATTTTTGATAAATGACCATATAATTTCAATTTAATTAAGCTATTTTTTATGAGTATTTTATTAAGTTAAATTAAAGCTACTCATCGGTAATTTGATTATTGGACTTTAAAAAATTACCCTTATAATTTGAGCTTACTACTAATTCTCAAACTTACAACATTTATACACATTCACTTGTGTTAGACCTTGTTAGTAATGTAGAAATCAGACTTCATATTAAAATAATTTTTCCAAAAGAAACAATAGGGTCAACTTCTTTATACATGCCTTCAGAAACAAACTTCTTATAAGTGGAAAGTTGACACAAAGTTTAGTTTGCAACCAAAATGTATATGATATTGTCGTTTGAGCTAGAAATTAGCCGAAGTATTAGACGATATCCTTAATCACGATTCTTTTTCTTTAAGTGATTAAATTTTAGGAAGGAACTTTGTCCTTCAGCCGTGGATTCCTTAACCGTTCCAGTAGAATGTTAAATACAATTTATTTTTTTGGGTTTTTGTTACTAGACTAAGAAATGCATGTAAGTAAAGATAAAGACAAAATGATAAAGGAATACAATTAGTGAAAATAATTTGTGTTTGATCGATTGTGTGTCTAATACTTTGTACATAGCAGGTATTGGCCAAAATGACATTGTCTACAATGTCTAGCCTCACTCGTTGAGGGGATTCATGGTATCTGACATTCGATCTCATCTTCCCACTTCACGACATGGTCCATTGACAGAGTCCATAGTTCACAATCTTTCCTCAAGACGTGCCTCCTTACTCATCGCTCTTAATGGTTGTAAAAAATTTCGTCAGCATTTTTGGTCCCTAAAAATATTAAAGAAAAATATTACACGGACTTAAAAATGCAGTTTTTTTAGACTAAAAAGGCATAGATATACTTTGGCGACAACAATTTGCTTATCCCTATACTAATATGCTTTGAAATGGCGAGAAAATGTTTACCATGGCAGGCTAGAGATAATTAAAGAAGAGGGTTGTGGCAATTAAGGTCGTTGTGGATGGAGTTTGAATAGGAATCTTATACAAGGCCTTGAAAGTTGAAGCCTTTGGGGAGGTGTGTGCTGGAGGGGTTTGAGAATATTCTAACTTCGAAAGAGATCAACAACTAAAGTCCAAAAAATTATTTTAAACAATGTTAAAAAGGAAAAAATCATTAGATTATGATTAAGGATTTGGACCAATTTTTCTAGAAAAGTCAGCCCACAAGTAGACGTCTACTCTCACTTCCAAATATTCACAGCCTTTGTCAGTTGGCTGTCTTTTAACACATTCTCTTTCATAATCTTAGGGTTAGTATTATTCAAACATATACTACTACTATCCGGCCTCAATCTAAACACTCTGATAATGAAGTAGTAAGTCCACATGTAGTAAGCAATATATTTACATAGTTAAATTTTCCTTCCAACAATAACTATCACATTTGCTCAAAAAATAACTATCACATTTGACCATATGAAATATGGATTACGAAAATTGACCATATTTCATATGTAATATTACCAAAATATTATTAATAAAAAAATGAAATAAAAATGTATTGAACCATCAATTGCATGGCCGCACCTGAACATGTTGTAGACCATAAATTACCCAAAAGAACCTTGACATTCAAATAGAGAACATCCGCGTTAGATAATAATGTATTTTAGTTTATCCCATTGAGTCTTATATATTTCTAAGTTAACGATATATTGAGCTTATGTTATTTGGGTCTTATATTTCTAAGTTAGCGGTTCAGTCCTTTTAAGTTTTACTATATATATATTCTGTTTGTAACACTTATTTTGATATGTTATGGTGTTCTACAGAAACTCTAACTTTCTTTGTTATTATGTCTTCTCTCTTATTCTCTATATTGTTAACAAGTCTTTTATTAGGATGAGGTTTGTGATTTTACGTTAAGGGCATCTCTAAACCAATGTTCTAAAGACACTCTTTAGCATTTTCCTTAAATTAAATTTAAACTTTTTGTTGTTCTTGCTTTTGAAAGTTTGGTTGTTAGTTGCCTTGCCCCATATATTATATCTCTGTTCCACACATTTAAGTTTATTAGTGTGATTTGATTTTCGAATTTACAACAATGTCTATAAATTTTTGTAAAAAAAAAATATATCTATAAATTAGGAAGCAGAATATAAAAAAAAAAAGTATATGCTATGTATTTATTTTTTTTAAAGAGTATATTCTATGTATCTATCACTCAAAAATTAACCATCCATTTATCATAAGGTCTTCATAGACCTTCAACCTGTGTTAAAGTATGTTTGACTACTGGTTTCATCATTTATGTGATATGATAACAAAAAAAGTTAGTCTCATTTATAAAGCCAAGTGGGCTAGAAAACTTGGCAATGTTAAACATAGGCATGTTAATTATTCCCTTTTCTATGTTTTTTGGTCTTTTTCTTGGATTTCCCTTCTTGCCAGTTTGTTGAGCCACCAAACTGATCATCATATTATTATTGTAATAAAATGAAAAACTAATTTTCCCTATATTTTTATTTTAATCCATTATAGTTCTAATTCAAACAATTTACAACAGTTTCTCAATCTTCTTCGGGAAATAACCCGCACTTTCAATTTGACTATGTTTCAAAGACTTAAAAGATTTCACTTTTTGTGTGAAATAAACATTAAAATAGGTGTTTGGGTTGGCTTCTTTTTCCTAGTCATGCTCACAAGACACAGTGATTTTCCCTTTTGACACAATTATACAAATAGTGTTTGTTTTGATTAAATTAGTGATAACACTTTTGAGTAATCTAGCTTTATTATAAATATAACCCAGTTTATGCATGGCAAGTAACATCACACCTTTTTTTTTTTTGGGTTGAAATTGAACAATTCTGTACATTATTTGTTTCTTTTTGGACTGAACTATTCATTATTTGATATAAACACGGAATTATATCAAATTCAGCATTACATATAGTACTTGTGTACCATTGGTAGTCCAATGTTATATAACATTGGTCAATTAGGGTGTGTCACATGGCCAACATATATAAAGAAGGAGAACATCTTCAATGGGGGTTCCTTACTTAACAAGGACCACTCCCCGTTAAGGATCCCCATTGGAAGAAGAAAAATAGGGTCCCTATTAAGCAACAAACAACTATATAAGGACCATTTATCTCCTGGGCAACTAGCATGGTCTCACATGTAAAAGAAGTAATAAAATATGTACTGATTGGTCCCACTTGCAAAAGAAGTAATGCATTATTTTTTTATAATGATGTAAAGTTAGTGAGACCTATTTAAGTATTTTTCATTTGAGTCATTATTAGTGTATTGTCATTGGAGTCATTGAGTCCTTAATATGTACTTTCATTCAAAAATTATAAATAAGTGATGTGTACAGGTGAGGTCCATTTTTGGAGTCCCTATTAGTGGACTATCATTGTAGATGCTCTAAAGTTGAAAGAAAAAAGATATGCATATGAAGGAAAAGAGTGTGCCACGTGGCACGCCTTAATTAGCCAATGTTATATAACATTGATAGCACAATGGTAGACAAATGCTACCCCTTGATCTTATATGTTGTTTCTTATGATATACTCCCTCCTATCTCGTAATATATGTTAGATTTACGACAAAAATTGTCTTAGAAAAATATCACTTTCAACTTTTTAAGGTGTTTTAATTTTTCTTCTTCTTCTTTCACAATGTACTTTCTAATAAATATTATGTGCATCATTTCAAAGTTAATATTTTTCACTTTATATTTACGCCGCTAAAAGTAATTTAGAAAAATCGTTATTCTTTCTATGTTGTTTATTATATTTTTTTATACGTGTAAAATATCAAATATGACGGTTATTATGAAATGGAGGGAGTATCTTGTTACAAAATCCATAAAAATCAAATAAAAAAAAATCATTGAATGACAAGTGATTGTAAAAATAAGAAGAAAAAGGCAACAAATTATGAGATAATCATTCCAAATGGAGGCAACTTTCTTGCTATCAACCTCATCATATGTGTCATCATACACCTTTGCCTCTTTTCTCTCTACATTTCCCTTACTTGACCCCACCAATTCCTTTCTCCTCTTTTTCTTTTCAGCCTCCCACAGCAAACTTAATTTTTTATTCAACCTAAAATGTACTACTAGTAAATAATAATAAAATTCACTAACATATAAGATATTAATAAAGAAAAGGAGAGTGACATAGAGATCCCATCTACTAGCATATATCATTTCATATTGTTTAGGGTTAGAAACCATATAATTAAGAAAGCTATAACTATAGCTACCAATTCTCTCTTCTTTTCTCCAAATTCAAATACTAATATATACTTCTTTCTCCCCACCTTAGTAACCTTTATCATTTTCTCACAAAAACTGAATCAAACTTAGAATTGAAGAAAAAATGGACAATAGAGAAATTTCAAATGGTTTCCTTCATGAAAATACAACAAGTTCATCAAATGAAAATCCTCCTATTAAGAGGAAAAGAAACCTCCCTGGAAATCCAGGCAAGTTTCTTATAATTCCATGACTTATCTCTATTTTTCCTTTATACTATAGTTATTACTTATTCTTATCATAAGTATATTTAGATTTCAAAACTAATTAATTGTCTTTTTATTTTTTATATAATAATTAAGAAGCAAATGATTTGTTATATACTATGTAACATCTAACACTTCAGATTGAAAGGTTGTCCAGTTTCCAACAAATCAAAACATGTGTTTATATTCAATAAATTAATTTTTTCACGAGTTATTAACCGTGTTGATATGTGTCCGCATCAATGTTTTGTGTCTATGTTCGTGTTTCATAGATTATAATATATGCACATGCAGATCCTGAAGCAGAAGTGATATCTTTATCACCAAAAACATTGATGGCAACAAACAGATTCGTGTGTGAAATTTGTCTAAAGGGTTTTCAAAGGGATCAAAATCTTCAACTTCATCGACGTGGACATAACCTTCCATGGAAGCTGAAGCAAAGAACAAGTAAAGAAATAAGGAAGAGAGTGTATGTGTGCCCAGAGAAGACATGTGTTCACAATCATCCTTCAAGGGCTTTGGGAGATTTAACTGGGATAAAGAAGCACTTTTGTAGGAAGCACGGTGAGAAGAAGTGGAAGTGTGAGAAGTGCTCAAAGTTTTATGCTGTTCAATCGGATTGGAAAGCACACTCAAAGACTTGTGGTACTAGAGAATACAAATGTGACTGTGGCACTATTTTTTCAAGGTAAGTAATTTATCTTTTCTGAATTCTTAGATATATCATACTAATGAAATTTTATGTCAAAGTTGTAACTTGTCTAGTGCTCTAAAATGGGTCATAGTTAGTGCAGTACTGAAAATAACTTGAAAGAAGCCATTTAAGTTTTATTACCTTTTTGCAGCTATCTTAAACGACAAAATTATTAGCTACTAATAGTTTGGATTTTGGAATTATCTAATTATTAATCTACCTTTCCGTGATTATTATTTCTGTTTTAATTACTTTCACTAATTTGAGGGTTGAGAATGTTGAAAATAGAAGTCTTGTATGGAATAAAATAAAAGGGACTTGGATCCTCAACGGAGTATAGTACTCAAAGGACTCGTTACATTTAGATAGAAAAATAATTTTACAAGTTTTTTTCTCTAAATATAACTGTCTCTATCTACTATTGCAGAACCGCTTAAGATTAAAGAGTTGCAAAGTAGAGTAAAGTCTAATTAAATAAAATCCTTTATTTAGATCATATACTCTTGAATTTTGACTACTAAAATTCAATAAGTAAAAACTTTCTAATTGGGCCGATGCTAAAATTCAAATAGGGGTTTACATTTACTCTAATCTTAAATATAAGAAAAATACACATTTATTTAGTCCATAAGTAAATGAACATTTTTGTTTATAATTAAGAATAGAGGAAGTACAAGTTATGAACTTTACAAGCTCAACACAAGCTTGTCATTTTATATTAATTTTCTTACATTAATTCCCATTTTTTGTTTATTGTTAATTACTTATCAATATAATTTGGTGCAACACAGGAGGGATAGTTTTGTCACTCACAGGGCATTCTGTGATGCCTTAGCAGAAGAAACAGCTAGAATAAACGGATCAACAAACATAAACAACTCATTACTAGGAATGGGAGGTAACAACATTGGTAATTACAACATAATGCAAAGTTCTCTTGTCCCAAACATAGGAACTCATTTTTCTTCAATTTTCAAACCAATCTCATGCACAAATCAAGAAACAACTAATCAAACATCTAGGTCAGGTTTATCTCTTTGGATGTCTCAAACATCTCATGACACAATATTAGCTAATAATAGCAATTTGCATGAGATTCATCAACTTGGGTCCACTACAAGCACAGGAGCAATATATAGTGGAAATGAAAAATGGGTGTTTGGAAATAAATTCTACTCTAATAATGAATGTCAAGAGTTAACTAGTTCTATTTCACTTCCACTAGTCAATAATAATATTGATAATAAGGATAGTACTACAAACAATCTTGTTAGTGTTCCTTCCTTGTATAGCTCACAACACCAATCACAATCTCAACATCAAACAACCTCAGCAAACATGTCAGCAACAGCTTTGTTGCAAAAAGCTGCTCAAATTGGGACAACTTCAACTGATTCATTGTTCCTTGGAAGCTTAGGTTTGAGATGCAATAGTCCAAGTCAAGATCATGGGAACAAATTTTGTGGGGTGTATGGTTCAAGTTCAGTACTTACAACAAGTGATCTTGGGTCAGCAGAGAGCTACATTTCAGATGAATTGTCACAAATGCCCCCCATGAAACGACGTCGCATGCCGAATGAAGAGAGTGTTTGGGGACAAACTAGGGATTTTCTTGGTGTTGGTGGTGCTCACCATTTGCCACAGTTCATCAATCAACGGATGGATTTGATTTGATCTTGTAATCATGATGGAAGTCTTTAACTTATTTGTTATTTTCTAAATGAATGGGAAAATATGATAATAAAAATGAATAAATGGTGGATTATTTTGATGTTGAGGTTATCAGGAGTAAGAAGGTCGATAGAATTACCTATTCACATTCAATCTTGAGAATGCAACAATATTTAAAAAATTTAAAAAGAGATTTGTCGATCGTACTCCTGTGAATCTAAAGATAATATTAAGCTTTGCAGTTTCACGTTGAAATATTGATTTACTAAATTAAAATAGAATTTAAATGTATATCTCATAACTTTTTACACTGAAGTTAAGGTGGGAATTGAGTGCTAGAGGAAAATTGTGAAGTTGTTAGAAATATATGCATGCAATGCAATGCATATTCCTTTGAATCCATAAAGCTGACTCCTTTGAAAAATGCTTTAATTTTTTTATAAAGGGAAGGGGGTTTTATGGAGTTGTGGGGGAAAAGGATATATAGGACACCGCTTTTGGACTCCATTATTGCTCAGTTTCATCTCTGTTATGTTTTAGTTGCTCCCCGGCAAAATGGCCTCAAAAGAGAATTTTTCAGTGACATGCTTTTTACTTGGTTGTAGTTGTCCCCTGTCAAAATGGACTCCATTATTGCTCAATTTCATCTCTTTCAGCACGTTGGTTTGAACAAACCAACTATAGTGCCTCTTGAATTTTGGGTCGGGTCTTATCGAGACTAATTCAATCATACAAAATTAACTTATTATCTTTTTTTTAAAGGAAATTAACTTATATCTTGTAGAGTGTCATTTTTATAAACTCATTTCAAATATTATCTCTATTTAATGTGCAACTTGATTTTATTTTTATTTTTTATACAACCTTCACACATTGTTGAGTTCAATGCATGAATATGAGAAGTAGGTGGTCCGAACTGAACTTTGATACGAACCTAAATTGCATGCAGTCACTGACTCCACACAATCACGCATTCAATGAGACTATGGCTGTTCGATCCGATCTCAATCAGATGATCATAATTGATTAAAAATAATCTAGATTCACTCTGATACCATGTGAGAATTTGAGATCGGATCTAACTTAATCCACAAAATTGGCTTGTCCGATGAAGAATATCCACACCACCACGCTATCATGTAACCAAAAGAACACAAACAAAGTTTTAACGCCGTGAGTGCTGCAGTCAAAACTTAAAACTAAAGAACATAAGTTCACTTTTTTACTTTGGCCTTTTTTGTGAGTGTGACATATGCCTCTTGTTATTTTGATCCATATGTTTTCTTTCCCCTTTTAATCGATATAATGCAATGAGCAAAGGTTCTATGTTAAATCTAATCCATTATAAGCTAATATGTTTATCCACACGTGTAATGTTAAACTAGCAACGCAAATGTAGAACAGAAGAGAGACAAGGGAAAAGTGACATTTCAAATAGTTGGGTTTAAGTGTGAGTCGTTAGTACCACATTAATTATGAATTGACAAAACATTGAATATATATGAAACATGACTTATATACATAATGCATTAAGGTTTTGATTGAAGATATGATGTCTTCATCCCTTATAATCATGGAACAACTAATATCAAAACTTATGGTTGGGAAGGTTCTAGTTAGGAAAGACTTGGTATTTAGACAAGTCCATTGTGACCCGACCTCTCTTTATTTGGAACTTCTCTAGTGCATAGTTGTTGTATGGATACAATTGCAATTACAAGTTCGGCTAGGAAGTTTGCGCGAGAGAAAATTGATGGAAGAATCATTTTTGACTTGTGGAAAATTCAAGTCAAGAATGTGTTGATACAATCAAGATTACACAAGGTGTTTCTGAGTACGTGGACATTGATTGAAAATAATGCAAAGTGTATTGTGAGATTACATCAACGATTGAACAACTTTCAGTCAACATAGAAAGTTGCACCATAAGTTTTCAATCTAATTTTCGACATGTGAAAGTTAATGGAGTGGTTTAACTTCTAGTAAAGTACAATTTTTATGGTGGATTATGATAATTCTTTGAATTGTCAGCGACAATAATGACAATATATGTACCATTTTTAATCAAGGAGAAGATTATTGGTGTTGGTTGAAAAAATATATGTTGAAGAAGTCTCACATTGCCTAGTATTGTAAAGGAAAAGGGAGGTCGAGACTATATATATGGACTATAGTTCTTTGTTATATGATGCATCAGTCGAAAACACTTTAAACTTGTATATGACTTTTTCTTTTCTTTTCTCTTATATACTTATGTTTTCGAGTGTTATAAGATGTAGAGTGCAGGTGTACATGGAGCCAGTAGGTGTTTGAGAGTAGTCTACATGACGTCAAAATTTACATACAGTGTTATTCATTGGCAATCGTAAGACAATGTTTATGGTTTTTTTCTACTACGTCGAACTTTCCAATAAATGGTATCAGAGTCTTGATTCAATTTAATGAGAGAGCATAGTTCAGCTATGATAATTGCTCTTTAACTCCCTCAAAGTTGTTCACCTTATTAAGAAAAAAAAACTGTCAAAATGTTTCGACATAATCAAAGACAATGACCATTTTGAGAAACGTTTGACAAAGACATGAACCATTTTAAGTTATTAACCAATTCGAGAATTTGGTACAAAAACATGGATCAATTTGATGGTTTACTCAATTTTACACTAAAAATAGTGGATCAGATACAAGCCGATTGGTTGTTACGACCGGATCGGGAGCGAAGAAAATATCCCTAAAAGCAATTATCTAAAGTTATTGACAAAACAAAGGGGAATTATTCATTTTAGTCCCTAAACGGAGAAAGTGTAGGTCACTTTAGTCCCTGAATGCAGAGAAATTGCAAAACAGTCACTGAATGTAGACTTCGTTGGTCAATTTCAGGGGCTAAAGTGACTAACAAAATCTATATTCAGGGACTAAATTGACCAACAAAATCTGCATTTAGTGACTAAATTGACCAACAAATTTACACTCAGACACTATTTTACAATTTACTAAATGATTAATCTCCCCAAAACGAAACTAAAACTTAACAAAAGTCGAACATTGCCTGCGCTTTCCTTTTCATCGTTCAGACAGCATGAAGTTCACAGACTCACCGGTGATCGAACTCCCCGTCGCCGGAACCACCCTCTCTCTCCACCAAAACAACCTCTCCATGCACGTTGGAACCTCCGTCTGGCCCTGCTCCCTCGTCCTCGTCAAATTCGTCGACCGCTGGATCCACACTCCACTCAACACCACCAACCCCTACACCCAACTCCTCAACTTCCAATCCAAACGCGCCATCGAACTCGGCTGCGGTTGCGGCGTCGCCGGCATGGGTCTCTACCTTCTCGGACTCACCGACATCATCCTAACCGATATCCCTCCCGTTATGCCCGCACTCAAGAAGAATCTCAAATCGAATAAACCCGTTCTGAAGAAGAATCTGAAATACTCGATTTTGTATTGGAATAATAAGGATCAGATTAATGCGGTGAATCCTCCGTTTGATTTTGTTGTTGCTGCTGATGTTGTTTATATTGAAGAATCGGTGCCGGAGTTTGTTAATGCTATGGAGGTTTTGGTGGCTGAGGATGGTGTTATTTTGCTTGGGTATCAGATTAGGTCACCGGAGGCGCATACGGTTTTCTGGGAAATGTGTGGAGTGGTTTTTGATGTTGAGAAAGTTCCTCATGAGCATCTTCATCCTGAGTATGCTTATGAGGAAGCTGATGTTTTTTTGTTGAGGAAGAAGAAGAAACAGTGATCATTGGTAAGGTTTTAAGTGCTCGATTGTGAAATTAGGGTTTAGGGTTGATATGTTTTTGTTTTGCTATTAATGCTGTGTAATGACCCATGTTGTCAATTGTGGATCGTGGAAAATAGGGTTTAGGGTTTAGCGGTTTGTTCAAAATTTTCTATGCAACAGTGCTATTTAGCTGCTGTTTTACACCATTTTATAGTCTCTATTTAATAGCACTGGTAATGATTTGATTAATCAAGTGATTTATAGCATCTTCTATTTTGGAGTAGATATATGATTTCATTTTAATAAAGATGTTAGTTATGTTTTTTTGTTTCTAATATACAAACTGATAAACTTATATCTAGTTTATTAGTTATTACAATATTAGGGGAAACTTGTTAGGTTATATACAATAATACAGGATAGTAACTTTTGAAACAGAGAAACATGGGTGGTATATTTCAGGACACAAATTGCATGTTGTGGTTTGATTGATCTTTCGAAAATCGTATGATTAGCATGGATGTGAATTGTGCTTTTGCTTTTGCTTTCGCTTTGATAAGTTATAGCCTTATAGGTACCAAAATAGATAAGAGACAAAAGGAAAAATCATTGTATTAAAACCAAACTAAGAAGACCTATACCAAGATAACAGATCCCGTGGAATTAAATGTAGAAAACCAGAAAAGCTAATGGCCCTTGAAAATTTGAGGTTCTCCGATCTCTTCTTGAAGTCCCAACAAGTTCTAGTACCCTGCCTCCTATTATATACCCCCTTACAGCTGAAACACACGCGAGTCATGTACTCTCCCCACTGTTAACTTAGTAGTTTTTTACACAGTAGAAAACTTACCATTTTTTCTGTTTGAGTGTTTGTTTTTTTGTTCATGATTCCCTGCATTGTACCCCTCTCTTTTTTCATATGGATTTTATGATGAATATTAGCTCTGTCCTTGTTTTCATTCTAATAAGTAGAGGTGAAGAGAATCATCCAGCAGTTTGATAGTCAGTCAATGATGTATAACGTTACAGGGTAGCAGAATTTAGTGTAAAGTGTTGTCATATGGTGGCTATAGTGGTGCTATAGCATTGTAGCGTAGCTTATTTTGAACAAACTGCTATTTTCCTCGATACACAACATTGTATGTAGTATAAGTATGATGTGAAGCAAATAATGTATATATATATATATATATATATATATATATATATATTTTGTGATGATTACAAAATAATGTGTATATATATATATATTTTGTGATGATTTTTACCTTATTATCAGTTCAGAATTCAAATTCCTTTTGAGAATTACTAGTAGTCTATAAACAACTTGCATTTGAAAATCTACAAGCCAGTCTCAGAGTGTTCTAATGCAAATTCTTTTTGTTCTTTAATCTCTCTAGGTTCTTATGAAACTTACTCTGGAGAAAGATTCTTGCAAACAGGTCTGACAGAATGGCGATCATGCCAGTGTTCACGTTGACCCTCAGAATGTATGCTTACTGCTGTCTCAGTCTTGGGATTTAGACTCCCTTGTTATGTGTTTCATGCAAATTTTCATGGAGACCTTCTTTTCGCCCCTAGTTTCTAAAAGAACTGTGTTTTTGTCCAGAAGTATGCTTTTGAACATTGATGAAAACTGAGTTTTTTCTTCGGAATTACGCTTCCGAAGTTTATGTAGGGGTGGGAGAAATTGTTAGGCGCAATAAGTAAAACAATCAATAGTGGCTTAAAGTTCTGATTGACTTGATTGCAATTCACTTAAATTACACCAATGTATCATGTATTGGCACAATACTAGGCTCTTTTAGTACAAACTACCTAAAAACACAGCTGAAGGACATTGGAGGATGGATATTGGTCTGCTATCCAATGCAAAAATAAGATCAAGAAACGAAGTTGTGAGATACATGTACATGTACACAACAACAGCCAAAATGAAAACAAGTTTACCCTCCCAGTTCTAATTTATAACAGCTTCTCAATAAAATTAATTTTATGACTTTTTGTTTATAAAAAATTTAAAACATATTTTTTCTTTTGGAAAAGCCTTGTAAGATTTATATGATGATATCATTTTTTTGTTAAAAATCCAATTGACAATCTAACAATAGCACCTCATGTATAAGTTTGGTTTCGTGGTTGTGGCGAAGGAGTTTAGTAGGTCGAGGGTTCGATTTTCACTTTCAACATGATACTAAACATTTGTTGTTTCAAAATATAAATAAATAAACCACGCATATTCTACCAACAGCATTTGTATTGTAAAAAAAGAGAATGATATGTGAATGACACTTCTCATAGACCCCGTTTTAAGATTGAGGGAGGTCTAAAGCAAATTTTGGAAGTTTTAATTTTAATCTTTTATCTAATAGATGTATTTTTTTTTTTTGCATAAAAGATAATAATCAACAGTACTATTTAATACAAACAAATGTATAATCAAAGCTTATATATAGTGAAAAACACAGACAGAATTGTAGTTCAAGACTGCTTAAGGTAAAAGTCATGTTTGTATACAGTTTGATAGTTAATATTTACCCAAGTATAAAGGCATCAAGCCTTTGTTATGTATGATTTGGTGTCATTGTACAAAGCATGAGACCAGCTATACTTCAAAAATTGTAAAAGCAAAAAAGTAAAACAAAGTTACAACTTACAATCAAATATATATATAATGTATATTTTTTTCCTTACTTATCCCTCGCCATTAGTTTTCAGATGAAGCAGTTACTTTTCCCCTCTTAAACTACTGTTTGTTATTAACTTATTTCTTCAAATTGTAATTAAGGATCCATGCATGACAATTTCATGTTAATTTTTTCTTTCAAGGAATGAAAGAAGTACCATCATGGACAGGAAAATGAGAAATCCCTTGAGCATTGTTTGATCTATGTTGTTCCCCTTGATCAAAAGATATGAAAGAAGTACTATAGTATTCAACAAATCCACTGTTTTTATGATTAACCACCTCATGCACACCTTGATCACCATTGAGTTTTTTATCAGAAAATGATGCTGAATCTTTCATCAATGAACCACCACATTGTCTAGGCTGTGTTTGGTAGAAAACTTTGGAAACTACCAATTCCCCTTCTTTCTCTTCTTCATTGTTTCCAAGATGGTATTGGTGCATAACCCAATTTGTTTTCTCTGGCTTTCTTTGCTTTCTGTAGTTTGTGTAAAGCACAAGGATTTTCTTATAACCTTTTAACTTGCCATTCACGAAAACTGGCCTTGTTTTACCTGTTTTGTGCCATCTTGTCTCACTTCCATCAGCATCTGTGTGCACTTTTCTTCTTTTTCTTGTTCCTGTTGTGTATGCTTTCGATGGCCTGTGAAAGAAATGTCGAATCAATCCATCTTTGCCGACACCTGCATATTAGACGTAAAATATTAAATTAACACACAAAAAATGTCATATATAGGATATAAGATGAAACCTTTTTATTAGAAACTATGAAAGAATAAAAGAAATGGAACGTTAATTATAAGGCATGTATATATTTGGTGGCTTAAATTGACCTGGTAACTTCTCTGGATGAGTACAGCAGATTCCATTCTCTCCTTCAAGAGTAGGGATGAATTCATCAATTAAAGGATGAAGCATTTGAATATCAGACCTCACTTTTGCTTCCAAATGTTCAAGAATCTCTTGATCAGTTGGATCAAACTTCACCCCAGCAGGTAATCCAGGTAACTCATGAATTCCAGCACCCTATAATTAATTAAAACCACAATATTTATAATATTAGTATAAATAAAAAACATCATAAAATCATTAACATCACCAAGAAAAATAATAATATGATAAATGTTCGTTGTGCTAAGTTTAGCAGAATCACGGTATGTCATCATGATTTTTGCAAAAGCTACATTTTAAAGCTTTAACAAAATCACGGCGTCACTGTAATTTTGTCGAACTCTCTAGATTATAAACATGCACAAATGTGAAGAACCTGATCTTGGCATTTGATATGATGACCACATGTAGGACAAGTTCTGATTAAGCTATCTTTGCGTCTCTCCATAAGGATAGTACTATGATTATTTTCAGGGTAACTACACTGAGTCATTTTCTTATGTACCTCCCTTACTCCATTTCTATGTATAAAAGAAATGAAACAGAAACCAAAAAAGATAGACCAAGAGGGAGACACAGAGAGAGAGATAGCTTGAGTTAAGAGATGGATATTTAAAGTAGTTGAAATAAATAATAAGATTGAGAAAAGAAGAACTTGTCTCTTCTAAAGGGTTGCTCCCCTCATGCCACTTCTTGTTGAGAGGTGGAAAGGAATTAAATTCTATCTTACTTTTTTTGGTACTTAATTTCTTTTATATTAACATTATAAATTATAATATTGTAGCTAGTCCTTCTTAATTCCACTTACTAATGGGGTGAATGAGAGAGTGTGACACCTAAACATTCTAAATATAGAGACTGAAATTAAAAATGAGAGATATGGAGTTAGTTGGATTGAGAGAGAGAAACAGAGAGAAGAATAAAAAAATATATAAGATTGCTTGGATCTCAAGTTGTGTAGTTGCTTTGTATATTTGTATGAAAACTTGTTGAAGAATAAATGTAGATTTTTGTCCTTTTTTAGTCTGACTAAAGGGTAGCTTTAGTTAAGATTAAAATCAAGAATAAAACAAGTTTTATGTTGGAAAGAAATAATTAAAAAAATTGATATATAGAAGAGTTGAGTGGGATTGGAGCAACCTAATTAATGTAGAAGGAGAGAATTGTAGAACTTAGGTCCAATGTCAACCTGGAGTGTAGATAAAGTCAAAAATATTCATACCAGAAAACTATATGGAGAAATTAAATTGAATAAAACATTTTTCAACCAACCATAACAATTTCATTCCTTCACGTGGACTTCTCATGCATAGCAAGAAACCTCTCTCTCAATGTAACATTGACAAGCTTAGCCTTCAACATCACTGATAGTTGCATTGCAGCATACTATCTAGTATCTATTGCAATTTGGATGAAGCAAACGCCACTATCTGTTGATACATGTATTATACTGCATTTGTGCATTATTAGGTGGAAATTTAAGTAGGTAGAAAATTAATATTGTTAGTGAGACAATAATATTTAGTGTACATGACTACATGTTATATATTGACACATCATGCGTAGATATAAATTCTTTTTAGTGCAATTTCTCTGTTTATATATAGTGAGGTTAAACTCAACAAGTAACACGCTTGGTTAAGTTAAATTTAAGTGTGTCGGAGATAACTCTTTGTTGCTTTAAACTCAATAATTGATAAGGTAACTTTTTGTGTACAGGAAACATAAAAACTTCATGATATGAGACCATGAATTCAACTCCCCTCACCAACAAAAATAACGACTAAGGAAAATGTTGAATGTTGTGAGAGTTTCTATAACAAACGGATCACGAATATTGTTCGTGGTTCAAATCATACAAGTGTGTACGTTTAATTTCTGTTGTCGGTGTAAAGACTTCGTTAATGTGTAATTTATAAGTATATTTCTAAGTGCTCCTTAAACCTTGAGATCTGTCCTAACAAACCTCCGAGATACAATTCACCTAAAAATCCTTTACATCTACCCATATATAAATTAGATCATAGTCTAAAAACATTATGGAAACAAAAAGGACAATTACTACTTTGATAATAGTAGTTTAATGAAATGTAAAACATTTTCAACTACTCGGGGGCTGAGGCCATCCCCAGTCTGTTTCGTGTGTAAATTAATCAACATAATTTTTTTTGTTCAAATATCCTTGTTTTGGCCGGTTCCGACCAGTTTCGTTACATGCTTGATCTAATAGGCATATTGGACCAGTTACCACTCTGGTTCCTGGTTCGGTTTGACCGTATCCGGTTTTTAAAAACACTGCTATTATAACTATTTATCCCCCAAAAAGAATGACTTCAAATTTAATTTATGTAACATAATAACGCTACTAAAGTACACATGACTACATTACATGTGCTTGATTGTTGAAAGACATGTTCAAACCTATGAAACAAAATTAAGAAATTGACAGTCCAACAAGGAAGCAACACCAAATAGAAGACTCATTCCCTAACACAACAATGAAATATGTAAGGCATCTTTTATTATGGTTGCTCTTCTATTGCATTCACCATTTTTATTTTTAATTTGATCTCATTCATCATTTCCAAACATTCTGTTATTTCTTTCAAACTATTCACCTGAGCAGTAACAGGCTGCTCTCAGCTTCAATTTGATCCCTTCTTTCCTTTGAAGAACAATAAGAACTGGCTTTTTTTTCCTTCAAAACATTCTCATGAGGCCTAACAAGCTGCTATCCATGTTCATCATCTAAATCAAGACCTGATGCATTTTTGCGAGTTGCATCAGTCTCGTGTGAGCTGGATTCTGAGTTTACAACTCCACTTTTTCGTTTCTTAGCTGCATAGAGCATAATAAAATTATTCCGGTTACAAATTTTAAGATCTATATAAAAAGCATGCGTAATAAAATCAGCATCCTCATTTGTAAATGGAGCAATAGTTCTTGTTTCATAGAGTGCAAAATAATAGGTTCTCTTATGACATTTAATCATTTATATCAATCAATCAGGGAGAATAAACTTAATTTGGGTTGAGAAAAGTTATTAGAAAAAGAAACTAAGATACTGAAAGTTATGGTGAAGTTTCAGGCACAATATGTTGAAGCTGAACATATGCAATATCTATATTGCTATTGAGTAATAATGTTTGCGCAAGTCATGGATCAGACACTAAAAAGGATAAATAATAACTCAAATTTAGTAAGGACACCGGATAAATATAGCAATGCTGAAGCTACACTTTTGAATAGAATTTCAAGGCAAACACTTGGATAGATGGCTAGCTCAGATGGCATAGGTTGGAGGTTGTCTGCCGGAAATCATCAATCACCACCATACGTTTAACACACTGAATATGATCCACGACTGCCACTACCCGTTGATTTAAAGCTTCAAAACTCTAACAGATAAAATAATACTCACAACCCTCAAACTGCGAAGTCCAACCTATTACGCCATAAGTAGTTAGATACAAATCCCATAATATAGTCTCACTCAACCTAGCACCCTTCCAGCATACAATAAAAAAAATTCGAGTTTTTCTAAAGTGACCCTAAATCACTAATTTGTTGTAGTGGATGATGAAAATTCAACTGCAGCATATCGGCAAATGGTACAACATTTAATGGGTGATCAGACAACTGCTGTGAACCGAAAAAAGTTGCAGAAAAAGACAATAAGTCAAAAAACGAGTTTGAGCGTACAACAATACATTTAAAAAAGAGGCTCAAGTTTGAAAGAAAACCATGTCAAATTAGTAGAAAGAATTTTTCGTAAGAGAATCTTATCTTGTAACAAATTAAATGCAGATTGTGTAATGAAAATCGTTATATAAGCACATATTTTCAAAAGCATTGAATGAAACTAGTATGCATAAAGACTGGAAGTTTCGGAGGCTTGAGTCTTAGCCTGATTCTTTATGGGAGAATGCGCGACTACAAAAAGCTGTAACACATATATAACACATAAAGAACAAGCATACAACAGAACACAGCACGGAAAAGCATCCAACATTAAACTAGCAACACCGACGGCATAAAACATGCAGCAGATGAAACATTAAAACAACACCGTAATATGTATAAATACTAGAAGCCGAATGAACATGATTTTATAAGTACAGTATGTTGGCTTCTTGCCTGAGATCCATTTATGATGCACAAGAGAGCTTAGAACTGAAAAATGGGATCTTAGAACTTATACAATTCCATGGAGAGCTTCAAACAATCACCTAGATCAGGAGAGCCACAAAATGAAGGCTACGACAAACATAAATTTATAATTGATTAAAAGTAATTGGAAGGAAGGACAAAAACCAGAAGCAAAAGTTTCATTGAGTTGATACCAATGGCCCATGAATTGACAGGAGCAATAAGCTATTGCAGTTGTAGGAAGGGTCGACTTAAGGGTAAGGCTACTAAAGCTCTTGCTTTATGCCCACCAACAAAAAATTATTTTTCATTAGATTTTATAAACAAGATTGCCACATATTCATATGCAGACAATAAAGGCCCCATATATTGAAATTTTCTTTAGGTCTCACTTACTATTGAAAGTTATTTGGGGAGATGAATCACAACCCTAGTCCTAATAGATGTCTTTCTCCAAGTAAACTATCTATAACTAAACAATCCAATAAAATTACAGAATATTCAAACTCATGAATGAATTGAGAACAATATTATATTTTACAAATAAAACGCATAATGAGATAAATTTCGGCTATAACAGATGGGATTGATTCCACACATAATTATGTCAGATTGAACAAATGGTAAAAGCTATCAAACAAAAGGTATCATAGAACTCTAAATTAGAAGGTACAATTGAAATAGCTAATTAACATCAAGCAAAAGGTAAAGCTAAACTTTCAGTTTGTTCCATCAAACAACCAACCTAGCTACAAACATGAAAGCAAACCTTAACAAAACAAAACATACTAGAATGCACCGATCGAGTGCCCTAACAAACAGCCTAAACTAACTACCAAACTAGGCTAGGCTGGTGCTGTGGTCATGCTGCTATTGCCGCTGACACAGAAATATGCAAAATACCCTAGTCGAATTTGCATGCGGAAGTAACTGCTGTTGATCTGAATATTTTCGTCACGAAGGCCTGTTTTGAGGTCATGGAACAAGAAGCAACTTAACAGGAAGAAAGACAACGACCACGATGCTACCATAGATTTCCAACTGAAAACCTGTAGGGGGATGGAGAGTATGCAAACTGATGATGCTGCCACACAGGACATAATGCCGCTGCAGATCACCAACTTGTATAATAAGAATAACATGTCATCCCTACAATGAAGCAAAATCAGAACATCAAAAAACGTAAAACTGAGCAGAAATTAACAACAACAAAAAAAGTAAAGGCAAGAAACAAACTCTTCCAGTGATGGAGCATACTGAGCAGGTGGAGCAACAACCACCACTTCGACATATGGAGCAGACGACGGCGGAGGAGGTGCATGCGCAGGCATTGTGAATGTTTATGGTTTCAAACTTTCAATAAAATAGGTAACTTGATACAAAAGACTAACACTGCTCCCTCTAATTTATAGAGATACATAGATTCAAATATAAAACAAAAACAAATCTATATAAACAGTATAAAATATTCCTCTAAAAAAAAGTATAAAATCTATTTTTATTTTTATTTTTATTTTATAAAAATATAAAGTCTAATTCTAAATTATATTCTAAGATAACACCAAATATATTTTGGAATTCCAATTTTGTATAAGGATTTAAATAGAGCTAAATTGAGACCCGCGCGATGTGCGGGGTTGCGAATGACTTATTTAAGTATTGTTAGATTAAATTGATTATTTTATAGTTTTGTATAAAATTCTAATTGAGACAATAATATGAGATGGATCACATATAATAATTAATAAGTAGTAAAAATTTAATTGAGACGCCAGCATCAAAATTCTAAAGGTCATTTCTTTCCTTAAGGATTTCCATGACACTAACGAAGCTTGGAGAGGTAAAGACTGTCCCCGAGTAAATTTCATTGCTAATTAAATGCATGTCTTTGTTGTCTTTGATGAGGTCAATGAGAAGGTTTAATTCACTCTTTGACATTGTAGTGCCTAGTGGTGGCGGTGCCTGGAATTTTATAGAATCTGTGCAAAATTTTAACTGTAAATTCACATATGACATAATATATAAATAGTCATAAATCGAAATAAATGATGTTCGTTATTTTATTAACAAAAGGACAATTTGAAATAAGATATATGAAATATAACCTGTCAATAGTGTGCTAAATAACATATTTGAAGAAGAAGAATGTATTTCTGGTGTACATTGCAGGCACATATCCAAGCATATGACATTGGGGCAATAGCCCCCACTAATGTTTATGTTAGATGTGTTAAAATATTTAATCTTTTGATTATTGCCCCCTCTTAAAATAATTGATTGCCCCGATGAATTGGAAATTTATACCACAAGAAGAGTTTTTCCCATGAATTTTCCAGAATCAAATATGCAAATGCATTCGAGATTAAATTTTGAATGATTTTTTTCACATAATATAGAGAGAAAATTTTTTATAGTGTTGAATATGATCAAAATTCTACAATACTTTTTTAATATAATGACACATAAAGAACAATTTTAAATTGTAGAAGTTAAGGAATCTTTCAATTTCCTAAATATAATAGTGTAGTGTTTATAATCTCAACTATTTTTTTCAATAATAATGATGCTATTATTTTATCACTTACACAATGCTAAAAAGTTTGTATAAATATTTGTTATATAAAATCTTTCCCCCACAAGTAAAAATTTATGGATCCGTCATTGCGCGTGTGTGAGAAATTTCAAAATTTGGAGTATTATTTTTCCCACCCTATGGTCTTCTCTCGCACCCTGTAAATTTTCCAAAAATACCCTTGTGTAGTTCGGATTTCATAATCCGAATTCATGTTTCAGAATTCGGATTCTAAAATCCGGACAATTCTTATGTATAATCAGCCATCAGACTCTATTACATTTCAGTAGTTTTGAGTTTTGCTTTTAAAAACAACAAAAAAAACTAAGTAAAAGATGCTAAAAACCTGTCAAATAAAATCATAAAAATATAAAAATACCACCAAAAAATTCTAAAAATCAAATAAAACTAATGCTAATTTTTTCGGATTTTTATGAGAATATGAAAAATAAAAAAAATGAAAAATGGATCTAAACGATGAAATTTTGGATTTTGAGGCAAACGTTGACTCGTCCGATTTGCTCAAACCCGTCGGGTCACCGGGTTTGGTCGGTTTCCACTGGTTCGCACCGGTTTAATTGCATAACTGATCCATTATGCAGACCGAACCAGATACCCCATTGGTTCCCGGTTGGACCGGTCCGACCGGACGGTCCGAGCCGGTTTTTAAAACTATGGTTCTGAGTGTTTATTTTATGTTGAAAAAGATAAGATTCCCAGTGAGCTGGCCACGTGCATATTTTAAATTGTGTTGATTTCATATGACACCAGACTCATCAATTAATTCAAATCTAAAAGTTGTCTTTGTTTATTTTTCTCTATGACTAAATGTTGTTTTTATTTTTCTCATGGACTAAATTTGAACTTGCGAATTTTCTATGGTACTAAAATAGGTTTTCACTGAATTACCAATTTATTTAATTGAATAATATTTTCATTGTTATGAAACATATTTATATTTTGTAATTCTGATTGATTGTAATATAACAAACAAAATAATCTCTACTCGGTTAGAGAGATTAGTCTATACAGTTGGATGATGCATATGATACCTGGTTGACAAAAAAAAAACTAAATAATGTCTTATTTTTACTTTCTTTTCTATCCCATGTCTTTCTTTTATCAATAAACAAAATGTAATTTGTTAGGAGATAAGCGAACATGATTGCTCATAGTTTAGCTAGGACGGCCTGTTCTTGGGCTAGTCACCGTATTTTTGATTTGTATCCTTCTTGTATTGAACATTGGTTGATTAATGATAATAGTTAACTTTGTTTCGGTCAAAAAAAAAGTGTCAGGAGAGCGGAACTAACTTGTCCTAATTTATTTTTTTCACCAACTAAAAGTTGCTTTTATTTTCTTTACGAACTAAATTGGATCTTGCGAATTTACTCATAGACTAAAAGAGACATTCACTCAAATAAAAGTATGCGTCTCGTCCAAAATTTTCCATATACTCTCTAAAACAAAATTTAATCATTTTATTATATTATGATATAGTACATGTTTTAATTCAATTTCATAGTTTTGTTTTTGATAAAATTCAATATGATAGCTAATGTTAAGAAAGAAAAAAAAAAGTTTAATTACATGTTTGGTCTTTTGTGTTTATTTTATGTTTTAAGTCGATCCCTTATATTTTAAATGTTTGATCCAAAATGTTAGCAAAGTTGGAATAAGTTTGTCCATTTTGTGTGTTTAAAGCTTGAACTTGACACATGGCAAACAGATGTGGAGGCCAACTTGGAAATAACAAATTAAATAAAATGCCCCATTCTAAAGAATGATTTAAAAAAAATTGAAAAAACATATATAAATTCCTCAATCTCGGGGGAATGCAAAAATCTAAGGATTCCAATAAGGGGTATGGTGACGATGATGATTGTGTAATCAAAGAAGACGACGACGGTTGTCTTACTAGTTCATTCTACTCAAGTTGTAACTTGATTTATGGTATGTTTCACGTTCCTTTAATGTTTTCGTGTTTAATGGTTGATCATGGTGTAATGTTTGTTTAATTTGTGTGCGCTTAAAAGTTTTGAAACATTGATTAAAAGGTTCCTAGTATTTGATTAAGGTTTTATTTGTTTAATCATTGTGGACCCAAAAGTTCTAAACATGCAATAGTTTTATCTTTGTGATCCTAAAAGTTCTGAATATGCTATAGTTCTATGTGTCCATTCATCTATTTAGTGTTTGTTTATTACTGGTTGTGTGTTGAATAAATGGTCACATGCTTGTTTATACCTCATTGTCTGTTGTCCCATGCTTGTTGGTAATATGCACTGTTTTGTCTGGTATAGGTAATAGAAAGATATTTTGAGTGTGTCTTTCGTTATGGAGGTATTTTAAGAATAAGAAAAAGTTGGAATATGTGGGACAAGAAATCATATGGGAATGTGACCCTAATAGGTGGCCTTATTACTGGGATGTCATAGGTATTTTACTATGAGAAACTTGTAGGAGAAGAAAAATTCGAAATAGAAAAACACAACCATTATAGATACCTCATAATTCCTGCATCCCAAAAAATTTCGCCAAAACTTGCTATAGAAAAACACATATCATTGTTCATGTTCGCACCTACAAGTAGGAGTTGACATTCCAACCACATTCATGTCGTTCGGATTCAAATTGGAAGCGTGGGGAAGACGGTGAAACAACATTTGACATATTTAACAAAGTTTCACAACCAAAAGATTTGACCAACAGAAACACATATACTCCCTTCCCCTGGTCATTATTATAAGAAAAAAATTATTTTTTTAGATTCATTGAATTAATGATATATTTGGTGTAAAATATAGAGCAAAGATATCACTTTTAGACCAAATACATTACTTATTCAATGAACCTAAAAAATTGCTTTTTTGCTTCTAATAGTAACTAGAGGGAATATTATTTATAAAAATCATTATATATATATAATATGTGTTCATTTCCCTAATGATATACATTTAAACTAATATTCCCCGGGATCTATGCTACATTTATCAATTTCAACGTTATTTATCTCCAAACTTTACTTTATCTTCAACCTTATTATCATCTACAACATGCTCTTCATGGTTTTCAACAATCATCACATCATCATATCTGATTATCACACGAACCATCGCCCAAGTGATTTCATTATAATTAACCATCATATCTAGGCTCCCATGGCTCTGCATCATCACGACGGTGTTTTGCACATAATACATATGTGGGAGGAATTGGGCATTCATCCGTCAGATATACTCGTAGTATAATTTATGACGATTAAACATAAACACCGATAACATTAAATATAAACTAAATATAGAAAAATGTTTACCATCATAAAATGGTTGTCATTACGTATGATTTGGTCTTTTGTGAAAGTGCACCGCATTTGAAATCACGATTTCGCCAAAAATATGGTGTTTTTGAAGGTGTATTGAGTGAAAGGTGAGAAAGGTGGAGAGTTCTGTTAGGTTCTGGAAAACATATATATATATATATATATATATATATATATATATATATATATATGTGTTTCGTATC
>Ga0228710_1000718_pt1 | contig 45004 bp, 28 predicted proteins | sample MedpolnodulmetaG_FD_177995 | JGI IMG/M metagenome (GOLD analysis project Ga0228710, IMG submission 177995) | Root nodule microbial communities from Medicago polymorpha collected in Santa Monica, California, United States - pink nodules | ecosystem: Host-associated > Plants > Roots > Nodule... | reverse complement strand
AAAAAAAAAAAAACAAAAAAAAAACGACACATTATCTGAATAGGAACCGTATCTTGTGGTAGAAATTATATTAAATGATAGTAGATAAGATATGATATTGAAGATCAAAATACAATCACTACTTTCAGGTTAAAAAATTATCTTGCAGTCAATTCACAAGCCAACAAGATTATTATATTTATCTAACCCAGCAGTCCACCACGATTCCAGGAAAACAAAATATGGATGCCTAATCTTGTCACTCTAGGGTTTCGCTCACAGGGAGAAATCTAAAGACAAGCATCTCATGAACAGTTTTGTCACATGCTGATTTATGATGCAAGCATTTGGGTTTGATAGTGTGGAACGGAAGTTTTGTTTCTTTCAGTTAGGAATATGTAATTCAAGTTCAGTAGTTCAACACAGTAAATATTAACAACATTGATTTATTTGATCAATTTTCAACAGGTATACTCTTAAAACTAAGTCACGGACATTGAAAATCACATTATTCATTATCAAGCAAAGGCAGCGTGTGTGTGTGTGAATGTAACAATATTTCAACTGCTTAGATCAGATTGTCTTAGCTTTCGAAAATCATTGCCACTCTAGAATTCAGCAGAAGAAAAACTAAGACCCAAAAGAACAAAGAGAGTTAAAGCTTGGATGCACAAACTATAAAAGGGCCATGTTTACATCATGTGAAACCACACACTCAATAATCGATAGAAAAACTAATGAATGTGGAGTTTAGCTATTTGGATTGCCTTGCAATAAAAGATATAAAGTCTGAATAACACAGAAGTACAAGGCTTAACATGACATTTCCAGCTTCTGAATGCACCCCATTTAAACAGTCACACATTAACAATGTATATGAATTCAAGTCATAATGTTGAAAGCATGATAGTAACAAGTAATGATTAATACCTTGAAAATCCAGCGTTGTTCTCAAACACAAAGTCATAAGCATATGTAGCATAAGAATCACAGCATATGACGTGTTGAACATTTTCATACTGTGGATCTGGAAAGAAGTGACCATACTGCAATACACTACTAAGTTATTCTATAGATTATATAAAGATACAAAAATTGAGAATTACAGATCCATCCCATTCGATGCACTTACCGAATTTCCAGGCTTAAATTCAGTTGAGGTTCTTAATCGCAGGACACAACTAAACGCATATGGCCTGCTCAGCATTCGATACCTGCAAAGAGAAAGACATCACAGTATAGTCACCCGCAATGATATTTGTGAATTCGTTTAAATTACATATCATTGATATTTGCAACATGTTAGAACTGGTATCTAATCTTGAATAATTTAAAGACAAAAACAGAATTTTGAAGTTAGAAAACTTCTTCACAGCGTTCCAACAGAAGTTCATTTATTTAGGACAACACACATACCATAATACAGCATAGGAAGTTTCAAGAGACAAGGATGAGAAAATGTTCAGTTTTCCCTTCCAAATTTTGAGAGCTTGGAACTCTCCCAATTCCTTAACAAAAAACTGACTAAACTATTTACCCCTTGACCTCCCTATTTATTACAAACTTACAAATGCAAAACTGCAACTTACAAATATATAACTGTAACTTACATTACAATAACTGCACAATAACTGTCCGAAGGGACCGTTTCAGAGCTGTTCAGGTCTATTAGTAAAATATTTCTTAATTAGTAGTCTAACACAACACTTCTGATTTCAAAAACATTTAAGTTTATTTAATTATCAAATGTGAGTCCACATTTAAGGTAAGTGATTGATAAAAAGCATAAGTGGTCAATTTAATTGGACTTGATCGCTTTAAAATGTGTATATAGATAATAAGCATTCAATTTCATAAGCTGAGATTGTATTGAAGACATGGATACACATCCAATCAGCAAGTATTGGATAACTGTCTCCCATTGATACATATCAAACAATTAAAATGGTTTTGCCAGTAAAACATGTCTAGACATGTCAAGTTATCTGATGAGACTTACATGTCCTGAGGCAAAGTTGAATCCTCGATACTTGTATAAAAAAATAAGGAGCCCCCACTTTCTATACTCAGAAATTTTAGGGATGCCAAATCAGTGTACTCATTTGTTACGGCAAATATGTCAACACATACACCTGCTTGAACAGCAACAGCAGCCTGTAAAACACACGTCAGTTCTTTAACTTCAAGGAAATGGGAAATAGCAGTACTAATAACAATAAGTTAAATACCAGATCTTTATAAAATGGTGTCTGCTCCGGGAGTAAAGCACGATCTGCATCCTCCCTTTTGCTTGCATATTGCTCACCATATCGTCTTGTGTCCAATTGTCCAGCTCCATAATCAGGAGGACCAGACAAGAATGCAAAGACTCTAGCTGCAGTATTCAATAGAAATAATGGCTAATTGAAACTTTGAGGCAAGATTAAACATTAAAGAAGTGTGTTAACAAAAATCATATATGGTAAGATTTGTGGATCATCATACAAACCTAATGCAAAAGTGTTCCTATATTCAGATCCAAGATAACTGCAAAGAGATTCCATTGCCGCCCCAAAACCGCGCCCACCTAGCAGAACACCATCCATTCCTTGACCTGCTCCCGGAGTTCTCTCCCATGAAGTTGTTGGTCTAAGTGTTTCGAGTGCAGATGCAATACGGTCCTTACAAGTGTCCACCTTCAATAAAAAATTACGGATTCAGATTTGACAGTTTTTCCAGATATTGCAATCCCTGTGCTTTAACATCAGAATGTGTGCCCCAAAATCTAAAAAAAATTGTACAACATACGGGAGCCAGAAACTGTAACAAAGGCATGACATCTTCAAGCTCAGTTGATAAGGTTCCCTCTGGAGGGATGAAAACATTTTTCACAACAGGTATTGGACCTTGAACATCATACAGTCCTAGTTTATGGCTGAATGTAGCAAGCCCAAAAAGTGAACCAGGAGCAAGAGCTGTGAAAAAAATAACGAAAAAAACATGAGCAGTGATATACCTTATGCAGGAAAGAAAAATATATAGTTTGATCAGCATAATACCTTCCAAAGCTGCCAGCAATGCACTTTTAGTGAGTTCCAGAAACTCCTCGGAAGCTGCAGTTAAACGTGAGAGTTTTCTTTAAGTTGGTCACCAAACAACAATCACAGAATGATATGTCCAGCATATTTAGGAACTGAATGAATCAAGACTACTAAGACAACAAGTAGGTGCAAAATACAATGCTTGAAACGAATAAAAGTTGCAGTAAATTCGGGTCAATTTTCTTCACCTTGAAGATTGCATCCTTTTATACAGTTTCAATAAGACCAAGAATAGGCAGAAGGGGGGACATGGATGACAAAATAGATCAATATTATGACTACTTTTGCTATCACGGCCTCTATCTACTTTTGCTATCAATAGTAATTATGGCTTGTACAATTGACAAGGCATGTCACATAATCTGATAAACATTGCCTAGGCTTTCTTTGTCTTTTATCATTCACATTGAGCCATAAAACGTCATTTGGTTTGAACCCATAGTCTGACGTCCAGTACCATATTGTAAAGCATAGAAAAAATAATATTATAAGTTCTGAATCAAACAACAAATGAGTCACTTAATCATTAAGATTCATTTGTTCCGCACCACACAAGTTCAAATCCCCATAAGCAACATTTACATTACTAACTTAAGTGCAAGTGAAATATCACACTGATCTCATACACACAACTAAACCGTCATTAAAATTTACAGGCCCATTGGGACTAGCATCTAGCACATGTGAACTTCTAAGCTCAATTATTTGACGCATACCCTATAAAAAAGACCTTATAAGTTTACACAATGCTACGGAGAGTTGTTGTTAAATATTGAAATCAGTATTTGAGAGCAGTGTTGTCAATTGTGGGTCGCCGAACACAACGGTTTGTCTAGACCCAACCTAGGAATTGTTAGCGCCTGGAGGAATCGAACCTGAGACCTTGATAGGAACACGGTTTGAGGTCCGAAGCCTACACCACCAAACCAACCCCGGGGGATTCTACTGCAACTATCTGACAGCACCGTTTAAGGTGAATAAAAAGTTGATTTCAAACCAAGCAATTAGGCTCAAGTGGTTAATGAGCTCCACCAAATGACAAATCGTTCGGGAGAACCCGAGTTCGATTCCTTGGTGGAACAATTCTTGGCGAGGCTATACTTACATCACAGCCGAACTCCGGATTATCAGGGCCCCTTTTCCCTAGGAACCGGAGGGTTAACAAGAATAAATTGAATTCAACTTATATTAAAAGTTATTATCATTCAAAAGACATGATTCATTACAATATCATCTCATTTCATTGTTATTAACAGTAAACCAACAAAACAAGTGGAAAACCTCACTAAACCATCCAATTATCAAATTCAAATACCATCAACCACAATTAGCACCTGAACATGCAATAATATGATACAAAAAGCAATTTATCTTACACGACAAATCAGCATAAGCAACATAAACACGACAAGCTCGGACACAGACAAAACAATGAACCAACAAAACAACTGCAAAACTATGAAGCATGGACGCAGGCACCATAAACGACACGACACAGATACTGACACGTCGCACCAATAATAATTCGAGAAAATGACACAATTCAATATAATCACGTGTCACGCCTTCGATCAGAAGTGCCAGTGCTACAGAGATGCAAAACCTCACTAAACCATCCTATTATCATCACAATGATCACATGCATAAGCACTAAAATGATACAAAAACCAATTAATCTTACATGATAAGTCAACCGCCGCAACATAAACAGGACAAGCTTGCAATGCAGCATCACCAGACGACTCTTCTACAAAAAAAATCAAACTCCAATCAAATCAAATTCAAAAACCCTAACCAAAACAAAATCAAAACCCTTAACCCTTACCCTGCGGCAATTCAAGATCTACAAACGAAGACATCATTTCAGCACAAGATTGCGGACGAGAATACCGCTCAATAGCTTCAGAAGAAAGACCATTGAGATTCCCGCAGAGAGAACAACCCCACGACCATTGCTCGAGATCACAGTAGGTGTTGAAGTAAGCCCAGCAATTCTCGCACCGGGGTAAAAGCTCGCCGCTGGATCCGTATGCCGGTGATTGGTTGTTTTCGTCAACGGCGGCGAAGGGGGCGACGGTTACTCCCCATAATAGGCCGGAGGCTTCGCGTGCGTCGGTGTCCGATGGGAAGCGGGAGACTGTGGCCCTTACCGCCATGGTTTTTCGTCTGATCGGTGGTGAACGTTACACACACACTACTGTTTCTCGTGTGTGTGTGTGTGAACCGAGTTAGACTCAGCTTGTTCCGGTGCTTGACTCACTCAATTTTGTGTTCTTACTTCGGAAATGTGGACTCTGGTTATTTTGTTTTATTTTTTTTTTACATATTTTGTATTCATTTTTTAGTTTAAAGAATATAAAGATAAAATTCATTCGAGTTAAGGTTAATTTTTCTTAAGAGACAAAATTGCAAATAATCGTTCACGCATGTAAATGAATGGATTGATGTTTGAACCCCGTCATAGTATTTGGCCTACCAGTTTTAACATTTTTATATCTTTTTTAAAATAGAAAATAGTTGGTTGGTCCAAATAATTATGTAAAGTTTTAAAATAGTTGATTGATATCCTCTCAAATAAATTTAATGTGTGTGAATGAAATAAAAATTGAACACGCGAAAAAGCGAGCCAGAGGGTGTTAACCCTAGGCACGATTTACGTGGTCGATCATCGATGGTAAGGAACACTAAGGGAAAGGGATTTCTTTGGTGAGCGGAACATTATTGGGGGGGGTTCATGGTATGTGGTGAGACGGAGACGTCGGAAAGCGACTCAATCGAGGTTTTTGACGACATGACAGTGTGGACAGACACAGGTACCACAACGTGGATAAGGGTCACGTGCCAAGGTCAGAGACATGGTTTTTTATAAGAATTCTGAATTGAATGAAACATGTGAGGTTGTGACATTTTATTTCAGCAACATACCTGAGGATATCGTACATGAGGATATACATCAAGGTTTTCTAGCACTCGGTGTTCTTCTAGATGTGTTCCTTTCAAAAAGGAGGACCGAACTAGGTAAGCGCTTTGGATTTGTTTTGTTTAGAAGCTACACTATTAGGGCCAATGTAGCTCAGTTTCAGAAGAATGACGGTTCTGCAGAGGATATAATTGTGTTCAGTTTTGGTGCAAAACATGGTGCAGAGAACATTACAATCAAGACAAGATCAAACTTTGGAGGCAATATTGTGACAAGACGCTCGTTTGCTGATACAGTTGTAGGGGCAGAAGGTCAACGACCACATAGGAGTCAAAATAATCAAACAAAACACGTGAATGTTGATTAGCAAGGTCTAGTGCATTTAGTATCTATGGAAGAAAAACAATGGGTGCAAAAAGGTATAGTTTGAGTGGTTCGTGATTATGTTCTGATCTCTTTGTTGTAGTAATGCTTCGCCGATGCGGGTTTTCAGATGTTATGGGTGGCGTCGTTGTGGGAAAAAAAGGTGTTTCTTCATTCTCTCGACCATAAGACGATGTTAAATATCGTGAATGACACAAAGGTACCGTTTGGCCTAATTATTATTAAATTAACTTCTCCTTAATGTAAAAGTTGGGCCAAACACATTTCTCCAAAAATTTTAAAATTAAGAAGCATCCTATTTTCAACGAGTAAAACTAAAGAATAACCTCCTTATCCTAAAGTTAATTTTCTTAGCTTTTGTGAATTACACATGGCTTAAACTTCTCCTAAAGTTAATTTTTGTAACTTTTGTGAGCTTACACGGAGCTTAAGAGCTTATTCAGTCAACTATTTACAAAATTAACATGGTGGGTTGGAGATGGAGGAGGAGTTTGTTTTGTGTGGTAGGAGGAACAATTGGTAGATTGTGCTAGACTGATTGATAATTTTGTTTTGCTCGATAACATAAATGACAAATAGATTTGAAAATGTGACCTTGTAGAAAGATACTCAGTAAAAAGTGTCTATCCCTCATGGCTACTGACGAGCTTCCTAACGACATTCATTCAGAGATAATTCGGAGTAAATTAGTGCCACTTTTCGTAAAAAAAATGTTGTTAAAGAACAGACAAGTTTAGTTTTTCTTTTTGGGTGAAATATGTTTTTGGTCCCTATAAATATACTAATTTTTTGTTTTAGTCTCTCTAAAAAATTTCTTCAATTTTTAGTCTCTATAAAATTTTCAATCACTAATTTTGGTCCCTATTTTTAAGTTAATTTTTGTATTTTTTTAATGAAATTGTGTAGAAATGTGTAAATTATTGTAAAAAAAAATTAGAATTTTTTAACAAAATACAAATCAAATATGAATTTTTAAACATTGAAAATATAAAAATTCATGTTAAATTTATATTTTGTTAGAAAATTCTAATTTTTTTGGAGATATTCTTATAATATTATGGATTTTTCTGTAATACATATGAGTTTACTTTAAAGGAAGAACCAAAAATGAAAATGAAAAGTTTTTGAGAAACTAAAAGTTGAAAAAAAAAATTAGATGGACTAAAACGAAAAATTGACACTTACATGAATACGAACATATTTAACATTTTATTTTTTATATTTAAGAAATAGACAAATTTAGGGAAAGTAGAGTTTAGTTATACCTTTTAATTATTAATCATTTATTCGGAAACGGTGCCGTATTTAAACAACCCCTTGAAGCGAAGGGTTTAGAATAGAAGAACAATTGATCTTCTTCAGCCACACTTTCCTTCCTAACGAACCCTCTCACTCTCAACACAACACAATCTGGTAATTTCTCTTTTTTATTCTCTAATGTTTCGATCAGATTTCGAATCAATGCATAACAACTTTCTGAAATTTACACAATGCTTATTTATAGTTTTTTATTTCACAATAAACATCCAATTTCACTTTCGTTAAACTCGTTACCATGCAATTTCACTTTCGTTCTACTCTATAATTAATTAATTTAGACCCTGAAACTTGATGAGATCTAGTTTGTAAAATATGTGTGAATTTCTGGTGGCTGGATTCCTTGTTAAGTATTTAAGTGTTAAAGGGGGATGCACTGTCAGTGTAAAACTAATTTACACTGTCATAGTTCACTACTTTGCCACTTTATTCAATCAACTTTGAAGTACATTAATAAAAGTGGGAGGATGTTGCATAATAGTAGGCTGTTATTTGATGTCAGTGTAAAACTGGTTTACGCTGTTATTTGATGTCAGTGTAAAACTAATTTACACTGAAATCATTCACTACTTTGCCGCTTTATCTTTGAAGTACATTAATAAAAGTGGAATGATGTAGCAAAATAGTAGGCTGTTATTTGATGTCAGTGTAAAACTGGTTTACGCTGCTTGACTGTGTATTTTCTTTAAGAGACGAAATTTACTGTTTATTATTTACAGAAGAGAAGTAAGTAAAAAACTGACAGCAATGGCAACACGAGTGGCAGCAAGATTTGCATCTAGAAGGCTATTTAGCAGTGGCTCTGGGAAAGTTCTTGGTGAGGAGGAAAAAGCTGTGGAAAATGCTTACTTCAAGGTAACCTCAAAACATGCTTTAGTTTATTCTTGCATTGTGCTGTTTAGTATTTTATTTTCGTAATTGCTATCGGTTGAAGGTTTAGTCCTGACACCTCTAATCAAAGGCATGTCCAGTGTTCAACATGTGTTGGTGTCACGTCTGACCCAGAAGTGACATCGACACATGTGATCACGTTCAATTAATTAATTTTCTTGAATTATTATCAGTGTCGTGTCTGGTATTTGTGTCTATGTCAATGCTTCACAAGTGTGTGGTATACTTGAGGTGTTTTATTTGTAATTGGGGACATAAATACCATTGCATGTTCCGAATTCTCTTTGACATTCTAATGGTTAAAAAAGTGCATACGGAGTATGAACTGAGCTGTATGTATGTTCTCTGGTATGATGAGTTTTTAATGCAGTTAGAGCGTAAATTTCCAAATCCTTCTAAAACATGTTTAAAATCATTGTTGAAAATTGATATCATTGCTTGTGCAAATATTGCAAATAACAATATTTTTTAAAAAGGAAATGTGATGGTCAGTTATTTTAGCATAGACCACTCTGCATCCTCCGTGCCTGTTGAGGAGAAATTAAAATCATACTTCCTTTTTGATGCAGTTAAATTTTTGATTTGTTTCAAATGATTTTGTTTTGGCTATGGCTAACACACTGGAATAGTGTAAATAGTGCTGCTGCCTACATTGCAGTCTGCCCATAGTTTCCTAATTGCAGCCTTCGGGTTTGAAGGGTGGATTTAGTCCCACATTACTTATAGATATGGCCTGTGTAGTGTTTATAAAGAATAGGCAACCCTCACCTTACAAGTCCGTTTTGTAGGGCTGTGTTAGGTCCAACCACAAATTCTAAAAAATAGCTTTAGCCAAAGTCCTTAGGTTCTTCTAATTTCTAACAAAAGGAAACAATTTATTTGTTTACTTTCATGTTTGTTAGTTTGTTAGTTCACAACCTGCTTAGAAAGTAGATTGCGGCTCAACAGATTAACGTTTTGTAGGGCTGTGTTAGGCCCAACCACAAATTCTAAGAAATAGCTTTAGCCAAAGTCCTTGGGTTCTTCTAATTTCTAACAAAAGGAAACAATCATTTGTTTACTTTCATGTCTGTTAGTTTGTTAGTGCACGACCTGCCTAGACAGTAGATTGCTGCTCAACAAATTAACGCACATGCTTGTATAAATATGAAGGTTAAAAGTATTGATCTATATCTTTTGCTAATTAACTCAATCGTTGTAGAGAAATATTTTAGCTTAATTTTGTAGGTTTGTCTACATCAGTTAAGGTCTGTGCTTGCCGGTTCCATTTGTGGTGCTTACTTATTTTCTATATTGCAGAAAGCTGAGCAAGAGAAGTTGGAGAAGCTTGCTCGCAAGGTATGCCCTCAAATTTCATCTCTTATTCTCTTGATCTTTTTCAATTGCACTGCGGTATATGCCAAACCCTACCACTGCCATCCTATTCCACTATAGCGCGCTATAGCGGTGCTATTAACTACATTGTTGTGTTCGCATGATATAGGAATTACTCATTTACCCATTTAAATCCCAAAAATAAAATACCAAAGGCAGACACTTTATGGCTAACTAGCGCAAACTTGTAACTTGAACTACAACGTAGAAAAAGAAAATTGAAATTGAAATTGTGCATATAGTAAATTCACATTAATTGTGATCTCTTAGTGTTAGAAATGAAGTTTGTACAGTTAACAGATGCCCTCAGCTGCAGTCTGATGATATAACAAGCAGATTTATCATTAATAGTCTCATTTTTACATGGAGGACCATTTCCCAAAAGATAAAGAGATATGAATGTTTGTTGACTATGAAGGCAACATACTTGGACTTAATATGATACAAGATAGATATGGGATGAAGATATGAAGTAACATAGAGCCACGGGTACATTCTTACAAAAGAAAAATGATGATTATAATTTACAAAAAAACAAAAAAACTTGTGATCATGCTGAACACGTATTTTTCCCCTGTACATATTAAACTATATTATTTCCCTATAAAGATATCATGCAAATTATGCATTTGCCCGAACCACTAACAAAATGAGCATGTATTTCGAATTCCTCTCACAATATGATGAAGAACTTGGTCATACAAGAAGCTTGAAGACACGTTTTGTCTACTAAATTTATCGAATCGTATTCCAAACATATGGGTCAATGATTTCCTTAAAAAAACTAGAGGATACTCTTTTGATATAAATCTTGGTGTATGATATGTATATGTAATCGGATATGGGTCTAACACTAATACTCTAGCAATTTTGAAGTATCTCGAATTCATATTTTGTTGACTACTTGACTATCCTGAAGCATTTTCATTTTAGATGTTAATATACTGTCTGTATATTCAGAAGCACATGCTTACCACAGTTCAAACACGTTCTGTTATGGTTATGGAACTTGATTACATTATTCCCATGCCAAAATTTGCTTTTGTCGTGTGTGGAGATTGCATAAATTCGTGGATAATTTAGATTGTTGTACTTATGAGATCCTTTCTCAATAACCATGTTATTGTAACTAGATGATGCTTGGTTGGCATGAAGTGATCAATGAAATGTATTTAAGTAAAGTGACACAAGGTGAAAAGAGAGATTTTTTAGCAATTGGTGCTGATAAAATATAAACTTGAAAAAATGGCAATTGACAAAACATTAAAGTTGTATTATTATTTTTCCCAAGCATGATTATCGTCAACTCACATAACATAACCACTCTCCTTTGACTGTTGAACTTGCAGTTTCACTTCCCTTTTCTTCGTCATAACATAACCAACTCACAGTTTAAGGAAGGTTATATACCTTTTAAGGTTATAATAAAATGAAAGTCGTTTGCATTATAATTATACTTACAACTATACCTAAAGGACCAAATAAATTAGCAATTTTATTTCTTTATATTTTGCCACTTCCTATTTCTACTAAATGAAAGACTTCTAGGCTTTTTCTATTGAGAGTTACTTGTATGAGACTCCGTTTCTCTAACTTATGTCAATAAACTGTTTGAGTTCTGATTTATATCCCGACACTTTCTTTTTGTCACATAACTTTTTCATCTATCTTTTTCTCTCTCTCTTTTCCACCACACCACTTATCACATTTCACACTCTCACTCTCATTTCTCTTCTCTTTCTGTCTCCTGCAACTATCACACACTTTTATTTTTCACTGTTATTTCTTGCAGTATGCATTGTCTGTTGATGTCATGCCTTGAACTTAATGTTAAGCATTTATGTTCTAATGTAGGGTCCTCAACCAGAAGCAACACCAGCTGCAGGTTCAGGTGGTTCAGTAACCGATGCCAAACCAAGTGGCTCTGGACATTCTGATACATCAGGTCCCAAAGTTTCAAGTGACAAATACCGAAATTATGGAGTTGTAGCTGGCACCATAACAATTTTTGCGGCCTTAGGGTGGTACCTTAAAGGCACTGCAAAGAAGCCAGAAGTGCAGGAGGATTGAAGATTTCAGTTGTGGTGCTTGTTTTTTTAATTCTGTTTTGGGTTGCAGCAGCTGCACAAAAATAAATAACTACACACCACTCTGCTTTTTTTCATCATACTGTTAGCATGGATTATTCCTTTTTTGTTTACAATGTTTTACATGTGACCCGTATATTCATAATGTCACTTAACATGACGAGCCTCAAAATTGTTACTTGATTGATCAAAATCATTTGGTATTAATTGGCAATGGTTATATATGAGGAGAGAATTTGAGATTGGTATATGTTGCTTGAGCTGGCATTGAGTAAGAACCGTGAAGGGTACTCAATTATAAGAAAATCACATTGAGTTGCATTTCAACAGAAGTTAGGGAAAGTGAATGCAATATTTGTGAAAGTTTTTTTTTACTCAATTATTTGAAAGGTTATTCATAATTTAAAAACTCGGCTGTCGTATGCTTTTTCAATTATTTTTGTTACCATAGCTTGTGGAGAAGTCATTTTAAATAACTAAAATGAGTTGTAGATTTATTTTTGGCTATGCTGGTTGTGTTGTTTAAACAAGTTGAAGGAAAATTCATGTTTTTTGATATGGGTGGTTGCTGTAAAATAATGCAACTGAAGTGGTTGTATAAAAGTTTCCAGAAGGTATTAAACACATTGGTTCGATACATGTTCCCATTTCTCGTGGGTTGTCTTCTTTCCTTTATTCCGAAATGTGTGTGATGGTATGCATTTGAACTTAAAAAACATAGGGTTTTCAAATCGTCTATTTAATATGGTCATTGAATCTGACTTTTTTGTATACAGTGAGGGTTTTTGTTGGAATTGGTATACATATATGGGTGAGAGTGCTAAATTAAAGATTATATTCACTTATGCATCAAGTTCATCTGGAAATCTTAATTTCTGTTAAAGTAATTTTTCACATTTCGTTCCTCAAGAAAACACTGGTATGTCACCTAAATCATTTCAAAGGGTAGAGCTTCAACTGATGCGGGTGACAGTGACATCATCTTCATTGGTTTCATCTCAATCAATTTAATCTCCTCCTTCTGATCAAATTGATGAAGATGTTTCACTTTTTCATCCTTTGGGGAGGCTAAATGTCACCTTGATTCATTTGCTTGATGATCATCACAGGTAGGCGGAGATTAAATTGATTGTTAAACAATGAGGGTAAAGAAATTAAAACTCAAATGGCTCATAAGTTTCACTAAATGATAAATTATTCAGGAAAATTTGAGTTCGATCTTTTAGTAGAATAATTTTTGTTCAAACTTTAGCTAACCGAACTTAAGATTACCAGGACTAGGGATGAGAATAGACCAGACCGGCCTACAGGGGCTTATATGAGTCAAAGGATTAAAAAAATCATATGGTTAATGTACATGTAAATGTATCATATAGGCAAAAACAACCTTAAAGGAAGAGTTTTCATGTGGTCCAACTCAAGAGGATTGTGAGATCTGATTTATAAAAATATTCTCAAATAAAAATATTCTCATTATAATCCATTTTGAAATTTTGTTCAAGTATAGAAAGATAGAACAATGTCTCTCGTAAGCTTAGCTCAGTTGACATGGATATTACATAATATACTGAGGAGTCGGAGTTTGAATACGGGATCCCACTTGTTTAAGAGATGGATTTTTAACCATTAAAAAATAAAGATAGAGAAATAATTTTTCAAATATTTTTTCACCAAAATATAGTTTTTAAAAAATAACAAAAGTTGAAATTGGAGATTGATGGTCCATTCGTTATAGATTAAGTTTTTGAGATTTTATAAAATAAACATAATCAATTTTGCGTTTGTTTACCGTGATAAAATCATTTTTTATAAATATTTAATTTGTTTGAATACAAATATATAAGATATTTTTTATTACAAAATTTGAGTTTATTTTCTCTCTATTCTAAACAACTTATCATTTGAAGCTGTTTTTAGATTCTATTTTTTTTAATTAACAAATGAATACAATACTAATAAGTGATTATTTAAAAATTTTATTTCAAAAACTATAACTCAGCAAATCAATATTTTTTTGTTGTTAAAATTATAATATCATCGTGAAAAATGCGAAATATCCTTGCGTAACGCAGAACGCGTAGAGCAAAAATAACAGAAATTTGAAACAAAAAAACGAGAAAAAGATAATATTGCACCAGCCGGGAATCGAACCCGGGTCTGTACCGTGGCAGGGTACTATTCTACCACTAGACCACTGGTGCTACTTGTTGATATTCATAACATTATTAATATTGATCCATTCATAGGTTTACTTTCTCCTCTCCAATATTTCTTTCTACACCACCATCACAATCTTCTTTTTCTTCCTTTATCTTTATATTGCTCTCTACACCAACATCACAATCTTCTTCTTCCTCTATATTACTTTATACATCATAAATCTTCTTCTTCCTCAGAATTACTTTCCACGCCCCCATCCCAACCTTCTTCATCTCCAACAAAGTCTTGTTCCTCCACATCATGCTGAATAAAATGCAAGGTGAGTCTTCCATCTTCTCTATGAGCATGAAGAAAATCTTGTGTTGGTATTTGTTTAAGAATAAACCTTCCATTCTCCCTATAAGATTTGAACCTAACCCAAGGCTTTCCACTTCTCCCTATGCATGAGATTGGTGGAGGGTACTCATTCAACCCTTTTGTTCTTCCACTCTTCCATAACCAATTTCCTTCTAAACCTAAATTCTTTTCGTCGCGACTTTTTTCTTCGTCTTCGAATTCTTCAACTTCATCCGACGAACTTTCAAAACCAAGACTCTCCTTAGAAATATTCAATCTCTTTAAACTCAAAGATAACTTTGTTTTGTTAGATAATGAATTCTCATTCCCAAGAGATTTATTATTGGGAATAGGGTTTGCATGGTTTATTAATTCTGGGAATGATGATGATGAAGATGATTTTGGTGATGGTAATGGTGATGATTTAGGAGAAACAGTCTCGTTGAAATAAAGTTCTCCAAAAAGCTCAGTGAAGGAAGATGAATGTTGTATAGGTTTGATTTGGTTCTTCCATGATTCAAGAGATTGATCAAGAAGTGTAGTTGGGCTATCTGCATGCAATGGAGGATTTTCAAATATTTTTTGAAGGCTGCATGTTGACATGATCGATGGCTAATATGGTGGATTCGATGATCGAAATTCCTAGGTTTTGATTTTTTGTTTTGATCTAGGGTTGATGTTTTTTTCTTTTAAGGTTAGAGAGAAAGAAAAACAAAACATATATATTAAAGAGGATTAGAAAAGATAAACAAACAATATGAGTTTTTGGTTGTTGAAATGGGAGAAAAGTGAGGAAAGGTACACGAAAATAGCATGAGTTGAGGAAAGATTCGGATGAATATGCCATTATGTAGGAGGCTGTTATTTTTTGTTACCTATCCGATTATATACGACGATGGATAGGCGGTTTGATAAGCCATTTATTGGGTGGCCGTAGCTCAAAAACAAACTAGTGAGGTGGATGAATATATATAACATAACTGTGATATATCTTCTAGAAATGCTTACATAATCACAAAACAAATAAACATACTTAGACACACACATGAATCAAAAGAATTAAAAGAAGAAATAATTGAATGATTTGACCATGAATACGTTTGTTACATATTAAAATAAGAGTGATTTTGACGTAAAATAATTTAGAGCTCGTTTGTTATAGATTTTTTAAGATAAAAAATTAATCAGTTTTAAGAGTTTTGCATCCGTTTGTTAAAGTTTTAAAATAAAGTCCCCGTGAGCTTAACTCAATTGGTGGGGACATTGCATAATTTATGCAGGGCCCGAGGTTCGAACCCTGGACACCCCACTTCTTCACATTTAATTGTGTGAGCTTTACCCATTAGGCTATTAGACAAAAAAAAAAAGAAAAAAAGAAATCAGAATCTAAAAAAAATCTAGTAAAAATAACCTTACTTTATTACGCTAATGTATATAAATTAAGAAAATAAGTTATCTTTTGTAGAGCACGATGACGTGCATGATATTTCTGAAGTTGATATTGTCGTTACAGATAGGGAGCGAAGTCCATCACCACTACCCCAGCTGATTGATGCCCAAATAACGGCGCAAATCGACAACTCAGAAGGGCAAACAACAACAACAACATTTGTCTATGATGATACAGAGGTGAAGATTGCGAAGGACCAATATATTCAGGCAGTTCAATTAGTTCAACACTTGGTCAGCATCAAGGGTTCACAGGAACAAGAACATCCAACATGATTGGAATTATGGGCAAGAATTCGAGAATATGATCAAAGGATTGCAGACGAGGGACTTACACAAGTCTTAACCAAGAAACAAAAGCAAACCGTGAAAACACAAGTCTTGGGAAAGTCGCCTTACAGAACCCGTGCAAGGGGTGATCTTCCTCCATCTGCCTAATGAATTTATTCTATTGGAATGTCAGAGGTATTGACAATTCGGATTGCGTTAAAAATTTATTTTTGTCACATAAGCCGTTGTTAGTTTTTATTGGCTTGCCTAATTGCAGATTCACTTAGTCTGTTGTTGTTTTCTCTTTCATTTTTCTATTTGTTTTTTTTCTCTTTGAGGGTTTTTGCCCTCCCTCTTCTTGTATATATTTTTCCCTTCTTTTAATACAATTTTAGAGCTTGGCGGCATAAGACGGAGGTTTCCTAGGGTGCCAACCTAGTTGAAATGTCGGTGTTTCCTCCTGATGTATGTCCTTACTCCCTGCTTAGTGAAAAAAAGAGTTATTATAAAATTTTGATTAAAATTATTTTCATTGTGATTAAAATATAGGTATAGATATTTTGCGTTTTTGTATTATAACAAACTATACTTATCTTTTTCAATGAGACCGACAATATAGAAAATATAATATAAATTTTTATCTTTTTTAATGATATCAACAATATAACATTCTTATAGAGGTAAACTTATTTAAGGGTATAATTGGAGGTTAAAAAACCACGATAAAACCATTTATTCCCTTTCTTCATCAATTGTATAAATTATTCTATAACTCAAAATTTTGTTATCATATTTATCTTCCTAAAAAATAAAAATCAATTATACTAATTTAGGATTTATATTTAATTATTTATATGTTCCTCAAATTTATCTATTCTATTATTCAATATATATAGAGAGAGACACACACACTAAAGTATGATTATTCAATTTAAAAAAAAACCTCAACTTAATCTATTCTATATTCAGTAATAAAATAATAATAATAATAATCATCTATTCTATTATTCAATATATATATTGAATAACCTTCAATATATAGCTGGGTGTGGTCATTACGAATCAACAACTCATTTATTCCTTCACTGTGACACATTTGGTTTGTTATGGCAGTACATAAGGTCTTGGATTGGTGTTGAAGGTGTAGAACCTTATGAGATTAGTGATCATTTCTTTTCGTTCACTTATTACACAGGTTCTTCGAAGAAGCGCACATCCTTTCTTCAGCTCATTTGGTTACTTTCTGTCTGGGTGGTTTGGAATGATCGTAACAACAGAATATTTAATAATACCCAAACCACCATGGACCAACTTTCAGAGAAAGTTAAATTTCATTCGTTTTGGTGGCTTAAGGCTAATAACGCCAATTTTGTGTGCGGTTCTCAGAGATGGTGGTCGGACCCCTTACTATGTTTGGGTATCGACTGACCTTTGTTGGTTTTGTAAATATTGCATGACTATGCTTTTATAGGGGTGGCCCTTTGGTACACCTTGTGTTGAAGTGGCTCATTGCCGGTGTTAATATATTCCATTTTCATGTCTTCAAAAATATACACACATATATATATATACACACAGTAAAATTATTATTCAATTTAAAGAAATTCGCTTTTAGCATCTCCTTGTTCTTCAAATTCTCTCGAATTTCCCTTTTATATATTCAAATTATCTCCAATTTATCTTTTATATATTTAATTTAACATATATGTTTAAACAAACTATATATGATTTTGTTTTGCATGGAAATCTCAACAAACAACGTATATTACTTTGATTTTATCCATGAAATATATAATTTAATTTTTTTAATTCATTTCTAATAAGAACCAAAATTAAATTTTATTAAAATTTACTAAAAATAGGAGGGTTCATCGTTGTACATGGTCGATATTAGACGACCATAGAAGATATATCCTCAAAACTATATTGTGTTTTTATTCAGGTTCTTGAGAAAATAAGCAATTACGTCTTTCCTAATTTAATATATTTGAACTAATTGTTCTATTTCAAAGTCCTATTTATTTTCTTTAACGACACAAATCTCAAAAAAAAAATTATTTGTTTATCTTTTCGACTCTCTATCTGATTGTCTTTTTGCTTATATGTTTATTTATTTGTCTGTCTATTATACATGAGACATATCAAGTGAAAATGTTATCTTCATGTGAGAACGATATGAATAAATGATAGTCCTCGGATTAAAAGGAATGTGACATTAAAACATGACTTAAGTGAGTCATGTGATAGTTCTCACTTCATTCTTTATGCACCAATGCATTAAGGCTTCAGTTTCTTCTTCTTTGCGCGTTCAAACCCTACTTCAACATTTATTCTTCCCATCCAACTATTCATCTCAATTAAAAGATAAATCAATATCTTCATCTCATGTTGAAGCTAAATTAGTCTCATCATATTCCCCAATAGATTAAAAACAAAATTTAAGTAAGAACCCAAAATATTTGGTATTCTCAAGAACAATAAGTTTAGTCTTTTTTTTTTTTACAAAAGCCATTATCTTTATTTAGAGAAGAAAATACCAAAGTCCTTGTGAGCTTAACTCAGTTGGTAAGAACAATGCATAATATATACAAGGTCGAGGGTTCAAACCCCGGCTACCACAAAAAAAAACCAAAAAACTCTGCAAGACAAATTAAAAAATTGTAATATGAGAAAGTACATAAATAAATAAGGTTACGAATGAATTTGTATCCTCTATTTGTTATTATTATTCAAGGATGAGTTAGATGTTGTGAAAAAAGAAGCATCGAGAAAACCAGAATATGCGAAGAAGCGTTAATACGTTGGCATGGAGTGAGAATTGGCACATGATTTACAAATATTTCACTTAAGTCATGTTTTAATCTCAACGGTTCCTTTCAATACGAGGGCTACCCATTTATTCTTAGTGTCCCCTGTTACAACACACATCTAAATGACATACCCATATTCATTTATACACACGTTTTTTCTTCTTCGATTCAATTTGCTCATAACATCTTAACAACCTTGATTAAATTAACAGATTTTATATACATTAAGGAATTTTTATTATATTTGCATAATTTAGAGACTACGTTGAAAAAAAGTGTGAGTTTAAGGACTTACAAAGAAGCCATCGAATTGAGAAAATTATTAGGAATTTTATATGGATTCTTCGAATACAAAAGTTAGCATGATGTAGCTTGGGAGAAAATTTGCACATCGAAGAATCATGGTGGGTTAGGTATCATCAATGTGCAATGATTGTTAACCCAAATTCTCTATGGGTTTAGGTTCTCAAATCCAATGAATTAAAAAATCAAACCGAGAAAGATGAAGATGATTGAAGGAAACCTGAAATCACTCACTTATTTTCTCTACGTTAATTTTTTTTTATTTGGGAATAACAACAAATTAGGGTTTCTAATTTTATTTTCCCAATTCTCTTTTAATTTCAATAATAATTTGTTATTTAATTTTTTGATAATTGTAATATAATTTATAATTAAAATGACATAGAAATGAGGTGTTAAATGATAAGTCATGTAAGCAATGTCACGTAAGCTCCATGTCATTAATGAGAATGCCACATCATTCTCAGGGGGAGGAAGACCAAAAAATTTGTTGACTTTTTAAATAGGGAGATCAAAAAACATGTTTTAGAAAAAGGGTATCAAAAATTAACAATTTCGAAAATAGAGGGATTAAAATTGCATTTAAGCCATATTATATACTTACATGCCTAGTGTACCTATTTCCCTTGACAAATAAGTACAATATAGATATAGATATCTTACCAGGCTCTCTCTTTTAAGTTTCTTAATTAGTGGTTTTCCTTTCTCTTGATATATTCAAAGATATTATTAGGTTCATTACAGTACATTCCTTGGCAACTCAGTCTAGCTATAATAGTACCATCAGTATACAATAATCTGAATTTATTTTCTACAGCATAAACCTCAGAATAATGCTACTCATACACATACACAACACCTTCAATACTCTGAATTTATTTCTTTACAATGCCAGTGTTGATCATATTTCCATTTCTTAAAATCAGACAAGTCAAAACAAACAAAGGAGACAATAAAACTGAACCACTTCAAAATCTTGTCCTTGCAACTGCAAGTTGCAAATTAAAGACAAGTCAAACAAACATATAATGCCAGAAAAGAATCAATTTACATTCCAGCACAATGGTGTTTTTTTTCTTTCATTTCCAGGCTTCTTATCCACTCTGATCTTGAATCTATGCAGCTCAAATTGCTTCATTGCTTAGCATTTCATTTTCTGTTGCAACATCTTGCTGGAAGGAGTTAAAATGACCATGTTCCTCATTCTCATCAAAAGGCTCTATAGAAAATTCAGGTGATGATTCTACATCAGAATCATTCCTTTCCTTCAGTGTCCTTGATACAAGTGTCTTCAAAAAGTTCATCACTTGAACTGCATACATGAATGCAGTCAACGGGTCTGCCATCTGCAATCAGCTTTACTCATCAGATAGATAAGTTGGAATCTTTACTACTCTAAAGAAAGAAAGAAAAAACAATAAAGAATTCACTAGCGTTGAGAGCACCGTCACAAACACGACCATTTTCAAATGAAATATTGTGCAGAAAATATGTAGCACCGAGCCACCGACATGTTGAACACTGACACATTAGTTTACATTTAATTACTTCTATTTTCTCAAAATTGCTACTAGTGTCGACGTGTCAGTGTATTTGCTAGTGCTTTATATACTTCCTAAAAGAAATAGATTTCAATTTGTTTTCCTAATGTACTATAGTAAATTAGTGAAGGTCAAAATATAATAAGAGTACATGACTAGTATAGTATATCAATGTGTGTGTATTCCTCCTCCTTGCAATTCCTAAAGAATAAAAAACTTATTGAAACTAACCCGAGTCATGTTTGGTGCAAAAACCATGGCAATGTTACGTGCATTCATCTTATTCAGATGCTCCTCTTGTACAACATCAGCCATCAGATTGATAGTCCAGTTCAAAAGTGAAGCTTCGGTATGAGGTAACTGACTCGTCAGTTCGGCACAATCCTCTTCTGTTTGACACGTCATTACCTGCTCTGGAGATAAAGAATCCAGAACACCTCTCGGTAGCTCCCTAAACCAAGCCTTCAAGAATACACAAACATCAAATTAAATTATCAAAATTTACATCAAGTACATAATATTAAAACTAATATTACACAATAGATGTGATAAAATAGATACGCAATAGAAAAGTGCATAGACAAACACGAATAAAATGATAATGCAATAGCATAAGTAGTATTTCACAACATGATGTTACCATGTAACATATCGTCTTCATTGTAATACCTTAATCAATCCTGCCAAACAATGTACATCAATGTCTTCTGGGACCACTCCTTTATTTAATTGATCCCTAAGATATTCCTCTTGTCTATTGTCTGCATTAATTCTGAAAATTCCCTCTGCCTGCATATTGTTTAAGTCAGTTGTAAAATATTTAACCAAGCAGGAACATATAAATAGTCATTTGTAAATTGAATTTTTGACCAATTGCATATAGAGTGGTGAATTTTAATGCAGGTTTATGTTTTTGTTGGCTGTGTAGCTCTGACACTTCATACCAAAGAAGTGTCTTGTGTTCGACACAATACCGACACATGTAGACATTCAATCACTTCCATTTTCTGAAACTATTATTGGTGTCTACATGTCAATGTCAGTGTTGTGTCGGTGCCTATATCTACATAGCTTGTTGCTTGTGACAAGTAAAAGAGAAATTAATAAAGATTGTAGACAAATAACCTGCAATCCTCCTTGAGCATACAAGTGTTCTTGCATTAGTAGTAAAATTGTTGGTACAATGTTCCCTCTTCTGTCATATGATAATTTCATGGATTCTGTTGAAACTCCAAAAACAGTTGCACTGCATGTGTGAAAAATCAAAACTAAAGAATTTACCAAAAACCACACATTCCATTAAATTATAAACAACAAATATTGTAAAAAGCTCTAAGACCTTTGGAATTTCAAAGCAAAACATAATTGTGCATTATAACATTTGTAAGTAATATACATAACAGTGTCAATTGTCCAAACTCTAAAAAGATAAAATCATCAAGCAACCCATCATGAAAATAGCCTAATGAGGGCCAAATGTTTCTCTTGCAAAAGTTATGGAATCACGGAGATTAAAATAACTACAAATTATTAGAAACTCCATGAACTTTCCAACCCAACAATTAATCCAATAATTGGTATCCATAGATAATACCACACACGCGCACACACAAATAGTTAAAACCAAAAGTACCAATGTGAATCTCAATGAACAAAATAAAATTACTAATACAGTGATCAGCTATAGAAGAAAATTTACAAGCTTTATCCATAGAAAGTTACTTTTTTTTTGGTCTTAATTCTCCGGTTTCAAGAGGAAACGGTTTATGTAAATCCGAAGTTCAGCATGGAGGTGAATAAAGTATGAACAAATAATTGTTCCAACCAAAGTTCGAACTCAATTACTCCAATCAATTCGACTTTCAATAAAATTCATAAACCATTTGAGCTTAACAACTTGATTCAAAAATAGTTACTACCTATGACTTATGACACAAGATACGAATGATTGAAAATTTAAAAAAGATAAATTTTCTCTATATTGGAGAATGTGTCCGGTGTCCGACAACAACATGACACCGATAAGACATCGACACATGTCATTTTCTCAAATAATTACCGGTGTTGACGTGTGTGTCAGTGGCGTGTCTGGTGTCAATGCATGTGTCAGTGCTTCATAGTAAATTTGGCAACAAGTAAAAGACAAGAACATGACAAGAACAATGTAGAAACGAACGTACCTAGCACTGGGAGGTGTAGTGGGGACTTGAGGTACAAATTCAAGAGGCAAACCCAAGAAACCATTGAACCTATCAAAGGTAACATGTGCAAGATGGCGCACGTTAGTAGGATGACCAATTTCCATGGCAGGACCAGTGGAGCAAGAAACTAGGGATTTCCTGAAAAGGGTCACAAGAATGGCCAAAAGGGATATCTCTTGCTCTGTTTTTTCCCTCTTTGTTACAATGATCTCCTCTGCGTCACTGTCTGTGACAGTAGAAAAACTATTGTTCACTGCTACTGATAAAGAAGAAAAGGAAGAAGATAAAGAAGAGGGTGGTGATGGTTGTTGGTCGGTAGTGTGAATGGGATCAGAAGAGTGTAGCACTTGAGCCATGGCTGAAGAAGAAGAAGAAGAAGAAGAAGGGGTTTTCTTGTTCTCGGAATATAAAGAAATGTTTATTGATGGTTTAAGAAAATAAGAAAAAAAGATGTGATGATTTTGTTGAGGAAATGGTCAATTTTTATTATTGTTTTTGCGGGGAAAGTGGAGTTGGAGGGAAATGGTCAATGTTGTGATTTTTTTTTGGTGAGCAGAATTGGAGTTGATGTTGAATGTAAGAAACTGTATTTTAACTGAATGTTACGGTTGGTTGAGAGAAATGATCCAAGTAATCTGGTTCAAGTGTTATGAATTTCATCAAAGATTAATTGCTGAGAAGAATTGAGTTCATTTTAAGTTGGAACTTTTTTTGGTCTAACTTTTACTTTTCGGTCAAATTTTGAATTACCACTTTTTTCTTGAAAAAATTGGAGGGTTAACAAAAATATTGATTCATCACAATCCCAAATTTTTTTAGACTTAAATGAAGTTTTTGTCTCCAATTTTGGTGCCTTCTTTATATTTTTTGACCATCCAATTTGATGATGTGACAATAAATTATTCACTATACCTTTGTATTATTTTAATTATACATTCTTGATCACAACCTAATGTAACACCTTGTTTTTTAAGACTCTTAACAATTAGGTTGTTCGTTTTATGTCATGTCATCTAATATATTCTAACGTCTTGATGTCAAAATCATCATAGGTTGGTCAAAATTTCTCAAATGAGAATCAAATTGCGCAATTACAAATAAGAAACCAAAATTGCAGTTATGACAAATTAGAATGGCCAAAACTACATTTAAACCTTATGTTTAATACTAATTTTCTTTTACAAAGTCTCTTGAACCATCTCTTTTATTTTATAAATTTCACTCCAAGATGGGATTGTTAAATATTCATTTTCCAGCTTTAGGATGAATATTAGGAGTTATAGATATCAGTTTTGCTTTTTGTATAAGTTAGTTTGGAGAGTTCGTTTTCTGTTTGGAGTTAGTTGATTCAAATAGCTTAACTTTTTGGATGACTTTTTTATTAAAGGAATGTACACATTAACCAAGTTGAATCATATGAATGAATGGCCTTGTGAATAAAAATCTCAATCTATGGAGTACTTTCTAAATCTCAATCTATGGTGTACTGTCAACAAAACTTAAGCATTTAGTCTTATAAGCCTGCCTCATATTTAGGGGTTGTGGACTGTCATAAAGTATTCACTATATCATGAATCAGGAATAAAAGGGCTTAAGCCCCGTATCAAACTACACGAAAGTTGCCCCTTTTTCAAGGGGATTTACCCAGAAACAAGATCGGACGTTATTCTGATTCGTCTCCATTTTCGTTACACTATTCCTCAAGCAAGGCAGCCGATATGAATAATCGAATGCTGGGGCTAGGAAGTTTGAAAGTTAATGTTGAAACTATTACTCGTTTGAAAGTTTCCCACGGTGGGGCTAGGAGGAAGTAAGCCCCACAACACAAAGCGGCGAAGAACAGATAGAATTTGATACAAAAGCCGGCTAACGGAGGTATTCCTACGTATGAGAACAGAGTAATGCAGAAGGTTATAGCCGAAAAGGGATTCAGTCTGCCTCTCTTCGGGAAGGAGGTCAAGCTGGGCTTCTCTAACCTTAAGGAGTTCTTCTGAAGCTATGTCCGCTGACGAAGTTGGGGAGCTTGGCCAGTCTCTCTTTCACCCTAACCTTCGAAAGAGGATCCTCTTTATATGAATTGTAATGCTTCTATTTCATACTCAGATTTTAGTCTGTTTCCTCAGCCCATCCTCCTACTACTCGAGGTGAGGTCATGTATCACATGAGCAGAACTATTCTGATAGTTTCTACCCATGCAGTTTCGAGCATCGAACAATAGTGATCGATGACAAACCAACTAATGGAGGTTAAGGACTTCCCTGACATAAAGTGAGAAATTGTCAAGGAAAAATGGTTAGATTATTCATTATTCAGTAAAAAAACACTCTACCTTCAGCACATCACATCCTCTGCAGAGGTCTCTAGTATTCTACCATGAAACATTTTTAACAAATAATCTCATGATTACTCATGATTACTTTTCAATCTTCTGCTGCTACTCATAAATCATAGTTATGATCATACATGTAAACATATTTTCTAATAAAAAAATATCAGATAAGATCAATCTCCAATCAAGTATCTTAACTCAACCTCAATGCTTGTAAAGTCGTTAGCAAAACTTTCCTCACAGCTTTATACTATGGGCTGTTGTAACACCATTCACCCCAAAAGCATTTCAAACAATAAAACATGGTCAAATTTGGTTCAGTTACAAACTTTCAAATAAGGGTGTTAACTAATCAACTACAGAAATAAACAATCAACGAGTTAGAATCTAGACTTAAAATGTCACATAATTTCAAAGTCGATCCTAAGATATCTCAAATTTAAATTGAAGTCAATCAATCAATCAGTGACATAACATGCAAATAACAAAATATAAAATGCTAACGCAATATGTTGTTCACTCCTCAGCTTTTGCTTCAGTTTCATCTTCACCTTCACCTTCACCTTCACCTGCCAACTCATCATCTACTTGCATAATCGATGTGCAAGCATCCACATGAGAAACAAATGAAGGTGAGTTATTATACTCAAAGATAAAATGAGTGAAATATGAAAATTCGAATGCACAATCTTCAACACAACAAACACAGATCAACATAACATTTAACGACACATGACAATGCAACCGTGCAACACTAATCATCTATGTCAAAAATGTGATCAAGCAAAATCTAGGTTAAACCGGGTAGAGAAGTCATCTGTTATCCCATGAATTAAAGAGTTTCGTCAAGTCATCGCCACATGGCTCATTATCGAGCTGAAACACCTCAAAGGTACGCTGCATTTACATAAAATCATCCTACAAATACATGTATAACCCACTTGGGTTGGTATGGTGGTATTGGATTTGGGCCCTGAAGTATGCTCCTTCTCAAGGTATCAGTTCGATTCTCTTCGGTGTCAATTTGGGTGATTGTATCAACATAATAATATTTCTAATAATATTTCATTCTTTTGTGACAGAAACAATAATATTTCATCATCATCAACTTGACATTATAATTCTTTTTCAATTTATGCGAAATAATCAAACAAATTACCGAATAGAGAAGTAAGCTCATTAGCTCATAACTATTAATTAACCATTAATTACTTGTATAATCACAATTCTTGTATTCTCAGCTACTACTCAAATTATTCAACCTACAATTCAAACTTGAGAAGCACAACATTAAAAACAACGTAACTTTCAACTATTTTTTGCTTAATTCTCAATTCTATGCTGAAAATAAAACAAAATCAAAACGTGACGTTAGGTACAATTCCAATTTTCCAAACCTAACAAATCACACCACTTTTACTATGCTTAATTAGTAAAATAATGAAATGTCACGCAATCTATTCACCGACCTGAGCCAAAGAGTTCAAGTTGTGCAGTATTCTCCTGATCAATAACATCAAGAAAAACAGGATCAACAGTAATATGACTATTAACTCTCACTTTAAACTTATGGTCCCACCACAAAACTCTAGCGGTGCCAGCAATATCAACAGCCGCATCAAGAATCATCTCCCGTTTTGCCACGTCAGACATTACTCGGCTCGCGTGTTTCGCGAGCCGAAGAGCTTTAAGCCGGGCCGGAAGTCTCAGTAACTGACATGACCTCGGTGGCTGAGACCCGGCTTGGACCGGAGCTGAACCGAGGAGAGAACCTTCATAGAAAATTGACATGGTTGTTGATGAGTAGTTGATTGGAGCTATGTTTGGATTGGTGACATGAACAGTTAGAAGAACTTCTGCATCTACAACGGGGAGGCTTGGTTTTAAGGAAGTGAAGTTGATGGAGATGAGATGGAATGTTGGGTCTTTTGGTTTTGCTGAGAGAATTGATGTCGCTGCTAGTGCTGTTGTTGCTCCTATTATTGCTGATGTCCAGCTCCATTGTGACTTCTTTTTCTCTTCCATGAAGAAAGTAGTTTTGTTGTTGATATTGCTATGTATCTGAAGTGCTAGGAAGGCATGAGTTTGGTGTTTGGTGTAGAATTGAGTATGAGATTGTGATGGATGTGGATATGAATTATGTGTGTGATGGTGTTGTTATTATATGGTTATTATTGTGGTTATTGCACCGACTAAAAGAGGCAAAGGGAATGATTGTATTGGAAAAAGGAGGAAGAAAAGAATGGACGGAGAAAGGATGAAATTAAGGATAATGCGTTTGAGGTGTTTTTCAAGAATAACACGTGCAGTTCGTGGTCAATGTTCAGTTGATATAGTGGAAAATTTTGGACTTTCTTCCTTCTTTTAATTCCATTTATTTAGTTTCTTTTATGAAAAGATTAATTTTTCATAAACTGTTAAGTAGAGATTATCTCAGTTTTAAGGATATTGCATCCAGCCACTAGATTTTTTTTTTTGGGAAGCCACTTGACTATTTGACTTGATAAAAAAAAAAGTTTTACTTTATTGATAAATCACAACCTTAGAAATAGTTATAATTAATGATATGAGGTGTGATAAGAAAGATGATATATCTAATAACAATCCTTAGAAAAAGTTTGATGTTTTGGGATAATAGAGGTGTATTGTGTCAGTCAACTATTATTATACTACTAAAATATCTATATTATACTACTAAAATATAGAATACATAATATTTTTGTGTAAGATTATTTTCAACATACCTAAACTATCTTCAAACAATTTTACTCTTAAACTCATCAGTTATGATTTGGTTGTTATAAGCATGTCTTTGTCAATTCCTAAATACAAATAGGAGCTGTTATGGAATGAATCTCGTGACTAAAGGTTTATTATCATCAACTAATATCACGAACAATAATATAAAGAACTAACTTTGGTCGGATTTTTTTCTGGATAAATTAACCTTTAACGATTTAATTATTTTTTAGTTTTAAATTTAAATCTACACCACGATTTAATAAACTAACAAACCAACTACATTTTCAGCCATTTTTTCTACACCGATTTTTTCTGAGTAGTATAAATATTAAATTGAAATAAATAAGTTAAACTAAAATTGATATGATACTAATAAAAAATGTAAATTAACAGACACGCGGTAATATGTTTGTATTAAAATTGATATGTTTTCAGATTGTCGAGTGGGTTCACTTCCATTTATGTATTTGGGTCTTCCGATTGGTGGGGATGCCAGAAGACTTGAGTTTTGAAAACTAGTGGTTGATCGGATTGTTAACAGACTGTCAGGTTGGAAAAGCAAATTTTTATCATTAGGGGGTCGTTTGATTATTCTGAAGTCTGTCATGTCCTCTCTTCCAGTTTACTTTCTTTCCTTCTTCAAGGCTCTCGCAAATATAATTTCTTCCGTCGAATCTTTATTTAAAAGATTTTTTTGGGGGGCGGTGAGGATTTTTTTGAAAAATATCCTGGGTTAGTTGGGATTCGGGTGCTTATCAAACGAGGATGGAGAGTTAGGTGTGCGGAAGTTATGTGAATTTAATACATCATTGTTAGGGAAATCGTGGTGGGGAGGAGGGAGGCCGACTGAAGGAAGGGGGAGGGATTGTTCTGTGTGGTGGCGGATGATGCAGGGCATCCATGGTGGTGTTGGGATGGGGGTGGGAAGTTGGTTTGAGGATAACAGCCGGAGGGTGGTAGGTGATGGTAGCGGCACATATTTTTGGACAGATAATTAGGTGGATGGAGTCCCCTTATGGGTCAAATTCCCTCGCCTTCTTTATTTGGCTATCTGATAGGTGGGTGACTATAGGGGAGATGAGAGGAGGGGGTGGGAGGAAGGGGGTGCCGCTTAGGAGTGGAGAAGGCACCTTTTAGCCTGGGAGGAGGAGAGTGTTGCGGAGTGTTATGTTTTGCTGCATGATATTATTTTGCACGACCATATTACTGACGGGTGGAGGTGACTACTTGATCCCATTAAGGGTTACTCTGTTAAGGGGCCTTATCGCTTTCTCGCGACGGTAGATGCACCACCTGAACAGAGCTTGTCTGTTGATGTTTGGCATAAGCAAGTTCCGCTAAAGTTTTCATTGTTCGCTTGGAGATTTCTTCTTCCGACCAAAGATAATCTAGTTCGGCGGCAAATCCTCCACATCAGTGACAACATGTGTGTGGGTGAGTGCGGACCGCAAACCACCTCCTATTCAGCTGTGACATTTTTGGCAGCGTGTGGTCCGCGGTTTTGCAGTGGCTTGGTTTACCATTTGTCGCTCCAGCTGGGAGTAAGAATCACTTTCTTCGGTTCGGCCAGATGGCTGGGTTACTGCGTTCCTCTTACACGTTCTTTCGGATAATCTGGTTGGCTTGTGTCTGGATTATTTGGAAGGAAAGGAAGAACCGTGTATTTCATCAGATGGTTGCAGCTCCTCAAAATTTAGCAAAGAAGGTTAAATTGTTATCTTTCCGGTAGTTAAAGGCAAATATGTTTAGTTTTGTTTTTAGCTATCATGACTGGTGACATCACCCTTTGTCTTGTACGGTGTAATCTTTTTTTTCTTACTTCAGTGCTTGTTATCTATGCATCAGTGACTAGACTTTGTATTCTTTCTTGGTGATTCTCTTTTGCACGTCTTGTGCGAGATGAATCATCAGTGGTAAGATAAATTACATCTTGGCTTCTTAAAAAAAAATGTTTGTATTACATCTGGTTCTAATGTATATTAATATATAAAATAATTTTTTTTAACCTTGATATATAAAATAATTTTTTTTGAAGGATATAAAATAAATTTTTGAAAGATGATATATAAAATAAATTTTAAGTTTTTACAAAAATATCACATGGTTCCTTTCGTGCTAAAAAAATCGGCATCTCTAACAAATTTTCCAAAATTTAAAGTGTACTTTTCACCCCTTAAGTTTTAAAAAGTTGTGATTTTGACCTCCTATAAAAAATGACAAAAGTGACCCTATGTTTAAGGAAATATGCTCTTTTGACCTCTAACATAAGAAAAATATGATCTTTTGACCCCTCATCTTCTCAAAATGTTGCGATTATGACCCACTTTTTTGGACACGTGGTGTCTTCTCAGCAATTTTGAGATGAAAGAGGCCAAAATTATAACTTTTTTAAATAAGGGACGAAAATTACAATAATTTAAAACTTAGGAGTCGAAAAATGCAGTTTAGCCATTTGTTTTTGTTAAATTCAAATTCTTTTAATTACGCTTAAAAAAAAATTATTCACGACTTGAGTAAAAAATCATGCTTGGAATTTACCTGTAACAACAAGCCCCATTTGTATCTGTTTCAAAACTTCAACAACTGAACCGAACCCTTACACCTCTGTAGCTGCTGAAGTGTAGACCTGAATCAGATGGATGAGTTTGATTCTTCTTCTTCTTCTTCCTCCTCCATCAAATCTGAGAAGAAAGTTTTCAAGGAATGTGAAAGCATGATTCAGAAGGGTCTCAAAAGTATTGCAATTTAATCATTCATCCGTTCCCCTCTCTATTATTAACGTTTTCTCTAATTTTAAATCTCATTTATTTTATTGTTTTCTTATCAGCTCCAACTGCGAGATTCTTAAGGGAACATTTGGAGAAAGCTGGGTGTCCTGTTCAAGACAATTTCTTTAAAGCTATTAATTGTGATCAAAATCATGCTGGCGGTTATGTTCCCGGTGAAGGGGTACGTTTGGATTGACTTATTTGAGCTTATATACTGACATAAATACTTGTGGATGTGGTACTGTTTGAGAGAATTTATGAAAACAATGTATGACAAGTTTAATGCCGTAAGTTCTCTAGGATAGCTTATAAAATAATTTATAGCGTATACGAAAACAAACAATTTGATTTGAATCTTTTGTTATAGAAATAACTTATATAAACAAGCTTAATTAAGAGGTTATCGTTACAAACGAGGAGGGAAATTGATTGTCTAACGCAATGTTGTCAAATATTGCGCATGGCAGATGTTGGTGGTGGTTTAGTGGTCGAATAGTGTTGTATTCAATGCTTCATACAATTTTTTACTATAAGGTTTTCAAGTTACTAATAGTATTATTCTACGTTTCTTGAACATAGATAGTTGTGTGTGCAAATCAGATAGAAATGCAAGACGAGGTTAACCGGGTGATAGTTCATGAGCTAATTCATGTATTTGATGACTGTCGAGCTGCAAACTTGGATTGGACTGATTGTGCTCACCATGCTTGTAGTGAGGTTCCTTTTGACAGCGCCCTTTTAATCATACAGATTTTGATGTAGTTTTATGCATTACTTTCCTTTAATCATTTTTTTATTGATGATTATATGAAACAGATAAGAGCTGGTCATCTAAGTGGTGATTGTCATTACAAACGGGAACTTCTACGAGGACATTTGAAAATACGAGGGCAAGAACAAGTATGCCATTTCTTTCCTTTGTCCATTTATACTTAACATTTACTTTGGTTGAATATTTCGTAGATAATGTGCAGCAACTTTACTGAAAGTACCGTGGTTTAGTTAGTTTGCAACAAAGGCTTCAGTATTGAATTTTTCATAGTATTTTAGTTGAGATATGCTATGATAATTTGAACATTAAGCACCGGGCAACTTTTTTTCTCCTGTACCATTGATAAAAGAAATTTTTTATGAAGATGAAGAGAAGATAATTATAGGGTTAGATGGATAAGGGTTCCTATCACACACTTTGTATGTGTAATTAGCCCATATATTCCTAGAGAACCTCATCTTCAAGCTGCCTACTGAGTTCTGCTCTACTAGAGTAGAGTGAGTATTCGCGCACTCTATTTAAGAATGACAAATTGAGTCTAGAAGCTTATGCTGATGCAGAATATGCAAATTATTTAGGCTTTATTTGGAAGTTAAGAGGGAAAGGAATGAGAGGATTTTGCGGTAAGAAAGGAAAATAAATGGAAGTGGAAAGAATGACAGCCCCTAACTTTACATGGGGTTTTTTCTCTATAAAATTAAAACCCTCCTATATGGAGGAACTCAAGAAGAGTATTCGAGAGGTGGTTTTAGAGGGATTTGGCAAATTATTCAAATCATATTTCTCTTTTATAAGACTCTCAAAAGAAACAAATATAAATCATAAACATTCTTCCTTCCCTCTCCCCTTTATTTTCTTTTCTTCTCCCAAACAAGGTGAGAAACTCCCCTCCCTTTTTTCCTCCCCTACCCTCAAAGCTATTTTCCCCTTCTGCAAAATCAGAAATCAGACCCAATGCTCAACGCATGTGTGAGTTATTATGGCTAAAAATCTAAGATGATTGGAAAGTCAAATAAGATATTTTGTTCATGCCGCTGACTCACGGTGTCCTATATTTCTGACTTTACAGATGTGTGTGTCGTGCCTAGGGTCTTTGCTTTATAAATTTAGAGTTTAGACTTCTTTAATCATATTCCCTTTTGATACTTCAGACCAGCTAGGCGATTATAATGTCGAGACAGGGATAATGATTTTGTGTCTCCTTTTGTCCTTCTATAATGGTTATAATTTGCTGTACTCTGTCTGTCATTCTCAATGAAGTGGAATTCCCATAGATTATTTCCAAATTTCACATCAAACAATTTTCTGCTTTAAAATTTTATGGAGTTTACACTAACTAGTTCAATACTGAGTTAATTTAATCCACCTTGAAGGAATGCATCAAAAGGAGAGTTTTAACATCTTTGGCTGCAAATCCGTTTTGTTCTGGTTCAACTGCCAAGCATGCTATGGAGGCTGTATGGGAAACTTGTTATAACGATACAGCGCCTTTTGATAGAGCTCCTTAAAAACTGTGTGGTATGTTACTGGCTTATTGTATAGCAACCATTGTTTTCATTCTTTGGCTTGATACAGGTGATCATAAATGTAATTCAAATCAAAGAAAACAAGGATTTATTTCTTTATGTTTTACAAGTTGTAACTTCATATGGAAACTTGTTTTCTTGTAATTATTTTTTGGCTTCCCATAAATGAATGTTAAATGAACGAACACTTGTGTTGTTCACTGAATCCAAAATTGCTCTGTTGTTGCTGGAGTATCGTACAACAGCTATGGGTTCCGGTATTTGGCTAGCAGCCATTGTTGTTGTAGTTGGTACACTGGTTCAAATAGCTTGCCTAGATAGTGTTTTCCTTACTTCATTTACTGTCTTGAAAACCTCGACAAAAAACCATTTACACAGTTGCATAAATAATTTACTGTATACTGACAAATTATGCAGACATGATCAACCGATAAGTTAACTTACATTTCATTTTTTTTCCTTGTTGTCTATCCTTTAACCTACATTTCATCCACACTCCTAATTCGGTCATGTGATCAGCGTATGTGCCATTTTTAGATAAAAAGATAGTAACCTAGGATCAGGTGAAATAGTTACCTTAAACAGATGTGCACATATGGCAGTTCAAGTCAACTTTCTTCTCTGGGATCGAAAGAGGTCAAAACGAATATCGCCTTCAAAGATATATGAGAATAGTGTGGTGTGATACATTATTTGCTGCAAATTGGGTTCTCCCCTCATAGAAACTTACTATAGAAAAAGTTGTCATTTTATTAAGAAGCAAAATTGCTTCATACATTAGAGACTCATCAGATAAACATCAGATAAAAGTATTTTGTGCTACTTTAATTAAATATTTTACTTTGCTGATAATCAGTTTCTCTTCTTGCTAATTTGAGTTGGATTTCAAGCGTAATCAGATTCTTGATCTTTTCGGCGTTGAGTTCTGAGAACTTATACAATACAGTGATTGAGAGTTTATGAGGAGTTAGTTTCGGTTGAAAGAGATTGATTATGAACAAGGCAGTGGCGTTGTAGAGAACAAAAAATAATGAGACTACGAGAGTGAGACCAAAATGCAAGGGTGTGAAGCCTTCGACGACACACTGTGATAGTGAGACCAAAATGCAAGCATTTGTGATAGATTCTTGAGGAACTGAGAATCAGTTTTTATTTATTTATTTAAGTAAATGTTAGTTGTTAGTATATTGTTCGAGGAGATGGAAAATGGTAGCAGTAGAGATCAAGGGTGTGAAGCCAAAATGCAAGGGTGTGAAGCCTTTGATGACACACTATGATAGTGAGACCAAAATGCAAGCATTCGTGACAGATTCGTGAGGAACCGAGAATCAGTTTTTATTTATTTATTTAAGTAAATGTTAGTTGTTAGTATATTGTTTGAGGGGATGGAAATGTTAGCATTAGAGATCAAATCCTAAACCTCCTTAAATTCATTGAACTCGTTGAACGTTCAAATGCTTTAACCATTGGAATGAACAATTTTGAAAAGGAGATTGTAAAATTTCCAGAGTAATGGTTGATATGGTTAACGCAAAACTCATCAGTCATTTTTTTCAACGTCTCATGCAAAAGATAATTGCGCGTCTTCACCTTTCTTCATGGGTCATATTTACAGAGAAGCAAACAAGTGTGCAAATTTTCTTACGGCATTAGTGCTGACAATGTTTGCCCTATATTCAGTTTATTGTTGTTATTGTATGATGATGGAGGTATTTGTCCCTAGTCTTATGTCATAATTTATTTATGGAAAATGTGAAAGAGTGCCATTAGGACATTAGTTAAGAGGATAAAAATAGAAATATTGCATTGGGAAAAATGATGGAAAATGATGAATTTAACTTTTTAAAAGATAAAATATTGTTGAATCGAATGCAAATGTAGGGCACTTGTTAGGATAACCCTTTATTTATTTTTTATTTTTTTAAAAATATAATACAACAACAACCAAGTCTCCCTAAAAAAACAAACAAGTCTTATCCCACTAAGCGAGGTCAATTATATGAATCAAATTATGTTGTAATATTCTATCATAAATCATTTTATGGTCCATCTAATTATTCCTTAAGTCTTTCACAATAGTTTACCTTTGTATTTTTTATAAGTCTTCATATGCCTCTAGTGATATGACAACCCTACATTTGATATACTATCCTTTTTACATAATATACAGGTCTTTGTAAGGAGAATATCTCTCTTAGTATTCAATAAAAAATCCTACGTGGGATATGGAAACCTATCAAGGTATCAAGGGATGGCCCATAATTATCTCATATTCTTTTTACCGATGATGTTTTGCTATTTTGTGAAACTAGTATAGAACAAGTCGAAATTGTTATGGATACCTTAGAGGTGTTCTGTACTTCTTTGGGATTAATGATCAATACCATAAAGTCCAAATTATATGTTTTAAGATGGTTTAAGGGGAGAGAAAGCATGAGATACATTATATTTCAACAATAAAACTTCTCGAGGATCAAAGACATTGCCCTGGTTTTCTCATGTCAAGGGTTGAGTTTCTTGGAATGTATACAAAGACAACATTGTTAAAGTAACAAAAAGGGCAGTTTCTTGGAAATGAAATCTTGAATAAAGCAGGAGTTTTCTGTACAATATGTTAAATAAGACACATAGTTTTCTTTGCCTTTTTTTTTCTTCATATTAATGCCCACCATCACCAAGATCATTAAAACATAATAGCTTCTCTAAGTTGTACCCGTCACTCTTCACCCACAAAGAATGTTTTCACTATTTTGTTTGAGTTATCAGCTCTTATGACCTTAATATTTGTAACTCTGTTTTTATTTAACATATTTTTTCTTTTGTCTAAAAAAAGTTTAATTAATATTCTAAAATAAAGTAGATAGTCTAAAATAATTTTTTTTGTTGAGAAAAGTCTAAAATAAATATTACAAACTAAATAAAAGAAGAAATATTCTAAACCTAAAATGTGAGAAAGCAACCTTAAGTTGAAAATCAAAATACCGCAATAACGAGTAGTTTCGTTAGCTCAGGATGCAAAAACTTGTTTGAAAACTTTTACAACTGAACCAAACAAGGTTCCAGCGCCCTGAATCAGATGGATGTGTTTAATTCTTCTTCTTCTTCTTCATCCGCCAATGGCGACAATCCTCTCAAGGAAGAATGCGAACGCACGATTAAGAAGACTTTCAATAGTATTTCAATTCTTCATATCCCTTACTATCACATTTTCTGTGGTTTTGGTGCTTTCTCTTTAATTCTAAATCTTATTCATTTTATTATTTGTTGTATCAGCTTTCAAGGGTGACAAAGCTATCAATGAATGCGAACGCATGATTCAGAAGGGTCTCAAAAGTATTTCAATTCATTCATTCTCCTCTCTGTTATTAAGGTTTTCTCTCTAATTTTAAATCTCATTATTGTTATTTGTTTTTATATCAGCTCCAACGGCGAGATTCTTAAGGGAACATTTGGCGAAAGCTGGGTGTCCTGTTCAAGACAATTTCTTTAAAGCTATTAATTGCGAAGTATCGATTGCTGGTGGTTTCGTTCCCGGTGAAGGGGTATGTTTGGATTTGGATTGACTTATTTAAGCTTGTCTAGTGACGTAAATACTTTTGAGACTGTTTGAGAGAACTTAGGTGTAACGTACTTATTTGAGCTTGTCTACTGACGTAAATACTTGTGAGACTGTTTGAGAGAACTTAGATGTAACAACTTATTGCATGTCCGTCCACAAGCTGTGTTTTATGTTTATTTCCCGAAATACTCTTGGATACTGTATGAAAACAGTTTTTATATGAAAACAATTTGATTTGATTTTTTCTTTTGTTATAGAAATAACTTATGCAAACAAGCTTTATTAAGCTTATAAGCTATGAAGCACTGACGCAAACAAGACACTGACATGTCGACACCAATTATAATTTGATAAAATGAATTATTTAAACGTAATCACATGTGTCACTGTCAGTGTCATGTTGATGTTGGACACCGAACACACCTTTTGATAAGAGGTGTCAGTGTTACAAAGCTTATAAGGGCTTAATTAAGCTGTTTGTCGTCTAAACATGGTTATCATTACAAAAGAGGAGGGGAATTGATTGTCTAAGCTAAGGTCAAGATTTTGTGACCTAAGTCTATTTAGGAGAGAGAATGGTGATTAAAATAAATCTGAATGAGAGAAAATTGTGTGTTAAGAGAGATAAAGAGAAAGTAACCAAAGTTAGACAATTGAAAAGTAGACAATCACTCCTTACTCCTTAGGCTTTGTTTGGGAGTTTGGAGGGGAAGGGAGGGGAGGGCTTTGGAGGGATGAGATTAGAGTAAAAAGTAGAGAAATTTTTCAACATTTTTTAGAGTGTTTTTTTCTAGTGAATGGTAAAAGAATACTTATGATTAATGTACTTTTAATTTGCGAGTATTATAACAATATATACTGGATTTGGAAAATTTACTCAAACCCCTCCAAAATCCTCCTCCAATACAGTTTCTTAGCTCCCCCAAATTAGGGGAATTTTGTATTATGAAGAAAACTAAGTCCCTCAAAGCCCTCCCCTCCCAAAGCTCTCCATTCTTTTCACTTCTTTCCTTTTTTTTCAAGCCCCTCCAAACTCCCAAACAGAGCGTTAGAGAGGAGGGTGTGTCGTTCCATAAGATGGTGTACTTATTACTAGTGACTAGTTTAAGCTGGCTTAAAAAGCTGATATAACACGCACACTTGATGAAAATAATCTCAGTTGTTGTCGTCTCATTTAGTAGTCGAATAGTGTTGTATTCAATGCATCATATGATTATTTGCTATAAGGTTTTCAATTTACTAATATTATTATTCTACTTTTCTTGGACATAGATAGTTGTGTGCGCAAATAAGATACAATTACAAGACCAGGTTAACCAGGTGATAGTTCATGAGCTAATTCATGCATTTGATGACTGCCGAGCTGCAAACTTAGATTGGACTAATTGTGCTCACCATGCTTGTAGTGAGGTTCCTTTTTTCGGCGCCCTTTTAATCACACAGATTTTGCTGTAGTTTTATGCATTACTTTCCTTCAATAATTTTTTTTTTATTGATGATTATATGAAACAGATAAGAGCTGGTCATCTAAGTGGTGATTGTCATTACAAACGGGAACTTCTACGAGGACATTTGAATCTACGAGGGCAAGAACAAGTACGCCATTTCTTTCCTTTCTTCATTTATACTTAACATTTACTTTCGTTGAATATTTTGGAGATAATGTACATCAACTTTACTCACTGAAAGTACTATAGTTGAGTTAGTTTGCAACAAAGACTTTAGTATTGAATTTTTCTAAGTATTTTAGTTGAGATATGCTATGATTATTTGAAGATTAAGCACCAGTCAACTATTTTTCTCCTATATCATTGATAAAAGAAGAATTTAATTAAGATGAAGAGAAAATAATTATAGAGTTAGAGGATAAGGGTTCCTTTCACGCACTTCGTATGTACACAATTAGCCCATTTATTAATATTCCTAGAGAACCTCGTCTTTAAGCTGCCTACTGAACTCTGCTCTACTAAAGTAGTAGAGTGAGTATTCACACACTCTGTTTAACATGACAAATTGAGCCTAGAAGTTTATGCTGATGCAGAATATGCAAATTATTTAGGCTTTATTTGGAAGTTAAGAGGGAAAGGAATGAGAGGATTTTGGGGGAAAGGATGATAGCCCGCAACTTCACTCGGGGTTTTTTTCTCTATAAAATTAAAACCATCCTATATGGTGGAACTCAAGACGAGTATTCCAGAGATGGTTTTAGAGGGATTTTGCAAATTATCCAAGTCACATTTCTTTTTTATAAGACTCAAAAAAACAAGTATAAATTATAAGCATTCTTCTCTCCCTCCCCTGTAATTTTTTTCTTCTCCCAAATAAGGTGAGAAACTCCCGTCCCTTTCCCTTTTCCTCCCCAACCCTCAAAGCCATCCCCCCTTCTCCTCCTAACTCCCAACAAGGCCTTAGCGGTCAAAAGACCCATTTCCTGGTATTGCACCATTCCAGGCAGTAATCTGGTTACTTGGAAGAGCAAAAAACAAAAAATGGTGGCTCATTCTTCTGCAGAATCAGAAATCAAACCCAATGCTCAAGGCATGTGAGAGTTGTTATTATGGCTAACAATCATCTTAGATGATTGGAAAGTCAAATAAGATATTGTGTTCATGTCGCAGACTCGCGGTTGGACTTTACCGATGTGCGTGTCGTGCCTAGTGTCTGTGCTATATATATATTTAAAGTTTAGACTACGTTAATCATGTTCCCTTTACCCTACTTTTTGATACTTCAGACTAGTTTAGGCGATGATAATGTCGTGACAGGGATAATGATTTTGCGTCTCCTTTTGTCCTTCTATCATGGTTATAATTTTCTGTACTCTGTCTATGATTCTCAATGAAGTGGAATTCCCGTAGATTATTTCCAGATTTCACTGTTTCACATCAAGCAATTTTGTCCGTTTTAAATTTTTTATGGAGTTTACACTAACTAGATCAATACTGACTAAATTTAATTCACCTTCAAGGAATGCATCAAAAGGAGAGTTTTGCAATCAGTGTCTTCAAATCCATCTTGTTCTGCTTCAACTGCCAAGGATGCTATGGAAGCTGTATGGGAAACTTGTTATAACGATACAACGCCTTTTGATAGAGCTCCTTAAGATTTTGTGGTATGTTACTGGCTTATGGTATAGCAACCATCGTTTCCATTCTTTACCTGAGATTTCTTTATCTTTTACAAGCTGTAACTTCATACGGAAGCCTATTTTCTTGTCATTGTTTTTATGGCTTGCCATAAATGGATGTTAAATAAACACTTGTGTTGTTCACTGAATGCAAAATTGCTCGGTTGTTGCTGCAGTATCATGTAGCAGCCATTGGTTCCATTATTTGCCTAGCAGCCATTGTTTTTGGTTTAGTTATAGTTAGTACACTGGTTCAAATAGTGTCTTCCTTACTTCATTCACTGTTTTAAAAACCTTGACAAAAAAACATTTGCATAATTGCATCAGAAATTTACTGTATACAGACAAATTATGCAGACATGATCAACTGATAAGTTAACTTACATTTCATTTTTTTCCTTGTTTTGGATACTCTAACCTACATTTCATCTACAGAGTAACCATATTCGAGCCAACTTTATTATCTAGGATCAAAAGAGGACAAAACCAATACCTTCTTCCAAGATATATGAGAACAGTGTGGTGGAAAACCTTATAATTTGCAAATTGGGTTCTCCCCGCAAAGAAACCTACTATAACAAATTGATTTAGACACAATAATTACTTTATTTTGTTTACGATGCAACATTGATTGGGCACCATCTCAATCGTGAGAACAAGTAAGTTTTGAGGAGTCATATAAATTGTTGTACGAGTTTTAAATCATTTTCAAACATTGGTTCGGTGTAGAACATATAAGACACTTAACGGTCGTGAAGACTGTAGACTGTACACGACACTCCACCGTCGGCAAGTAGTCCTACATTCAACGAGTTAAAAACATACGTTGAATGTGCACGAAATAGCCATGGACAGTTATTATTAATAGAAAGCATTCATCTCAACATACATGTTCCCAAATTTGAGAAAATTAAAGCCACGGCTCTGTCAATATAAGCAAGATATACCAAAGCAATTTTTTTTTCCAGGGCACAAACACTACCAACAAAAGAAAATCTCATCACCACAATTAAAAATTTATTTGACCTCTTAATTTTGGTTACAATAGTCAGAATTTGTTATCTTCTTCCCAAGCAAGTTGTTTCATCCAGCTGGATGAGACGTTTACAAAGCACATCCCTATATCATTTTGGCTAACATGCAAAATTAAGGACATAGAAAGCCAAAACCAGCTCATTCATTTTTATCATTTTGGCTAACAATCAAAATTTTCAACATAGAAACCTAAAACCAACGTAGAATATACTGATAGCAAATAGTGTAATACGATCGTTGGCAAATCTTTGCGACTTTATTTCTATTTTTAATATAAGAAAAGGGAAAAATCTCACCAAAAGAAGAAAAGAAAAATTCAACAACGACTTTAATTCAACACATTTTTTTTTGGGTACATTTCAAAATAGTTATATTATTAGGAGAATGCTAACCATTGCCCATGGGGCATTGTATGAGGGGATAAAAATAGAAATATAGTATTGGAAAATGATGGAAAGTGATAAATTTAATTTTTTAAAAGTCAAAATGTTGTTGAAACCAATTCAAACATGCTACTTTTGGCTTCCTTAACCATTTCCCTTCAACAAGTTTTTTTTATGTGTAAATGAAGGTTGACAAAGTTGGTAAAAAGTTGACTCATATTTCGTAGGAACTTGAGTTCAACTTCTGCTACTATCGTGATGGTCTCTTTAACGGATGATTCGTAAATGCTCTGCATTCATTGAGTCTTGAAGTCTGTCATGACTCTGGTAAATCCTCATAGTCTAGCTCAACTAAACTCTTACTTATTAAAAATGTAAAGTAAAATTGATGTTGATCTCATTAAAATCACATCTCAATTTGTTTTTTTTTTTAAGGAACATCTCAATTTGTTGTATTCCATGATTTAATAATATTATTACGAATTTCATCAAAATATACTAGCGCTGAACCGATGGTAAAATAATAGCCCCTCTCTGCACAATCACACATATCTGGTGGCACAGACATATATATTTGAACCAAATATATTAGTTTTTGTTGATCAATTTTGCTTTATATTTGAATAAAATATTTACTAAGAAGTCTAAAGATTTTTTTATATATATATTTACTAAGAAGTCTAAAGAAGAATTTTTATCTTGAGAATTGTGCATTCAACACATTAAAACTTTAAAAAGTAATTTTCCTTTTTTGCATAAAATTTATAAATTATTTCTATTTTTGAATCCATAGCAAGAACTTTTTATTTTATTTTATAATTATGAATATGTCCAAGAACTAGACAGCAAAATGTTTTCCCATGGTTAATTTCCATGGCTAAATGCCACAATTAAACAGCTGCAAACTACAAACCAATTAGGATGTCTTGTAAAATGTCCATTGGTGGTATCGTCCATCCATGAAGCCTGCATTAGATAGATCATAGTAGAATACAAGAACAACCCCTTTTTTCCCTCACAATTTCCAACTATAGAACCAAACCCCTCCCTATATATATCCTCAGTCCTCACACATAACATTCTTCAAATCTCATCCAACAACATCTTCAAAGTTCTTTAACATTATAATCGTACTAAAAAAACATGTCTTCCTCTACCTTGAAAGTTGTTCTCTCACTCATCATTTCCACTTTTACCCTTGTGACGATCACTAGGGCCGGTGACCCGGACATACTAACCGACTTCATAAGCCCAATAACCGGCCCAGTCGATGCAAACTACTTCACCTTTTCGGGCTTTCGCGTCCTTGTTCAAACCCCAAGCCCAAGTCCACCACCTTTCAAAGCAATAAAAGCAAGCATGATAGAATTTCCATCATTGAATGGACAAAGTGTATCCTATGCTGCTCTTCAATTCCAACCTAACAGCATCAATCCACCACACACACACCCACGTTCAGCTGAACTACTGTTTGTTGTTCAAGGTTCACTTCAAGTTGGGTTTGTTGACACAGCTAGTAAACTCTTCACACAAAATCTTTCAGTTGGTGATATGTTTATATTCCCAAAAGGTCTTGTTCATTTTCAACATAATGCTGATCAAAAGGTTCCTGCTCTTGCTATATCAGCTTTTGGTAGTGCCAATGCTGGAACTATTTCACTCCCTGGTACATTGTTTAATACCTCTATTGATGATACTGTCTTGGCTTTGGCTTTCAAGACTGATGTTACCACCATTCAAAATTTGAAGAAAGGTTTCACTTCCTAGTAAGGCTTGGTGATGGGTGAATTTATGTTTTTCTAATGTTATATTTTTCTTCTTCTTTGTTTTATTGTTCAATAAGTGTTTTTATATGAATAAGTTTGAAATGGACATTGTTTGATTGTGTTTGTTGTATTAATAATGATGTGAAATAAAACCATCAAAGGAGCTGGGTGCTTGCTTCATCTTAATTGATTTTGTTTGCTCATAGCTTCATTATTCTTGAAATACAAGAAAAATCTACAAACAAATTTAATTAGCTAAGAAAGCAAACAATAGGTGACGTATATATGCGAAACACCCTAGGCCACCAATAAAACCTCCCCACACTCCCCACTAAAAAGCCACAGATGCGCTAAAAGAGACCTAACCAAAGCTAAAAACATGATGTTGGGGTATACATGAGACGACAGACCAAGACAATCCGACAGACAAAAACTCCCGAACAGTAGCCTAAATACGCATACTCCTGCATCACAAACAGAATAAAGGGGGGCGCTAGAAATAGAAATGAGAACAACACCAAGGGGTAGAACAGCAAAAACCCAGCTGCTGCCCAAAACAGCCTACCTTGGCCTAAAACAGAACAGACCACGACAACAAATCACCAGACTTTAAAGTACACCTAACAGCAGACCTCCAGTTGATAACAGCACCCCCACACCCATAAAAATCGCACAATAGCAGAAAAAGCACATTGCATCAGCCTCGCCATACTTTGCACAAATAACCCTTAGCCAACCAAAGACTTGTTACCGCATCAAACACTCTTGCAGATTCCAACTCCACTCATATAAACAAGTTTGCATAGAGAGTCTACTCAAACTCCACCGCCACGACATCACCTTTATTTCCGGTAATAATTTGTCAACATATTTCACCTCATTCCGGAAAATAATGTGGTTCCAAGCTTTCCAAATAGCCCAAATGGTAGCATGTCAAATCATCCGCAACCCCTTTTGAATCCTCTTATTTCCCCCCTCATTACTCCAACATGCCTAATGCACAAACAAATTCGGAGGAGTAATAAAAGAAAAATCAAGCCACTTCATAACACTACACAATGTAAGAAGAGATGGTTGAACGATTCTTCCATTCTACCACACAAAACACACAAGGTAGACTCCTCCGAGGGTAAACAATTTCGCATAAAAAGATTGTTTCTAGTGGGGACTCTATCTAGAAAAAGTTTCCAAGAGAAATATATCACTTTCAAAGGGGCTTTACTTTTCCAAATAGTCTTTAAAACTCCTTTTTCTTCAACACTATACACTTGTTCCTCCAACATCAAATAGCAAGATCTCTCCAAGAAAGCACCACCCTCCTCTGATTTCCAACCCCAACTATCCTAAAAATTCTCCCTTCTATGACCCTCCAAATCTTCTTTCAAACTAATAAAAAGTTCTTCCTCCCAAACAAAAATTGACCTTCGCCACTCCAAATCCCACTCCCCCCTACGACTTAATTCCTCCACCGAAGCCTCATTATTAGTAGCGATCACATAAAGTCTTGGATATTTCCTTAAAAAAGGAGTTTCCCCACTCCACGGATCCTTCCAAAAACTAGTTAAGTTTCTGATTCCTACCTTCCTAATCACCTCCATCCACCAATAAATTGCAAACCCGCGTGATGACATCCAGTCATACACTATTTTTAGAGTCACTTTTAATTAAGTTTTTAGTTTATTTCTATTAGTTCACCATTTAATTTAGAGTCAATTTGAATAAATTGTTGATTCTTCTCAACAAGAACCTCCTTCCACAAACCCTCCTCATTTTGTAACAATCTCCATCTCCTCTTAGCCAATAAACTCAAGTTCACCAATCTAATATCCCTCACCCCTAATCCTCCATTACACTTCGGTTGACACACAACCTTCCACTTCACCCAACAAAGCCCC
>Ga0228710_1000710_pt1 | contig 45183 bp, 25 predicted proteins | sample MedpolnodulmetaG_FD_177995 | JGI IMG/M metagenome (GOLD analysis project Ga0228710, IMG submission 177995) | Root nodule microbial communities from Medicago polymorpha collected in Santa Monica, California, United States - pink nodules | ecosystem: Host-associated > Plants > Roots > Nodule... | reverse complement strand
CACAAAGCTTTTTTTAAAAAAAAAAAAAAAAGAACCAACAAAAAAAAACTTACAGAGATCAATAACTTACCCAATTAAAATTTGAAAAACCATAACATGCAGTATGCCCAAAAGCAAAAATAAAATGAATACATACCTGTATATCCAAGCAACTCTGATGAAATGTTGATGGACAACCATCACAGCAGATTAAATCTCCTCCATCTCCACATATACCACAGGTATCATCATTTGGATCGTTACCATCAACATCTACTGAATGGAAACTGATTTTCCCAGAATTCTCTTGTTTTTCCCACGCATCTATCTGGCACTGTAGAAGAGAAACTCCAGAATCTAAATATATGTTCTGATATGGCTGAGGCAATTTGCTTCCTGCATGAAGCTCGAACTTTGAAACTGTGAGGATCTTACTACAGCAGCCACAGTGAATGCCTTCTCTTGTGATCCATCCCTCCAGCATTACTTTCTTCCTCCTGCGGTACTGAACCTTCTGACTTACCTGTACTACCCCTGAGTCAACCAACCAGGAAAGCACTGTTCGTTTGCCCGTATATGGAACAAAGTCATCAGATTCTGAATTCAATCCCTTGTTGCGAACTAATAAAGTGCACCTTCCATGTTTTCTACTTTTCCTTCCATGTAGGTTCTGAGGGTCATTTTCAGAGAATGGTTTCTCAGTTGTAGCATTCTGGCTTTTAGAGCTACCACCGGTAACAGCATTTTCAGTCAATTTAGCCTTTATCGATTTACTTCCTTGTTGCTTGATAAAGGAGCTTAACTTGTCTTCATTGCTATCACTATCAATGCTATTCATGTGATGCTTTTTGCCAGAAGTTCTTTTAATCTGCCGTTCTTTTCCGCTATCCATGTCATCAATTCTTTGCTTCTTCTTCTTCATCTTCAAATCTTTCTCCATCTTCTTCCGAGTTTTCCTTGTTAATTGACTGAGCACGTCATCAGCAATGGGAGCAAAAGAAGAACTCTCCCCTTTGGCCGCTCGCTCATCCTCAATCAGTTGCTTTTGAAGTGCATCATAGGCCTTGATGATGGACCAATAAGCTGTTCCCCCAGGATTAATGTAAACTGCATCTAAATAGTCTCTATTCCTCCGTGGGCGATAGTCTATGGTCCAGCCTTTATTCAGAAGCATCTCCCGTATTTGTTCTCGTAGTTTCTGCTTTTCTGTGCCACTACCTCGCCTGATTTTCCCTTCACTTGACTTTGTAGTTGGGAGCTTGTCATGTACAGGAGTCTGTTCATTTTCAGAGGTTATCTTTTTTGAAGGTGTGTGAGCTTTAATATTTTTCACTTCCAAATTCATTGATGTGTCATTGTCATCTGAATCCTGCTCCTTTCCCTTGCTGTCCTCCTTACTTGACAAGGATTTTCTTGTTGTTGTCTGTTTCTTCTCTGGCCTAACAAGTAAACCCTGTTTCTCAGCAGATTTTGTTTCTAAGTGTGATGAAGGATGGATCGGAACACTCCTCTTAGAAGTGCCCTCAGCCCTTAAACTTTGTTTGCTTTCTACTGGTTTACGTTGTTCATAGCGTTCTACTGACGCACCCACCTTCTTCTTATTAACCATCACCTTCAAAACACCATTTTTTCCCTGAACCCTAATGGACTCGTCGGGTTTAAACTTCTCCTTCAACGAGGACAGAGGAGGCTGAGTTCCATCCCTTTTCATCTTTATCCTACTATGTTCACCGCCGTCTCCGGGATGCAAGCCAATTGCCCTGTCATAATACGCTTTTTTTCTCTTATCCAGAATGTGTCTGCTTGAACCAGTTTCAATTTCCCTATCAACACTACCTCTAGCAGGGTGCATTGTTCCCATAAACCTTCCTCCTCCTAAACCAACCCTGTCATTATCAAACTGCCTCCTCATCCTTTCCTTACCCACTCCATCATACTCATCAAAATCAAACACATCCAATTTAACTTTCTTCTCCCTCCTCTCCAACCCATTCCCCTCAACCATACCATCCCCATTACGCCGAATCTGCTCCATCCTCTCCCTCTTCCTACTAATCTCCCCCCCACCAACATTACCACCACCTCGCTCAAGAGCACTCAAACTATTACAAACTCGAATTGTCTCCGGGCCAAGCCTCCTACCAGACGGCATCACTAACTCCCCACTCGATTCTGAATCACTCGAATCAACCTCCACCTTCACCTTTTTCCTTATTTTCTTGGAATCAAACTGCTTCCGCGAACTCGAACCACCAACACCAACACCACCACCCAAACCATCCCCTTTCTTCCTAACAATCAAACACCCGGAAGAGCTTCTATTCTTCACCACAACCCCAGAAGGACTACCAATTCTCGTTCCCGGTTCCATCCACCCAACACCACAACAAAACCTAATTCCGCAAAAATTTCATCACCAGTAATTAACCACAATTAAGCGCAATTAAGCACAAATCCCAAAACCTAATCCAACGCAAAAATAAAAAACCCTAAATCAAAGTCAACAGAAATCTCCCAGATCTGAAGCAAAAACTAATCGGGGAAGAAATGGTAAGCAAATTGTTTCGGTCGAGAATCTTACCTCACCGGAAAATTAAACGCCGATGAGTGAATCAATTCGCCGGCGAAAACAAAACTGATCGGAGAAGAGAAACGCAAGTTAGAGAGAGAAAGGGAAGAGAAGAAAATTGGGATTGAGAATTTTGCTTTATAAAACCATGGTGCACTTTCTCTTTTTTATTTATTTTATTTTAATTTAATTATCTATTTATGCGTTTCTTTTTCGTTTTTTGTTTCTTCCATGGAAAATGAAAATACAGTGGTAGAATTTATTTATTTTCCCTCCGAATTAAGGAATTACTGATGTTGTGGACGGTGGAGATGGTGACACGTTGTATGTTGTGAGTTATTGATGACGTGGCGAGATCTGAAGAGTTGTAAAGTGGAGTTGGTGGCTGTTTCTACAGTTTTGGTCGTACTGGGTTTGAGAAATCGGGAAAACCGAGGGAGGGAACTGTTTCTACGACTTGTGACGATGCTCATGTCTCACGAGGATTCATGCATGATGCGTGTCTCATGGAAGCATTTGTGTATTCTTAAATTTTTATTATTTTTTTTTATCTATGTTACAATTTTGATAAAATAATATTATTATCATTTTGACAAAAGGAAAGGAAACAATAGATGATATACAAATTTTGTTGTAACGGTTTAATAATTTAGAATTGGATCGTGAAGTAAATATAATCTGAAAAATAAATAGTTGTAATTATTAGTTATTTAAATTCAATTATTAAGATTATTGATATCCTATTTCTCATGCATACTTATTGTAAGTATGCATTGTCGCAATAAGTATTAAAAATTAAGTAAAATATTGATCTCGCGAGGACTATTGTGGATAAGTTCAAAGTTTTTTAAATGCTAAGTTCAATTATTTAAGATCTAAAAAGACAAAGTTTTAAGATGTTAAAATAATAAAGTGCACTAGTAAAAAAACATATAAAAGGAATTAGAGATTCAATTGAAAAGGGTGGTTTAGACTAGGCTCAGTTATGATAAAACATTACTACGATTTACATAACTATAGTTGTTTGTGTCGCTCTGAGCTATAGTCGGTTCAAAGCATCTTTAGTCTTTGAGATGCACAGTATTATATCTTGATATAGCTATTATGTCTCACAGGACTGCAGCCGTTTATTAACTTCTCGAAACTTTGTGATACATATAATTATATCTCTCATAACCGGATTTATGGCAAACCAAATGGTCTAATGGGAGATGGTCACTCCACCATCGTGTTAAGCTACGAGAAGTCATCGCACTTAAGAGTCAGATCGACGCTCCCTTACCCTGTCGCTAGATAAAGGAATTGTCCTCCAATAGATGTTCAATCATTGTACTTGAAACACACAATTTTTTAGGTTCGGGTACCCTGCCTTTTCATACTGAGGTATTGGCTAATCAGGTCTTATTGTCATATGACAAGAATTCTATAATGACCATAGTACTGAGCAATAGCGTGGCATAGCTATAGACCTACAGTGATTCTCAACGCTATCTGTGACAATTTGTTATACTTGTGATGACCATTATCCATAATTTTTTTAATGAATTAATTAATTTTATAGTTATACATGGAAATTTGTTACAGTCTGTGTTGACCATTATCAAAAATTATTTATTTTTTTAAATCAATTAAATTAAATTTAACAAAATGACCAATATGCACATAAAATTAAGAAGATTATGAGTTTTATGGAAGACAATTATGAAATTTTGTGGTACTTTAATTTTTATATATTGTTAGTAGATTTTTTTTTTGAAAAAAAACAAAACGATATTCATTCATTCAAATAGATAGAGTGCATCATATACAAACATCGTTAAAAACGTAAATGATGAATCTGTGAACAAACTTACAACACCCAAGTTAATATCATACAACGGCAAAATGTCTACAAATAATATGATAAAACCTAAGTCACTGAAATACCATGCTCCCGGATCTGCAACGTCAGACGCCTAAATCATTGGTTGAATTTGTAATTAACTGATGTCGATCTTTCAATATGAACTAAACGAACACCGCGACAAGACGAGAAATTAAACGTTGCCCAAGACGACGAACAACACAACGCCGCACTTAGACGACTAAATAAAAAAACACAAGGATAAACTTGATATATGTAAAAATCATTTATTTAGATTGAAAGAAAAGAGGAAAGAAAAAGTAGAGGAGTGATTCTAGGTCAAAGAATGACCTAAAACCGGGTGAAGATCATCTCCATTTCCTAAATAAATGGAGATTGTCAATTACTATAGTTTTGAAGTAAATATATGATATAAATGCACATATTTCAAGAATTGAAAACATTAATATCATATATTTACTTCAAAATTATAGTAATTGACAATCTCCATTTATTTAGAAAATGGAGAAGATCTTGACCCAGTAAAACCACCCCCTTCTAGAGAGAAATTGAAGTCTTTTTCACGGGAAAACTAAAAATATGTTTTTTATGTGATTCTAGTTTTCTGAAGAGTTAAATTTTATTTTATAAGTTAAAAATGTCACAATTCATCATTTACGTTTATCTTTCACCCATGTCAGCGTTGATGGAGACCCCAAAACCCTCCCAATCCGACACATTCGTCTATCTTCTACAATCCGCTATCAAATCCAGAGACACTGTCACAGGAAGATTTATTCACGCTCGAATCATCAAACACGGTCTTCATCTCAGCGTTTTCTTGATGAACAATCTTCTCAATTTTTACTCAAAAACCGCCTCTTTCAACGATGCACATCTTCTGTTCGCTGAAATGCCACAAAGAACTACATTCTCTTGGAACACCCTACTCTCTTCCTATGCTAAAGGGGGCAATATAGAAACCGCATGCCGGTTGTTTGATGAAATTCCTGAACCAGATTCTGTCTCCTGGACTACCATGATAGTTGGATATAACCAAATGGGTCGTTTTAATACTGCCATTCACACGTTTCAAGAAATGATTTCTGATGGAATTTTGCCGACTCAGTTCACGTTTACTAATGTTCTTGCATCATGTGTTGCAACTGGAGGTTTGGATATTGGTAAAAAGGTTCATTCTTTCATTGTGAAACTTGGGTTATCTGGCGTCGTTCCTGTTGCCAATTCGCTGCTTAATATGTATGTAAAGTCTGGTGATTCATTAAGGGCGAAGGCTGTTTTTGATCGTATGAGGCTCAGAGATAAATCAACTTGGAATATTATGATTTCAATGCATATGCAGTCTAGTCGATTTGATGTTGCTCTTGCCCTCTTTGATCAAATGACTGATCGAGATATTATCTCGTGGAATTCAATCATCGCAGGTTACTGTCACCAGGGATATGACAGCAAAGCTTTGGAAACGTTTTGTGATATGTTTAGGAGTTCGTCTTTAAAGCCAGATAAGTTCACGTTGGGCAGTGTTTTGTCAGCTTGCGCTACTCTTGAAAGCTTGAAACTTGGGAAGCAAATCCATGCATATATTGTAAGAGCTGATATTGATATCTCTGGGGCAGTGGGGAATGCCCTTATCTCAATGTATGCAAAATCGGGCGCAGTTGAAGTTGCTCGAACAATTGTAGAATTAAGAGGTACTTCTAACATTAACGTTATAGCATTCACATCACTTTTGAATGGCTATGTCAAAATCGGGGATGTAAACCCAGCGAGAGAGATATTTGATTCGTTGAAATGTCGCGATGTAGTTGCGTGGACTGCCATGATTGTAGGTTATGCACAGAATAGCTTACTCAAGGATGCTTTGGAGCTATTCAGATTGATGATTTCAGAAGGCCCAAGGCCAAACAGTTATACCCTAGCAGCTGTATTGAGTGTCTTTTCAAGCCTGGCTTCTTTGGATCATGGTAAGCAGCTTCATGCAATGGCAATAAGATTGAAAGAAGTATCATCGGTTTCTGTCGGTAATGCTTTAATTACCATGTACTCAAAATCTGGATGTATCAAAGATGCAAGGAAAGTATTCAATCAAATATGCACTGAAAGGGATACATTGACTTGGACTTCCATGATTATAGCTCTAGCTCAACATGGTCTGGGAAACGAGGCGATAGAACTGTTTGAAGACATGCTGAAATTTAACTTAAAGCCTGATCATATTACTTATGTTGGCGTATTGTCTGCCTGTACGCATGTGGGATTGGTAGAGCAGGGTAAGCATTACTTTAATTTGATGAAAAATGTTCATCACATTGAACCCACCCGTAGCCACTATGCATGCATGATTGATCTGTTTGGACGTGCTGGATTGATCGAAGAAGCATATAATTTTATAAAAACTATGCCTATTGAACCGGATGGTATAGCCTGGGGTTCACTTTTGTCTGCTTGCAGGGTTCATAAAAATGTAGACTTGGCTAAAGTGGCAGCTGAAAAGTTGCTTCTTATTGATCCCAACAATAGTGGGGCTTACTCCGCGCTTGCTAATACTCATTCAGCCTGTGGTGAATGGGAGGAGGCTGCTAAGGTTAGGAAGTTAATGAGGGACAGGGCAGTGAAGAAAGAACAAGGGTTCAGTTGGGTTCAAATTCAGAACAAAGTACATATTTTTGGGGTTGAAGATGCACTTCATCCACAAAGAGATGCAATATACAGAATGATTTCAAAAATATGGAAGGAGATAAAGAAAATGGGCTTTAATCCGGACACTGATTCTGTGTTACATGACTTAGACCAAGAAGTGAAGGAACAGATCCTCAGACATCATAGTGAAAAACTAGCTATTGCATTTGCATTAATAAATAGTCCAGGGTATACTACACTGAAGATCATGAAGAACCTTAGAGTTTGTAATGACTGCCATTCTGCCATAAAATATATCTCTATGCTCGTCGGAAGAGAAATTATAGTAAGAGATGCCACACGTTTTCATCATTTTAAGGACGGTTCTTGTTCCTGTCGGGATTACTGGTAGAAGAAACAGTAGAATTTCATTTAGAATCTAGCCACATATTGATATAAGTAATTTACAAACGTATTGACCAGACAATAACAGAAACGTTAACAGGAGCATTAATTGGTTTCAAGTGAATGAATGCAAGAATATTAGAGTCCAGATGAAATCTCATATTTCAGAGTACCCTCTTAAGTAGTCTGCAAAGGTTCTAACATTTAAGTGTTTCATATTGATTGTTGTTGAGTTAATATGGAATTAGTATTTGCTGATAGTCACCCAGTTTAGTTGGTAGGTTTGAGGTATTTTCTCTATAAGAGGCATTAGAGCATTTTGATGAGCATTAAACAAGTATTGGTGTCGGGTTGGTGGTTCTATTTGTAAAGCATACAAAGTAATGAGATGGAAAGTTACAAGAAAAATAAAGGTTCAGTTACTGAATGCTGACTTTACAAGCAGTCTTTTACAAAATATTACTTGCAATTTTTATTTTATTATCTAATAGCTTGCAAATGAAAAGAGCATACAAGTGCTGGAGCATATGCAACATAGCCGAGGTGCTCCCCCAACTATGCTGGTGTAGGACACCCTGCCCTTGGCTCACTTGGGGATCTTCTCTCGGGCGAATTATAACAGTATGATGTATATCATGTCTTCATCACCCATTGAATGGATTATCAAAAAGAAAAAAGAATCGGTAAAGATGTTTGATTTACAAGGTTTTTTTTTGGTATGACAAACCTAAAGAGCTACAACATGGACTCCAAGTGGCAGGTACATTGGACTACTTTCTACCTAAAGTACTGGTTTTTGGCTACCTTCTTTCCAGGAAAAAAGGATTACTTTTTTCTCCTTGTTAATTCCCTTTAACCAAAGTTACGGCCTAACACGACAAAAAAGGTCTTGGTGCTATTTATGTGAAAGTAAGGCCTTGTGACAGTCACACAAATAGACTTAGAGGCTTTGGTGCAACCAATGCAACGTGAAAATGTCACGCTGAGCATGAATTCAAAATCCTATTCACTGAGAATTGTTAAATATATCAATAATTTGTAGTGTATCTTGACATTTTCCTGTTTTGAACAAAAATATCCTTTCGTATTTTCTTTTCCCTCACAGCCCTACCTTTCTATCTTGACACTTTCAAGGAATAATTTTTTCCAAAATGGAAAAATGTTGTGGGTAAACTCCAAATTGTAGGGGTGTGTTTAACAATTATCTATTTAGAACATGAAAATGTTGCCCAACATTAGAGGCCCTAAAGCTGAGGTTTCACTAGCTTGACCTTTGGATTAGGGGTGTGCAAAATGTTTGGTTAACTTCACCAAATTAGTGAACTAGACCTTATCACATCAAAAAAGAAAAAAGGCAAAACTTACTAGCTCATAACTTGCCTAGGTTTGAAAAGGATAAGTTTAGTTTAGGATACTTTAATTTTTTGAACAATTAGGATACTTTAATTATTAATATTAGAGAGATACAAAGATGATACGCGGCTGTTTGTAGTTGGTAAAATTATGGGTTGCTTTCAGTATTCATAATTGAAGTTTACTTGTAAAGTGTCACAATATGATTAATAACAAAGCAAGCACTTGACTATGATGACATTCATTGAATTTGTAATTTTGTATAGCCTATCCTTTTCCACGTTTCTTTTTCATTGATGCCACGTAGGAGTTTGTTGGCACTAAAAAGTGTGGACCCATCTCTGCTTTATAGAGTAACTATTAATGGAGATATTGAACAGAGATAACAATATCTACAATCTCATTTATTTTGCCAATATCTACCACTCTCTTGAAGATATCTATCAAGTAGGAGATATTTCTATGAAACAGCAAAACCACATGGCTCTGCCGCTAGCTGTTATTTCCAAGTATTTACCCTTTGCAGAACACTGAACATTATCACAGCAAAATCTGGATGATGTTATCCATTAAAATGGACAATAGTTATCTACGGAGTTGACTTATTTTAGCTTATCTTGTGACACAAGACATTGTGAGATTGTTTGAGAAAGGTTATGAAAACAACTTATGACATGTCCATAAACTTTACATGATAGCTTATGAAAACAATTTATAACTTGTATAAAAACAATTTAACTTTATTTTATCTTTTATTATAGAAATAATTTATGCATAAACACTTATGCTATGGATGCTTTATTAAATTGTTTATCCGGGCTCCAAAGGAACAATTTTTTGCTTCCTTTCTATAGACATTCCAAATTGCACAAGTATCTGATTACATGACTTAGCCCCATTTTTTAATAGGTGCATATACCTCCATTTTTTTTTCTTTCTGATATGACTTAGCTCAATACTCAGTTGGTAAGAGGGGAAAGTTAAGATAAATAATGGACAAAAGCTTCTATATTCCAAAGAAGTCTATCAAGTTTTACATATATCAAATAAAGCATGATATCATCAACCAAGTCTAGCTACTTGAAAACATAACACTGTATAGTAGACGGATCTGCAATTCAGAAACTCAAGGGAAAACTTTGGTTAAATTTATGTTATAGTGTCAGTCTACTATGATTTACACATCTGACATTTTCTTATACCATGTGACATGGTATGACATGTGACATGGTATGAGAAAAAGGGTGCCAACAAGCTAAATTACATCTATGGTAGTTCCAAAAACTTCCATCGCATCTGGAACATATTTCTTTACCGTAAACTCAAGCTATAAACAAAGAGACCCTTTCAAGTACAGTTACATTGGCACCCTCTTTTAATGAGAAAATGTATTTCCAGATTCTGTCTAGAGATCAATTGCATCAACCGGAAGCGAGGTCGCCCTTTGAAGCGAGTTTGGAAGCAAAGCTCTTGCAAAGAAATCCTTGGCTGTGACCATTTGCTCAGAATTGTTAGGCTGACTCATTTCATAAACATAATTTGGAATCATTTGGTCAGCCAAAGTGTTGCATTTCTCAGCATCAACTGAATAATGTTTCTTGTAAGCCATAGACCTTAATAATGTGTTATTGTGTTGTATCTTCATGTGTGATACCTTGGCTGGCGGCCTCAGAAATCCATCTTTTCCATGCTCTAATTGATGGTCTCTAAGCTCTCTTAACTGCATTTGGTACCTTACTTTGAGCCATCTCAATTCTTGCCTTATATCATTTTCATAGCCCAAGAGTAATAAATTTTCTGATGCTGCAGGGCTAGAAGGAGGCTTTTTGGTATTAACATCAATTTGGTCATCCACATTAACACTTCTCTCCTCTTCCTCCTCCTTTATGGTTGATATTTTTGATATGTCATGAGATTCATCGCAGTGTATATCTTTCAATCCTTCATGACTTGACTCATGTTCGTCTCGCTGAGCACAAATATCTGCATAATGAATGCCATTGGATTGACTTGGTAGTGCACCTTCTGTAGCAGTGTTTGCAGACCCTTCATATTGGTATGTGATCTCCTCGAATCGGCCGTGAACCGCGGCACATCCATTTTTAGAACAATGAAAGAATTGAAGATTCTTGGCACATGGATTATTTGACGATACATAATCAACCAAGGTATTATTTGCAGCACAATTAAGGCAGAAACTTGCACTTGAATCTTCCGGAATTTCGTCTATTATTGGTCCCCTTTTCCATCCTGGTACCAAAGTTGCAATTTCATTATCTATCATATTTGCTAATTTTGTTACATCTTGGTCAGTTATGTCAAGCTCAGCTACCATTTCAGATGCAACACTCAATGCGGTATCAGTCTCCGTGTCAAACGGGAAGTAGATGTTTCGAACTCGGCCTATTTAGAGGGATGAAATTGTTAAGTTGGTTTATGTAGCAAGTACAAAACCAAATGAGAAGAACAAAACAACACAATATTGAATAATCAAAGACCGAAACAAATTTAACGGTAAAGTAAGAAAGAGAAATGCCGTTACCAACCTTCCTTATCTGGTATTCTGATTCTCAGAAAGATGCCATCATCTCTTCTCCTACCTTTGATTGAGGTGTCAACTTCATCCAAATTATCATCCTCTTCACAATCAAAGAGATCAATTTCACTTGTTTCAAAATCATCTTGATAACCACCAAGATTATCAGTGTACACACTCATTAAGGCATTTCTAACGCTATAATTTCCATTCATAGGTTGCTGTCTAATTGTTGGTGATACTTCATGGCAATCTCTTTGATACTGCAATTCTTTGAAGTTAGATTCATAATCATCAATTTGGAGAAAAGGGTCCTCTAAGAGTTCCTTAGCTGAAAGTCTAAGGGATACAGTTGCTAAGCATTTCTCTACAAACTGCTTAACCTCTATATCATTTACTTTGTAAAGAGCTTCTGGCATCTTTCCCTACATAATAGGTATGCTGTTAGTGGATTAGAGCCAAAAATTAACATAATTATATGTATAATCAATTATGGCCACTAATTGGTTGTAACAGAATCTAGCAACCTATAACAGACTCTCAGATGCCGCAGCATCTGTATGCTGTCTAAATGCTACATTATTTTGTTTGTATCAAAATGAAAAAATACAAAGAGAAAAGTAAATCAAAATGAAAGAAAATGTTTTAGGGTCTTACAGAGACAACTTTTTTGTAAATTTGAGCTGGATGGTTGCATTCACTATAAGGATATTCAAAGGTGACCATCTCCAAAATGCACATTCCAAAAGAGTATATGTCAACCAATTCATTGTAATCCTCTTCATACACTTCTGGTGCCATAAACTCAGGTGTTCCTGAAGTGAAACAAGTTAGAAAAATAAGAAAATCTAGTGAATCTAGTGAAATAAACTGATATATTTGGCAGATAACAAATTGAAAAAAAAGGTAACATGTTATATTCATAGCTTGGGTTAAAACTAAAGCCTTTCATTCTGCTTTACGCACCAACACAGTGAACAGTCGATTTGCGGAGAATTGCAGCAAGGCCGAGATCACCAATTTTGACTTCTCCTTGGTTACCATTGATGAAAATATTATCACACTTGAGATCTCTATGGATCACAGGAGGGTCATGGCTGTGGAGATAGACAAGACCTTCCAAAATCTGCCTGCACCAATACTTAACTGCTCTGATGTTAACTCTTTTATGTTTAAGTCTATACCTGTTTAGACAAGAGAATGAATATGAGCACTCTCACATTACAAGCCAAAAACAAGGAGCTAAAATAACTTGAATATAAAGTCTGTTTGGATCGAAAGAGCTTATAAAATCAATTTATGACATGTCCATAAGCTCTCAAGGATAGTTTATGAAACCAGTTTATAACTTCTATGAAAATAATTTGGCTTCATAGAAATATCTTACATATAACCAGTCATGTGATAAGCGCTTAATTAAACTGTTTATCTAAACAGTTCCTAAAACATTGAAGAAAATTATATTGATGAAAAAAAAGGAGGATTAGACTAACTGTCTAAGAGTCCCAGATGTGAACATCTCAGTGACAAAGTTAATGTTTCTGTTGGTAGTATCAACCCATGAAGTGTAGAACTTCATGATATTCTTGTGCTTCAATGTCTCAAGAAGATGAATTTCACAGTATAACCTCTCAAGGTCTTCAGAATTTTGCAAAAAATCATAAAGCTTTACTTGATTCCATGCTACTTCTATTCCTTCATACTCATCAAATGCTCTATATCTGCACCAAATGAATATGGCCTCATGTCAAAATAATAATAATAATTAGTGAACACAAAATCTATACACTGTCTTGGAAAATACTAATAAATGCAACAAATGAAGATTTTGTTTTGGAAAATACTAAGGTGAAAACCAAGAGATTAAGGATATGATACGTACACTGTCTTGCAAGCTCCTTTGCCAAGAATTTCATTGTACTGTTAAAATGGAATTCAAAAGACAGAATCAAAACAAAGAATATGAGAGTTTATTAAAGAACTAAACAAAGGTGAAGAGTAAAAAGTGAGATATGTACTCTTCCATATCTTCCAGTAGGATCAACTTCTATAAACTCAGAGTCCTCTGCCTCAATACTTGCAGCAACATTCATGTTTTGTTTCTTACTATCTGTTATGTTCTTTGCACTAAGGCTTTCACTTGCTCTTCTGTTAGCACAAGAGAGATAAAGAAAACTAGAAAAGAGAAAGAAGTAGATTTTTCAACGTAAATAGAAGAAAAAATAGAGAAGACTTTTGATAACTAATCACTCGTGTTTTAAAATAAGTGTCGTTTTTAGATAGCAAAAAATAAAAAAAAGTGTTGTTTAAGTTTTTTCAGGCAATTTTTTAATTTTAATTTTTTTTTTTGGTCAATTTTCAGACAAATTTATTTCAGGCAAAAAATAAAAATGAATGGATGCAACAGTTTTACAAAATTGATGTCATTAACATGACTACTTCATCAGTCTCATATTATATGTATCATTATATTTTCATTTCAAATATTTTTTGTTATCAAATTATTTGTCATTTTATAATTACAAACTATATAAATGTTACTCTCATTTATTTATTATAGTAATTGTAAGTTTATGGTTGAGTGTTGACAAATAATAAATGAAAGTTTAATGATATTACAACAAAACTTTAATCTTAGAGATATGTTAGGAACACTCTCTTTCTAGCACTCTCTCTAACACTCATTCTGTTATTGGGTGAAACTCATATGGGTCTCACCACTTTATGTGGGATCCATTTCCAATGTGTGGTACCCACATGAATTTCACCCAATAAGAGAGTGATTGTTAGAGAGAGTGTTAGAAAGAGAGTGTCCATAGCACTCCTCTTAATCTTAACCTATTAAATTGCATTTTGTATCGATAACCGATGTATTCCCTTCCTCTCAAAATAACTAAGTCATTTGCAAAAAAAAATTGTCAATTTTTTTGGGACCAATTTCACCTTTCAATGCCCATTTATATGTATGAAAGGACAAAATGCTCATTTATTATAGGACGAATGGAGTAATTCTTAAAAAATGTGCACATGTTAACCGGACAAGTTATGAGATTTGAAAGGAGACCAACACCGTAGGATCTTGAAACTTTAAATTTTGATGTTTCATTTCATAAAATTGTTGTAATATTTTAAAATAATTTATAAGACTTAACCACACTTTTTTTTAAACCTAATTTTTAAGATTAAAAAATGATTCTAAAGTGTTTAAGATGACTCTGCGTATCAAATAATCACGTAATAAAAGATGGTGGATAACATTTGTGGTAAATACATAATTGAATATAGTAATAAATAACTTACAAAATGATGCCCATAATAACAATTAATGGATAAAATTGAACTAAATTAATCAATGTAACTTTGAAAGAATGAACAGTACCTATTATTTATTTATTTTTTCTTTAAAAGAATCTTTCTCTTTTTGAAAGATTTTAAAAATCTTTCTTGAAACACAATTTGTATGGATGGAGTATTTGGTTTTATGTGGAGGTAAAAGAGTGAGAGAACCTACAGAAGGTCCATGAAAAGGACAAGTATAATTGCAAAGTGGAAAGTACCCTAGACAACAAGGCAAAGATTTCACAAGGTAGGAGAGTGATAACTCATGCATCCCCACCATGCTTGCCAGACAAAACCCTGACTCTCTTTTTACATCTCATCACGAGCTGTAAAACCATTATTAATCTCTCAATGCAACAGCTTGCATTACATGAACCAACCAAAGTTATTACTTTCCTATTTAACAAACATTTTATGTGGTGTTCTACCACATGAGGGGAATTTGGGTTCTTTGCATTTATGGAAAGATTATAGCTTTGCATCATTAAAATATGTATGATAAAGAGTGAACACTAACAAGAAGATACTCTTGATCATATTCTTTTTTAGTTGTAGCTTTTAAGAAATGGTTTAAAAGTGGACTCTTAAAATTAATTTAGTATAATGGATTAATTTGATTTTTGTTGTTATTGAAAACCTGCTATATATAACATGTATGTTAGTTCATGAGATCCACCATTTGACCAGAACCATATTACAAATCCCCTTCTTTTTTATCACCAAACTGTTTTATTATTTAAATAGCCAACCTCATTTTTAAATAATATATATTGTGACTTTCTTTTGGTGTTAGAAAATTTAGGCAGTATTTTAAAAATGCATATAAAAGTTATGAAACCATTTTAGTTAGGCCTTCGCATGTCAACTAGCTTCTCCAATTGAGGGACTTGCTTATCCTTTGTTATATGCTCAAAATTTGCTTTAAATGTGTGTTTGGTTTCACCTAAAGATGGTCAAATTGATTATCCTTTTATTAATCATACATACGTTTGAGTGAAAAAAAAGGTTGTTGTTAAAAAAAATAAAATCATCATGTTATCAAATCTTTATTTTACTAAAATTGACAAAAAGTAAATTTTGTTATTGTATTTTAGGATTGCGGGTAGTGGGGGTCTGTTGCGTTCAGACGACAGTTGAATCAAAGCTTGCATAAAAAAGTTGGAGTGTCCTCTTTGTGAATTCAAAGTTTCCTATTTAAATGATATCTTCGGAGCTTCACTTTCCCAAAAATGTTTGTTTAGCTGTTTAATTTTCTTATCTTCTAAGCTTTGACCCTGTTTTTAACATTTTTTTAGGGTAAATTATACCAGGGGTCCTTTAAATTTGAGGTTTCTAATAGATTGGTCCTTTAAGTTATGTTGGTCACACATAAGTCGTTTAAGTTTGTGGTTTGTAACAAATTGGTCATTTAAGTTATTTTGGTCACATATAAGTCTTTTAAGTTTATAAACGTTTTCGATTTAGTCTTTCTGCCACATCATATGTTTGGTTAACATAAGGACTAAATTGAAAACGTTTACAAACTTAAAGAATTTATGTGTAACCAAAATAACTTAAAGGACCAATCTGTTACAAACCACAAACTTAAAGGACTTATGTGCGACCAAAATAACTTAAAGGATCAATCTGTTACAAACTTCAAACTTAAAGGACCCCGAGTGTAATTTAGCCCTTTTTTTTAATATAATTGTATTAAATTGAAAAACTTATACTACAAAATCTAACATGAATCTTTCTTTTGAATAAAAACATCTTCCAAAAATAAACTTAACTGTGTCAAAGTCATGTTTGCCCTATGATATTTTTTTCTTCCACTACTTTAGTAATTTTGATTTATTTACTTGTTTATTACGAGTTCTATCTTTTTAGGGTTTTCCACCGTGTAGGACAAGTAGTCTACAGTGTTAAGGAGTTTGGACCAATGATGTGAGGGCTAGTGGAAATAATTGACTAAAAATCAGGTGAATTGCTGGCTGGCCCCATGTTCCCTTGCCTCAGCCACTGAGAGAGATAGAGCGGGGACCACTACTAGTTAATTTAGGCTTCAACTCATGTCTCATGCATCCTTAGATTTTTGCTAGAGAGATGCTCTCAAACCTTTAATTTTGTTTTTTGTGTTTTTTCTCTTTAATTTTGCTACATCAACTTGTATAGAGATTTTTTATTTTATTTTTTTGCAGGGAAAACTTGTATAGAGGTTTAAAACATTTTTTTTAATGAAATCTTATCTTATAAAATAAAAAAGGTCATAATAATAAAAATTGTTAAAAAATTAAATACAGGTTTGTATATATTTTTTTTATAGATTTTTAAACTTTTGCTTGGTTTATGATTTGACGAACTAAATTAGTTTTTTTAAGAATATTAGTTGAACATTTATAATTATTCTGTCATATTATATATTTATAATTTATAATTACATTTTTAGACCAACAACTTCGAGACCTAGAGTTCAGCTTGGCTGTTTGACCCTTAAATTGGCATTGAACATGTTCAATCTGCATTTTGTTTCTCAATTCTTTTCATCTATCACATTTTTATTTTCCAAAATAAAATTAATATAACCGACCAAACTTTTTTCTATTTTTGAATATAATTCATACCCTAGCATAAATCTTAAGTCTTCAAGTTTTCTTTAACGTAAAAAGCACTTAAACTTATCTGTATAAATGACCAGACAATAAATTGAGGGTATACAAGCGAAACAAATCCAAACTCGTACAAACAATATTTATAGAGAAAGAATGAAGCATATATCTTTAGATCCGCGGGTAATATATGAGATTATGACCATTGTTGTGTGTACATAACACCCCCATATTTTCTCTATTCCCCTGTTTTCAGCGTTTGCTGGTACATTGTCCACACAAGGTTCTCCCCCTTCTCATGTTTCCTAGGTTCTAGTCGTGTTTGTCATCTTGAACTATAAGACAGGGAAATAAGCCTTATTGGCTGAATTATTTGTTCCACGTAACTCTGACTAATTTTAACGTTCCCACAACCCTTGTGAAAGCCTTTGAAACTAAAAAAGATTTGACTAACTCATCTTCAACGGTTCTTAGCTCGGCTGACCTCTCATTCAACTATCTAAGCATTAATTCACCTTGACTTGACAATAGGCTGTTTTGGCTATCAACTTATATTATTATTAAGTGTGAAGAAACCCTAACATTTTTTTACGCCTCCGAAAAGGTTGCTTTGATAATTTGAAGTTCAACCTAAAATAAACAAAGCCTTAAAAAATATATTGCACTTTAATATGATATTTTCAAATTACTCAAATAGGAGTATATATAGAACATAAAGTTTGCAATTTTAAAACTGATATTTTAAATCTATCTGAAGAAAACAAATCTTTCTTTTATGAAGTCTTTAAATTATGTAATGAAGTGTCTTAAATTGATGAACTTGCATCAGGTCTCAGGATACAAACAAAACCAAGTGACTTGGACATTTAAGTGCATCCTATGTATGCCTATGCACATGCCTGGTGCCCCTAAACAAGGTTTAGTGCCTAACATTGTGTAAGTGGACGGTGGCAGGCAGATAATTAGGCTAAAAGGATAATGACTTAAGACATTAGCAGCTTAAAACCGGAATCTTCCATCATGTATGGCAAGCAATTTTGTAACTTTAAATACACTTTAGTGAAATAAAAACATCAAAAGAATCCGAAATTAAAAAACTGAAAAAGCATTTTTTTTTATCATACAATAAAAATTGTATGGAATACTTCATCAAATAAAATTCACGTGGATAACTTGGCAACATGGATGAGCAGAGTGGTTTTTGGCTGTATTGAATTTCTTTATGATTTATCCAAAAAAAATTTGTGCTTTATGTACAACATATTATAATACTATGGTTTGCCTCTTATAATATCAATGATTAATATTTTTTTTTGAGGGAATCAATGATTAATATTTTAGCCATCAATAGTTTAATATCATATGCATGTGTTAGAGTTCGTTTCTACTAGTTTTTTCAAATAATGTGTGATTTTTTTTGCTGTCTGGAAATCTAAAATGAATCATTCACTTTAACGGATTCATATCCAAATTAATATTAGAGTAATGGTGTAATCTTATTAGTACCACCTCTTCGTTTTGATTTCTAGCTTACTCGTTTTTCTTTTTTGCTAATAAAGCTTACTCGATAGATATACACTAAAAAAACCCACATTTACATTTTAATAGTATGTTTGCTTTTGGATTTTGAAAGGGTATCAAAAGAAATTTCGGTGAAAGCAAGAAATCCCCTTGGAGGAAAAATTTATTGATTGATTTATTTTCTTTCTGTTTGCTTCCACAAAAATATAAACTAGAAAGAGTTTTTAACACCATTATTATTTAGTAACCATTTCATTTTCTACCGTTGTCTTTTCTTCTGAATCGACTCTAAGAGATGATTCATTCATCATAAAAGATTCACCACAAAACACTAATTAAAACAAGAGTCTTGCTGACGACAGTACTACTTAAATTGCTTTTTAAAGTTTTTAAATATAGCTGTTGTTTATTAAAAAAGTTAAATAACTCAATTCATTGAAAACACATGATTTCTATAAAAAATTATTATTTTAGATTCTCAAAGAGTATACTAATGACACTTGCTATTATTTCCCTTAAAATGTATACCGTAGATGGATGTAATTTGAGAAACATTATTAGCATTATCATTATTTTTATGTAAAAACAAAAAAATATTATGACAGTTATATTTGTCTCTATTTTCACCTACATATTTGGACATAGATTCTGGTGGAGAGTGATCCAATAGGATTTTTCCAGATGCCATGCCTAAGTGTCTAAAACAAGATATTTAAAACCCCAAGAAAAATCCGATTTTTTTTTTTTTGAGGAAAAGAAAAATGCGAATTTAAATACTCCATTTTTTCGACGATAAATTAAAATATTCCATTTAATAATTGAATTTTTGTTTTTTACATGAAAAATCTCGTGTTTTCCTAGGTTCATTTTTGTCGCTTGGCTTAATAGCCTTAAACACAACAGACAATACTGCTGCCATGTTCGCATATGTTTCACTGTTTTTCTTTGGCTGACACTGTTTTTGTTATCCATGGATTAAAACCTGACTTATCTAGCAGAAGTGTTGCTTTCAATTTTAGGGGTCAGTCTAATTTCAAAAAACATTTTGTCTTTTATATGCTGGTTTTACTCACAAAATTATCCTATATTTTCGGTTTTCATATACCTGTACACGAAGCACTTAATGTTTTTAAAGTTTATATGAAAAATTGAAAATAAATTGACAATTATGTACCGTCGGGTGTCAGAGATTTACTCGTATGTTTGTGTTAGCTGAAACTCGAGAGATACGGTTGTTGATATGTTCCTTAGGGTGGAGAGGCATGAAAGTGGTGAAAGAGGTTGTTTGCGTGGGGGAAAAGATGGTCGGAAAGTGTTGCACATTTCTTCATCGTATTGTTTTGCAGGTTGGAGAGGCGGATCAATGGCAATGGCTTTTCGATGCATCCAAAAGTTATTCAGACAATGGAGTTTATCATATACGTTAACAACTGCGGAGTTACCACTTACCTCTATTGTATCATACTCTATTTGGCACAAATAAGCTTTTTTGAAGGTCTCTCTTTTTGTTCGGCGGCTTCTTCGTAACCAAATTCCGACAAAGGACAATTTACTTAGACGCGACATAATTCAACAAGTTTCAGTGCTTTGTGTGAGTGGTTGTGGAGAGGAGGAATCAATAGATCATTTGTTTCTAAGGTGCAACTTTTTTGGGAGTATATGGCACGTAGTTCAACATTGGATTAGCATAGTTTATGTTGATCCGTTGTTGTTATCAGACCATTTCCTTCAATTTGTTTGGTTGGGATGATCTTCTATAAAACTTTTTTATCCTTTCTATGTTTAATTTTTTTTTCCTGGTGACTTAATCCTCTAATCTATTTGAGATTAAGCTTTTAGCCTTCCTTGGTCTCTTGCCTCAGATTTGTAATTAGTTGTAAGTTGTAACCGTATGTATTCTTCTTTGACACTCCTTGTGCTGGTTAGAATGCATTGTTAGTCTTAATATATTACATTTTTGCTCGATAAAAAGCAGTAAAAATACAAAATAAAAAGAAAAAGTATTTTTTATTAATAAAGGTATTTTTACTAAGTAAATATAACCGCGGATTACTAGGACATTTTCTCCTAAGAATCCCAGGAATAACACAGAAAATAATATTGTAAAAAGAACATTTGGCATATGCATTGTCATTTCTGATACCCATTCTCGTGAATATGTGGGGATAGTAGCTGGTGATTGAAACATAGGAAAATTGATATAAAATAGGTGAATATATAGGAGGATTATGAAGTTTTGAATTTGTATTGAATTCATAAAGGAATTGGTATTGAATTATATCAAATCTATTGGGTGAAAGTAAAAGAGAAAGTCAATGAATTCATGATGTCCAAGTAAAAAAAAAGGACGATAGACCGAGTAAAAAGGGTGAATACCTTTTGATTCTTGAAATCATAAGGATAAGAAAATTCAATTCTGCAAAATTTGCAAAATAGAAAAATCATTCTTGTTCTACCAATTTAGTTCATCTCTCGTGAAAACCACAACTATCATCAATGGAGGAGTCCAAATCATACGTAACAACTTCTTTGTTCACGATTGCACTCTAATCCTACTGCTAATCTTACCGATGAAATTCAAAGAGGAACTAAATTGACTTTAACATTTTTTTTTTTAGATTTTGTAAATTTTGAGAACTAAATTGTCTGATCCACACAGTTTTGAGTATCAAAATATTAAATGACTCTAGGGAATTTTTAGAGCGTATGTGAACAAAAATCAGAGAAACTTGGGGTTTGGTTGTGTAGCAAAATTTGATGTTAAAGAGAATGAAATCATATGCTCTCTACACATGGCTACCTTTTTTTTTTCAATATACAAAAAACCTTGCACACAATTTTAAGACAAGGACCAGGTGCTTGCAACATGCTAATAAGGATAAGTGCTTGTTACAACAGTGCTTGTTAAGCAAAATGGAGATAAGAACCTGTTAGAAACCAGTAACCAGTAAAGTAATGTATTTTGTACTGAATGAAACTGTTTTTGAGTTACAGTTAACCAGTTTAATAACCATCAGTAAAGCACCTGTTGTTCGAGAGCCTGCCTTCTCCCTAATAACCATTATATGCTTTTAGTTTAATAAACCAGACCATTTTTCGCATAAACCAGTTTGAGAGTGTGAACCGGTTCAAAATTGCTTTTCACATAATTGTTTTTGGACAGCAAAGAGACTTCAATCTGCCGCGTGACGCATGTTTGCAGTAAAGTCTCGCTCCTCAAACGGTGATAAATGACAGTAATAAATATATAGCCTCGGTTTTGAGAAAATTCATCAAAGGACTTGTCCTACAAATTCTGTTTTATCCTAATTTATTCAGACACAGATACCAGTTATAACACAGTTACAGACACACAATCATAAATCAAGGCAGTTACAGACCAATCGGATCGGACCAGCATCAATGTTTTTTGTGCCTCACATATGTTTTCTTAATTAGAGGCATGTTGCCAACATCACCTTTTGGAGGTGGCCTAAGAAGTTGATTCATCTATACTATTTTGTTTCTGTTTTGGTTCCTGACTTATTCACTAAGTTGTTCAGACTTCGTATCGGTAAACTGGACATCTTCTAAGTGATTACATTTTCATCATCTACTCATTGAGAAACTATGGCATTCTCAATGTATACGCCAACTGAAGCGGGGGAGAAAGAGAAGGTCAAGTGCTATCCATTTCATCCCAGCAAAGGTGTAGAATCTTCACCTTTCACATATGTTACTTATTGGATAACCTTCCAAAATTGCTTTCTCCATAACCTTTTCCTGATTAAAACAAATAGGCATTTTGGTTTTATAGTTGCAATGTTGTGAAATATAACTGAGAAGTTAGTTAAATTCAACTTCAAATATAAAATTCAAAGACCACAAACCCTGTAAATGGACCCATACATAATGGAGATAAGTCATAAGTGTATTATTTTTCTTTAGTAAATAAATTTACCTGGATTAAAGTTGTGATCATCCCAGGTCCACCCTGCATTTACTCAAATTGAGAAAATCTTAACATAAAATTAATATAAATGCAACACCAGTATAAATTTACCACCTGAAATTCCTTTTTGGTCCATGATATATCCTTCCAGGTTTTAGAATGGGCTGATTGCCATTCTGTTGGAACCTGAATACTATCTGCATGTTGCAAAATCCTCAAGCTATCTGCAATGACATTAGATCCCAAGTTAACAAAACCAATAAAGTCGAGTCTGAAATCTTGTGTAGAATAATTAATTAAAAGCAATTGTTCATGCTTGCAAATAAGCTTGATATTTTCAACTTACATACAATGTCATTGTTAAATAACCAAACTTGTAAATAGGTTATCCAAAATAGTATTCTCGCGAGGAAAAGTAATTACAGCATATTAACGTGGAATAATAACTTTTTTAGACCACCACATGGTAGTGAGTGAATGCAAGTTTAAATGTGTCAAAATCCTCGGCCATTGATTTCGATCTAGCAGTAATTTTAGTGTACAGCTTTCATGAAACTTCATCAGTCACTCATATTTCCAAACGAACATTTTGCAAAGTTGAGTTCTCTCCTCAGTAAGACCAAAAAAAATTAAAAAATGAAAAGACAAAAAAGTACTTGTGATGAATGCTTCCTCCCAGATTTCATGTCTTGACCATGATGGAGCAACTTCTCGACATAGGATTCCTTCACTCCTGCATGCCCTGCACAAGTGCAAATCAAGCCAGGTCACATGAGAAATAACCTGTTAGTGGTTTTATTCTCTATACTATAAAGATATTTCATTGGTCTAATTTATTTCTATAACTTTTGGACTTCCACTCTCCATCACATGAGATAAAGCCCGGATTTTATACTTTTGTTGAGCTATAGTCCACTGTAAATAACATAAAATTCTGGTAAATTTTTCTAGAAGGGGCTCGTTCTTCTGTGGTTGAAGAAAAACATAGTAGTAAAAGAATTAGATTAGATTTATAACCAAACCATACTCAAGTACTAGTTGGCGTATTATTCCTGGAAGAACACCATCACTGACAGGAGCTGTCTGCACTTCAAAAGAGTTTTTATTTCCATAATCAGACGGGGCTTTCCCGTCATCGGAAACCGAATCCTAAAATGAAACAGGAAATGATCAATAAAACTTGTACATGCATGTGTACCATATAAATAAGTATAAAGCAAAATCCATGACGCATAAGCTTATTTCATATGATGTCTCAACAAACACACACACAAAGAAAAGCACGAGAAACAAAACCAAGATACCTCGTGAACTCTTGAGAATGTAGTGAGCATCATATGATCACGAGAGCAATGATATCTTAATATTATAAACAGAATTTAAACCAATAGTCTTTAAATGCAATTAGAAGTTGAGTATCGATTTATTCATCAATATGACCCAAATAATAGTAGGAATTTACTCTGACATTTACCATTAATCCAAAACAATTCAAAGATAATGGTTTTTAAACATTATAAATAGGTATGGTTGTTAATTTCCACCAAAGTTAGCTGGAATAGTTGTAGGATTAAAACAATTTAAATTTCAGAAGTATTGTTAGAATATTAAAGCATGGACAACCCAACCATGATTAGCGACAGTTTTTAGGTTCAAATCTTAGGAGGTAATTCCCACATATGGTTGCTAACCAAAGGACACAGAGAATTCTAGCATCAAATAAGCTTGTAAGCAATATTGTAATTTGTGCTGAGAGATAAAATAAGCTCACCTTGCGGATAACAACGAAAAAATTTGTTGCAGAACCTTCGAGTATTTGATCACCATTATAAGACAGCAACAGTTCTGTCACTGATGGAGGTCTGAGCTTTTCCAGAGCCTTCCTAATCCTGCATTGCAGAAAAAAGTTGCATCTAGTAATTTGAAGGAACAAGAAAATTAGCACTGAAAACAGCAAGAAAATTAGCACTGAAATTTAGTATCGTCAAAGGCTGTAACTTATACGGATGAGCATAGAAGAGTCTAGTAGTAGTTGTATTATGATTCAGATAGCATGATAAACTGACCTTACCCAATCTGAATATTTTGCAGCTGCAACGTTCCTCCCATAGCCACCAACAGCCAAATGTTCACCATTTCCCAGTATACCAAATTGAGGAGGAACATAAGTCTCAATATGCACATGTACATCAAAAAATTTACTCGTCTTTTCCTCGGATATAGTCTCACATGCATTCAGTTCCTTCAAATTACCAGTAACAAGAGTTGTAATGATGAGTTCCTCAGAATCAACCCTCTTTTTAAGTGCAAAGGGCAAGACCTTCTCCAATGAATCATTAACAAGTGTCTGCAATGCAAGTTTCCAAGCTGGCAAATTTGGTGACAATGGCTGTAAACTTGCAGCATTATCAGATTTAAATATGAGCTGAGGTGCTAAATTTGACAGAATTCGTATAGATTCTGAAAGTCTTTTCATGTGCCTTTCCCAAAACATCAAGCATGAAGCATTATTATGACTATGAGTACGTGATGTTGTGTAAGCACCTGAACAAGAAACAAAGTTGATAAAATTCAAAATAAATAAAAAGTTAAATATGTTTTTAGTCCTCGTAAAGTTTACACCTTTTGTTTAGTCTCTGAACCTCTTCTTAGTCCGTACAAATTACAAAAAGTGCATGTTTTTAAGAGTTTTGCAACTTGGAGAAACTAAAAAGTGGGTATACGGACTACAAACAAAATTTGAGATAATTACAGGGACTTAAAACATATTTAGACCCTGCTTGGATAAACAACTTGGTTGAGCGCTTATAGCATAAGTGTTTATCATATAAAATGCTTATGTACTAGCTATTTCAATAACAAAAGATAAAATAAATCCAAATTGTTCTGATATAAGTTATGAGCCGTTTTCATAAGCTATCCTAGAGAGCTTACGGAAATAAGTTGTAAATAGATTATGGGCTGTTTCTGTAAGTTTTCTTCTCAAACAATCCTAGAGACGCTTAACTCATAAATTAACCAGGAAAAGGGTTTAAAAAGTATTTTGTTGGAATTAGTTTACTAAATGTTTGAATGTATCTAACAACCTGGATGAGCTTCAAGAAAGACTTTGGCAGGAGGAACATTTGAGCTGTGTGAAAGGATGCCCTTACTGAAGAGATATCTTAAACTTGACATTGGTTTTATTATCTGAGAAAGTAGAGACGCAATACACACACTCACAAACGTTGACGTTCTTTTTGGGAACAAGAGACTAGAGAGAGTCGTAGAGATGAAGGAAACTTTAACCATTTTTAAATTTAGGTGTCACTGTTTTTTCATTGGATAATATTTAATTTAATAATAATGTTGTCATCTCATTTTTAATTGTAATTTTAAAGGTCCCTTAAAAAAATGTAATTTTAAATTCTTTACAAACATCATTTGGTTCAAGTCGTTAAGGAAATACTCTAAGATGAATGGTTTGTAAGAACTCGTGATTATTGATCTTTACTCATCTCTTGACCGAAATATGTCATAGGAATTGGAGGGTTAACATTAAGACAACATTTTTTCTTATTATTTTTAATAAAATTATTTCTAAACTTTTGTAAGATATCTTTCATTATTGATTATTTTATTTCACGTATTAATGCAGTAAATAATGAAAGAAATTATTCACTTTAAAAATGAAAAAATTATTAACAAAATAATAATTAATGTTGTATGAAATTTATAAAGAAAACAATATAAATACAAACATAATCCTTCCACAAAAGTGACAAATAAAAAATAATTGAAGCAGCAAAGGAGGGCTGTAAGTCATGTTAGAGAGTTCATTTTATAGTGGAGATCCCAAACGAGTGCACATAAAATTTAAAAATGATATAAAGTGGGTGTATAGAAAATAAAAAAATGAAAAATAAATATTTCGATTATTTTGTTAGTTTGGTAAAAGTGGAGGATTATTATTTTTATTTTTTTGAGGGAAAAAGTGGAGGATTATGACATTTTGAATTAGTGAAAGGTTTGCTAATTTTGTATGAAATTCCAAAAGGAATTGGTATTAAATTATTTTAGATATCAACCAGATGAAAACATATAGTAAATGAGAAATTCAAGGAATTCAGGATGTTGGAGTAAAAAAAATTGGATGATGAAGAACTTTGAGAGACTATGAGGAAAAAAGTGACTACCTAATGCTTAAGATCATAAGAAACAGACACTTTAGTCATCCAAATTATTATTTTTGAATGTATAGTAATCCAAAATTTATAAACGGAAAATCATCATTTTAATTAAAAAACGTCAACCAATTTAGTTTTTTTGAAAGAAAACCATCACTCTCTAAACTATCATTGATGTAGGAATCGAAACATGTGACCTCTTTTTAGTTCGTGTTTGTACTCTAACCCTACTGCTAATCATGAAATGCAAGCAGCATTCTCTTTATTAGTCGCTCTACCAGCCTCTTCCCTTCCCAATCCATCTAATGAAACAATGGCAATCAAGAGGAAAAAAAAACTCAGCCACTAAGAAAGCGAATACCAAAGTTTTTAAGATGTTGCTAACGAGTCCTTCGGAACACTCTTTAAACATTTTAAAATAAGCAATTATTCTTTAAAAAAAATCAAATATTTCAATTTTCAATACATTAAATACACGCATTTTTATAAATAGTTAGCAGTCATAGTCTTTAAAGAGTACTCGAGAGACACTCGTTGACATTTCTCAGATCTTTATTTCTTTAAAAAAAATAAACAACTACTCTCTAGTCTACACTTGTCCAGCTGGCTACTTTTTTTTTTAATATAAAAAACCCGGCTTACAATTTTGAGACAAAGGACCGGGTGCCTGGTATATGCGAATATTAATAGAGCAATGCTATTTCAAGGGAAAGAAATCATCCCGAATTGATCCCGATTGAAAATAAACCAATCAAAATACTTGCTTTGACGGAACGGAAGAGAGAGACTGCAATCAGGAGAGAGAAATAAAAAATTGCAATGAAAAATGATTCGTGAAGGCTTCACTAGGATAGTTTCTCGCTAGATTTAGCAATTTCCATATTGATATACAATAATCCTCATTAAACAACAGACTTATTCATAAAGTTGTTCAGATTTCATATCAGTAAAGGAGACATCTTCCTAGAGTTTACAATCATTACATTTTCATCATTTACTCGTTGAGAAACTATGTCGTTGTCAGTATGTAAACCAACCTACGAGGGGGAAAAATAAGGTCAACTACATCCCAGCAAAGAAGAAGGATCTTCATCTTGTACATATGTTATTTATTGGGTGCCCTTCCAAAATCGCTTTCTCCATAACCTTTTCCTGATTAAAACAAATAGCAATTTTGGTAGTATAATTGCAATGTTGGAAAATATGACTTAGTGCCTGTTTGTTTGGCGCTGGATGTGTACTGAACATGCGTTTGGACAGATGCTACAATCTGTAGCTTCTATATTTTCACATTTCAAGGCTCTTAAACGCACGTTCTTGGTAGTCAAGCGCCAAAACAAACACATAATTAGAAACAAGAAAAAACTTGATTGAGTCAAAGCTTTGAAGATTTTTTTTTTTATCTCCATGAGTGTGATTAGTTTATTAAAAATAAAGTTTAAAGACCACAAACTTTGTAAATGGACACATATATAGTGGAAGATGAGTGTTTTATTTTTCTTTCCCTCCCCCAATCCCAATTCGAAATGTGAAAGTAATGCATAAATTTACCTGGATTAATGTTGTGATAATCCCAGGTCCACCCTACATTTACACAAATTGAGAAAATCATAACATAAAATTAATATAAACACAGGAACAATAAAAATTTACCACCTGAAATTGCTTTTTTGTCCATGATATATCCTTCCACGTTTTAGAATGGGCTGATTGCCATTCTGTTGGAACCTGAATACTATCAACATGTTGCAAAAGCCTCAAGCTACCTGGAATGACATTAGATCCCAAGTGAGATTTATAGAAAACCAAAAAAGGAGAGACTGAAATCTTGCAAGTTTGTGTAGAATAAATAATTAAAAGAAATAGTTTAAGATTGCAAAAAGGCTTGATATTTTGAACTCACAATACAATGTCATTGTAAATTAAATTACCAAACTTGTAGTCTGTAGATAAGCCATTAAATGATAAGCAACTAGCATCTACAAGTCAGTACAAAATAGTTTTCTCGTGAGGAAAAGTAATTACAGCTTATTAATGTAGAATAATTACTTTTCTAGACCACAGTCTGGTGGTGACTGAATCACAGTTTAAATGTATCAAAACCCTCAGCCATTGATTTAGATCTAGGAGTCATTTTAGTGTACAGCTTTATGAGGCTTTATCAGCCAGTCACATTTTCAAAAGAACTTTTTTGCAAAGCTGGGTTCTATTCTATCCTCAATAACACTTGTGATGAATAAATGAAAAGACAAAAGAAATACTTGTGATAAATGCTTCCTCCCAAATTTCATGTTCTGACCATGATGGAGAAACTTCTCGAAATGGGATTCCTTCATTCCTGCATACCCTGCACACGTGTAAATCATGAGAAAAACCTGTTTGTGCTTGCTATTTTCTATCCTACATAAATATGACACTGGTCTAATTTATTTCTATAATTTTTGGACTTACTCATTCACATCTTCCTAACAAAAAAAACATTACTAATTTCATTTTCTATGAAGCATGGACTCCGACACGGACATGTCGACACCACTAATGTAAAAAATACAGGACATCGACACCGCTACATATATGTTAATTTATTTAAAGAAAGTCTAAAATTAAAATTAAAATACATATATAAACATCTAACTTCAGCAATTTATTTCATTACAAAAAGTTCTACAACAAGATATCATAGTATTTGACCTTTATTTATTCATCTACTATCAGAAAAGCTAAAAATAATATAATCAACTGCAATGTCTATAACCCCTAATTGATCAACATTTCTCAAAACATATGTAACTCTTGTATCTATGGTGTGTGGAAGCAAGAGAGAGAAAAAAATTGTTTTAGATATTTGTCTAAGTTGTCTGACACGGCTCGTACGAGTGTTATATAGGTGTCGGACACCGATCGCCAGAGTGTCGAAGTAAAGATTAAAACAATTATTTAGGACACCGGTTCGACACGTGTCGTATGAGTGTCATAGGAGTGTCGGACACCGCGACACGCTTAGTCCTAGAGGTGTCCGTTCTTCATTGTTCATTTTGCTCTTGAAATGAACATTTCTATGGCCAAGACAAATTCCAAATATTAGTGAAAGCAAGGCTATCCTATGGACCTAGCAAGATTTGACAAATAGATTTATATCTATAACATAATAGTTTTAAGAATTCCAAAATACGAAACAAAATTAAAAATTTGTATTGATTGGGCAGAGGATCGAAAAATATGAGTTCATCGACATTTACACAAACAAGACCATAAACCATCAGCAGACAATTCAAACACAACAAAAACAAAAGAGCATTGTTCTCAGTCTTATTGTTAGCAATATGAGATATTGAGATAAAGTCCTGATTTTATAATATTTTTGCGCTATAGTTCACAGTAAGTAACATAAATTCTGCTAAAAAATTCTAGAAAGGGCATAGTTCCTTTGTGGTTGAAGAAAAACATAGTAGTCAAAAAATTAGATTTATAAACAAACCATACTCAAGCACTAGTTGACGTATTATCCCTGGAAGAACACCATCACTGATAGGAGCTGTCTGCACTTCAAAAGAGTTTCTATTTCCATGATCACATGGAGCCTTCTCGTCATCTGAATCCCAATCCTAATATGAAATAAAAAAAAATGAACAATAAAATTTGTGTGTGCATGTTTGCCACATGAAGAAATATAAAATAACATCCATAACACATAAGTTTATTTCATATAATGTCTCAACAAACAGACACACAAAAAGCAGAAAAGTAGGAGAATCAAAACCATTTTGCCTGGTGAAATCTTGAGACAGTGAGCATCAAATGATCACAGAAGCAATAATATCTTAATATTTTAAACAGAATATAAAACCAATAAAGTCTTGAAATGGAATGAGAAGGTAAGTATTGATTTATTTATCAATGTGCAAAAACAACTAATAGGAATTCACAATGACATTTATCATAATCCAAAGCAAATCGAAAATAAAGGTTTCCAATAAAAAGGTATGGTTGTTAATTTCCACCTATGTTCAGTGCATAAACTTTAGCATTAAAACAACTCAAATTTTAGAAGTCCTGCGGCTTTTAGAAATTAAAGCATGGACAATCCAACCACATTTAACAACAGATTTTTGGTTCAAATCTTAGGAGGTAATACAAACATATAGTTACTAACAAAAAGCGCACAGAAAATTCTATTATAAGCTTGTCAATGATAAGCTTACAAGTTGTGCTGAGAGATAAAATAAGCTCACCTTGCGGCAAACAATGAAAAAGTTTGTCACACAACCTTCGAGTATTTGATCACCATTATAAGACAGCAACAGTTCTGTCACTGATGGAGGTCTGAGCTTTTCCAGAGTCTTCCTAATCCTGAATTGCAGAAAAAAGTTACAACTAGTAATTTGAAGGAACATAGGCACTGCAAGCAGCAGGAAAACTTGTTGCTACAATTTTATATCATCAAAGGGCTGGTTACTAGAGTCAAGACAACTAATTAAAGCAGTTTAAGCATACACGAACGAAGAAAAATGAAAACTTTTTAGTGCTGTACCTTAACTCACCAATATCTTGTTTTTTCTTATATGGGGTTTAGGAAAAGCATAGAAGAGTTTAGTCATATTTGTATTCTAATTCAGACTCAGGTAGCATAATAAACTGACCTTACCCAATCTGAATATTTGGCAGCTGCAACATTCCTCCCATATCCCGCAACAGCCAAATGTGCACCATTTCCTCGAATACCAAACTGAGGGGGAACATAAGTCTCAATATGCACATGCACATCAAAAAATTTACTCATATTTTCCTCACTCATTGTCTCATCATATATATTCAGTTCCTCAAGATTACCACCAACAAGAGTTGTGATGGCCAGCTCCTTGGAATCGACCCTCTCTTTCAATGCAATGGGTAAGACCTTCCCCACTGAATCATTAACAAGCATCTGCAATGCTGGTTGCAAAACTTGAAAATTTGGTGCCAGTGGCAGCAAACTTGCAGCATTATTAGATTTAAACAAAAGTTGTGGAGCCAAATTTGATAGAATTTGTATAGATTCTGAAAGCCTTTTCACGTGTCTTTCCCAAAATAACAAGCATGAAGCATTATTGTGAGTACGTGATGTCGTGTAAGCACCTGGACCAGAAACAAACCAGGAAAAGATTTGACAAAGTATTTTGTAGGAGTTATTTTACTAAATGTTTGAATGTATCTCAAGTACCTGGATTAGCTTCAAGAAAGAGTTTGACGGGAGGAACATCTAAGGTTTGTGAAAGGATGCCATTAATGAAGAGATACCTTGAACCTGACATTAGTTTTATCTTTGAAGATTTGAATCAATAGCTGTCCAAAGGATCAATGTTTTTTAGACTGACCCTTCCCCCCAAAAATTTGTCCTGTCTAACTCTCTTCAACGACAGGAAAATTCCATTTGCACTGCAAAAGATTTGATATAAACAAACTGTATCACATGAGGTTCTCATTCTCCCATTATTGGTTAACTACAACCTTGATCCCTCCATTTAGGCTCTGTTTGGTAAAAATAGCGGATAACCGATAAGCTAGCTGATAGCTTATATAGCTATAAGCTAGCTTACTGGTCTTGCCAAACAGACCCTTGACCATTCGAAGCATGTTCTTATACACATGACAACATACAAAATTTGGCACTGTAACACACAATTTGGAATCCAAAATACTTGTCGAAATACACATGAACGACATGAATTTATGCATCCCATGAACCACTTAGAAACCAGAAAATTATTCTTAAATGTAGAATTTTAGCATTTGACAGCAGTTATAAAATCCAATAAATTTTGGGACATATAAACCAATTAAAGTTGGGGCAAAATAAACTTAAAAACTAGTAATTTTGATGAATTAAAAAAAAAAAAAGTAGATATAGCAGAAGCTAAATAAACCAACCCAGTAGGTAAATCTAAATAAACAAGTAGCATAGAGAGTTAAGTTAAAAATAAACGCACAGACCTTTGTATTAGAGATGAAAAGCAGTGAAGCAATACAAGAAAGATGAGCGATGGCAAGAACAACGTAGGACAGTCACGAGTGACTGGGAAGAGATTACACTCCGCTCCTTGATAATTTATTTTGAGCAAATAGTCAGTTTATGTCACGACCCAAAATTCAATATCGTGACCGGCGCACGAACTAGAGCATCTTAGTCCGGCAAACCTATTGACGACACTTGACAAACTATAATTTAAACAATTTTCAAATTGACTCTCATTTAAAATGATATCCACTGAAATTTCGACAAAGTATCCTCTATATTTTGAATACTTTCCAAGATATGAATCCTGTCTATATACTTGTATTATCAGCAGAATCTCAAAGTGACATAACTAGATGTTTGTACAACTCAAAACAAAACATTTCTAGACTACCAATAGCTACAGATACATCGACCATTCAGTTTATACATAGAGGAGACCTACCAAAAGAATGACATTGACAGATCTTTAACTCTGCTACAAGCTTTCTACGCACTTGACTTTGAATCTAAAGAAAATGTTAGAAGAAGGGGTAAGTCACAAAGACTTAGTGAGGAGACAACAATCACCACCAACTAGAAGGGAAACACATGAGGGCACGATTTATTTCTTTTCTCAAATCTAATTTTAATTTACAAAGCTAGTACCCGTATAAAAATATAATAAACTCACAATCAAGTGTACCATGAAAATTCGGAAATTTTTTTTTTGTAACTTTGTCAAACCAAACAAGACTATATCAAAATCCCAATGTCGTAAAAAGGTGAACCCAAATTCACAACTTTAAAGAAAATATAGAAATCACGCATAATGAAAAGGAATCGAAATAATCAAATCCAAATAGAATATAAAAATCGGATTTAATGAAATGGGATCAAAATAATCAACTTCAAAGAAAGTATAAAAATCCAATTTTAGTGAAAATATCAAAATGGGTGAATCGAGAACTAGCTCCATCTCGTTGATAGCCCTCTCCTCCTAATGGTGGCCTCTCCATTGGGGCGGCTCCATCTAACGGATAGCTCTTTTCTCTCGACTCAAAACAAAGTGTAAACATTTTCAATTAGGGAGTTTACATCTCATTGATAGCCCTCTCCTCCTAATGGCGGCCTTTCCAAAGGGGCAGCTCCATCTAACGGAGTAACGCTACCTAATTTTCAAAACACCATATTTCACAACATAACGAAACTTATTTCAAAATGTGTATCATCAAAACTCAATCGAAAATCTACTACTTATAATCATAAAATTAAAATCCAAATCGCGTACAAATTAATATCAAACCTTTCAAAAACGCATATTTCTAAACCAAGTTTCACAACATATCAAAACAACTACGAAAATACATACAATCAAACTCTCCATTTCAATTTCTCTACTTTATAAATCACATGTAAAATCCAAATCCAAATAGAGCGCATATTAATATCGAAGATTCCCAAGAACATATATCTCAAAACCGTATTTCTCCATATCTCAAAACTTATGTAAGTAGTATATGCAATCAAATCTCAATTGCAAAACCTTTGCTCAATAAATCATAGACAAGTTCAAATAGAGACCATATTAATATTCATGACATTAAACATAAGTTTCAACCACAAGAAAAATGTTCAAAGGGTGTGCTTCCCGTTTTATAAATACTTCAACTTATAAAATCACAAAAATATCAATAATAACGATAATTAAAACAAGTGATAATGATCGTCATCAACTCACAGTTATGACGAATCAACTAAGTGTGCTCTCCAACCACCCCAGGAGAAGCGTGTGAAGCATCCGGCGCCATATCTCAAAGAGCCTCAATGAGTAATTACCAAAAGTGGGCACTCTTCTCCTTTCTTAGAACCCTAACCCCAATCTCCAAAATCAAACCCAAATTAACTTGTAAGATTGGCTATAGCTTTGCTTAGATGAAGAGTTTTACCTATGAATGCTTGGTTTGGTGATGTAATTTGATGATTTGGGAAAGGAAGAAACAAAATGAAGAGAAAAGGTGAGAACAGAGAGTTACGGGAGGGAGTAAGAAAGGAATGTGGAAAGTGTTATGTTTTTTTCCCCAGGTGAGTGTCTAGTAAGTTCCATATGTATATATAACTAGTAAAAAAACCCGTGCGTTGTACAGTAAAAACTTGAATATATGGTGTTTATTTATAATTTATTTTGATAATGATATTTGATTGTTTATACACTTAAAACTAAAATATATGATATTTGTATATAAATTTTGCATTGTATTTCCTAACGATAATTTGTCTCCTGTATAATAATTATTGTTAGATATTTACTAGCGACAACTCTTCTCATGTATAATAGTTATTTTAAAATTTATATCATAGACAACTTATCCTCTGTTTTATAATTGTTTTTAAATTTTTATCAGGTACAACTTGTCCCGTGTATAATATTATAAAAAACTTTGTATCAATAACAATTTATCCTATGTTTAATAAAAATCTTGGATTTCTAGGAAGGTAAAATTTTTCGGTGTATGATAATTATTTTAAAATTTGAATCAAAGGCAAATCTACCCTGTGTTTAAAAGTATATTTTAAAAAAAATTATCATGAATAATCTGGCCCATGGGTGATAGTTACTCCAAATAATTTTTTTTTTTTATCATTTCCCATTTTTTATAACTAACAATTATTTTAAACCTTAGTTAGATCTTTTTTTTAATCATAATGAGATTTTGGCGGGAACAATTTTTTTATGAATATCGTGTATCAAAGTTAGTTTAGTTAGTGACAACTTATCCCGTTCATTTACGTTACTTTTGAAATTTTAGTCAATGTCCACTCACATGCATTTCAGTTATCTACAAAATTTAATTCAATATCCACTTATCTTGTGTATTTTAGTTGATAAATGTTCACTATCATTGTATAATTGAATTGAGGTGATGATATTCTAATTAGTTTAAATGTTTTAGCATAAACAAATTTTTATAAATGACAATTTTTCGTGTAAATCAAGGTTAGGCTGGTCAGGGACAACTTATCCCGTGTATTTGATTTATTTCACTTATCACGTACATTTTAGTTTATGAAGTTTCAATATCGTTATAGAATTGAAGTGAGGTGGTATTATAAATAGCAAAAACATTTATTATAAAAGTTGAAGAAAAATTTTAGAGAGATTAAAACGAAAAGTTAACATATTTACGGGGATTAAAAACATATTTTAATTTTAATTGGTGGAAGGGAATATTACCCAGCACCAATATTGTTTTAAAGGTAAAGTAGCTTAAAGATAGCGCCATATTCGTACACTAGTATTTTTCAATTTTCAATTCCTAACTAACTTCCAATCTTTGTCTCTCTCTCTCTAGTCATTCATTCATTCATCGAAAGGGTAATTCGCATTGAAGCAAAATAAGATGGAGGAAGATAGCAATAACAGAGGAACGATCATGATCACAAACGATGATGGAATCGATGCACCTGGCCTCAGAGCTTTGGTTAAAGCTCTCCTCGACACCAATCTCTACAATCTCCAAATTTGCGCCCCTGATTCGTACGTAACATAACGCTCTCTTTCATTTTATTCTTGAGTTTCATTTTCATCAACCGTACGTACATAACATAATAATGGTTACTCTCATCCATGCATTTACAAGAATCAGTTGATTAAGTGTACGTTTGGTTCCATTTCTAAAGAGACCAAAATTGATTCCGGATGTGTAGAATTACTTTTCTGTTTTTGAGTAAAATTGATTTTGTCTTCAGAGTTATTCTACCTGAAGCTATGATTTGTAGTTTTTTGATCCTATAATTGAATTTTACACTCTAATTTATAGTTTAAGAATGTATCCAAATTCCAAACACCAATAACTTTACCTCCGATTCACTTTTAGTCCGAAACAATTTTACAGAAACAATTCACTCAAAATCAATTCTAGCAACACTTGTGATTTGTACTGTTATTTATTTAATTGTGTTACTTAACTATTTCAAAATTGGATAATTTCCAGTGAGAAATCAGCTGTGAGTCACAGTATTACATGGCTTCACCCTATAGCTGCCAAGAAAGCTCACATTGATGGAACCACAGCCTATGCAGTTTCTGGTTTGTTTTCTGTTTTTTCTCCTTCCTCCTTATAAACTATGTTTTTCTGTGTTTTTCCACATTCATACTACCTCAATGTGTTTTCTGATGATGCTGTTGATACATACATTGTTTGATATATCTTTGTAATACTGTTTTTATCGGATGAATTTCTGGCAGATCCCTTTCATTAATTTGTATTAAAAACTGTGATACATACATATTTTACTGTCTTACATAATGTCCTTCCTTATGCAAATTCTTTACAGGAACTCCAGCTGATTGCACTTCTCTGGGAGTTTCCAAAGCACTCTTTCCTACAGTTGCTGATCTGGTATGATAGCCCTTCCCTTGCTCCTGCAGTTCGAGTTTTTAGTTTTGCTTTGAGAAATTACATTGTTGGAGTGGACTCTTTTCTTTTCCTTACTATATCTGCTTCTTGTCACCAAATGCAAACCATTTTATTTATTTTGGTAGGCCTTGAAAGGTGTTTGTAAAATTCTACAGCATTGAGATTTTGTCCCTTATTTGCACTAGGTTTTTCACTTTCATTATTTTGTTTTGAGATTTTATTTTTCTGAGAAATTTCTCACATATAAGATCTTTTTGACTAAAGTTACGCGAGAGAAATAATTTCGTCCAGCTGGTTTCTAATGTGCCATGCATATTTACAGGTAATAAGTGGCATAAACATGGGTAACAACTGCGGTTATCACATGTAAGTAGTGTCTCTTTTCTCTCATCTTTAGTCATCTTAATACTTTTCTACTCAGAACTGCAAATTATTCCTTTACGACTAAAAAAAGCATGTTTATGAAGAGGGAAGGTAGGAGGAGATGGGATTTTAAGGCCTTTTTATTTAACCAAAAGAGTAGTGGCATAGCTCAACTTCTGTATCATTAGTCCACATCATTTTTGTGCTCATAATTGTAATGGTTTAAGCTAAGGGATGATGAGTTGAAGTTCCTGAGTTAAAACCCGGACAAAGGAGAAAAATGATCTAACCACTAACATTTGCCATTCAATTTTTTTTTTTTTTTGTACTGATTAGGTTCCCTTTTATGCAGTGTTTACTCAGGCACAGTTGCTGGAGCTCGAGAGGCATTCTTCTATGATATACCTTCTATCTCCATTTCATATGATTGGTATATTGAAATGCTTTTGTGGCTATATTGCTGGATTATCTTAAATCTCTATTTTGAATTGAATATTTTAAGAGCTTTTATTAATAGATATGGCTCATAGATTAATATCTGACCATTTGGGGCTACTATCAATCCAGGGTTAAAGGAACGAGTAACCTAAATGACTTCACCCTTGCCGCGCAAGCATGCCTACCTATCATAAGTGCTTTACTGGTTGATATAAAGAACCAAAGGTATCCTCACAAGTGCTTTTTGAATATAGATGTTCCAAGCAACGTTGCAAATCAGAAGGTATGTTGGTTTTTTTTTTTTTTTTTTTTTGTTTAGTTTAATAAATGTATAACAAAAATGAAATAGCCAGATAGCACTTTATTTTTTATTTTTTTGAAGAAGCAGATAACACTTGTTAATTTGTTATGATTCAAAGGTTTATGATTAAGGCTTAATTGCATGATTGATCCCTTATGTTTATTTTAGTTTTCAATTTGGTCCCTTATGTTTTGAAAGTTTCAAGTTGGTCCCTTACGTTTTAAATGTTTCAATTTGGTCCAAAACGTTACTCATATTGGAATAAGTTAGTCCATTCCGCGACATGATATTGAGTTTAATAAAACAAAAAAATTAAAATAATGTTTTAAAACTGATTTTCTAAATAAGTTAAGTTCCATCACCCATATTGTCAACCTGAATCTTTAACCGTTATGTGACTGAAGGGACTAACTTATTCCTATAGGAGTAACGTTTTGGACCAACTTGAAACTTTTAAAACGTAAGGGACCAACTTGAAACATTTAGAACATAAGGGACCAACTTGAAAACTAAAATAAACATAAGGGATCAAACATGCAATTAAGCCTATGATTAATGTGGTGTTCTTCTGTGTCTTCCAAAAGGGGTACAAGCTAACTAAGCAGGGTAAGAGTTTAATCAAGATGGGATGGAAGCAAATCACCTCTGAGGCGGAAGGACGAAAAATGTTATCAGATATGACCAATGCAGAAACAGCAGCACATGCAGATGTTAACGTGTCATCTATATCACCTGAAAGTCTTTTATTTGCAAGAGAAGTAGGTTGATTTTGCTTACTTGAAAATCTCTATATTCATTTAAAGAAGCTATTTCCACTATTTTTCGACGAATTCGTCTTGTTTTAAACAGTGATACGCAGCTTAGACTTTTTCTTGAGTATGATGCAGTATACAATTTTAATTTTGTAGGTAAGAGGTTCCCAACTTGATCATGATGATAGCGGTGATCATAAATCTCTGCAGGAAGGATTTGTGAGTATATATAAATAACAATAACAATTATTGGACAGTAAACAGACATAATACAGAGTGTGGCTAACATGATCTCGCTTTTTATATAGATTACTGTCACCCCTCTTGCTGCTATCTCTCAGGCAGAGGTAGATTGTCAAAACTATTTTAAGGATTGGCTACAAAATGTCTCAGAATCTCCCTCTTCATCGGCTCTATAATGCTGTAAGACATTTCATATGTTTATAATTTGCAAAAATTCACCAACTGATGAAAAACACTTTGGAATCTGGCAAATTTACTTAATTCTAATTTCTAACACTCCTCCTCAAGCTGGGGTTATATGCACCAAGCTTGTAAAAAATAGATTCAACCCAAGGTCCTCTAAGGGACTAAGCTAATATTTCAACCTATTGATCATTTGAACCATTGACCATTGGAACGCTTTGATTCGCAATCTTAAGTATATAAAGAGTGCGCCGGGTAAAATATTACTTTATGAAAACAAGGGTATCACACAAGTTGTGGGCTATTCTAATACTGACTGGGCAGGTTCACCATCAGATAAACCAATACTATATTTCTATAAGAAATGTCATGAAAATTATATCACCAAGCATCTAGAATGTGCTTTTCGCATCTATAAATAGGCAACCATGGCTCTTTTGTAAACAAACTAGATAGTAGGTTCACTTCAGAGTATTGTGTCTTCATTGAAGGATTTGATCTCATTTTGGAGTAAGAAATAGAACATAGTTGCAAGGTCTAGTGCAGAAGCAGAATATCCTATTATAGCAGCATCAACTTGTGAACTCACGTGGTTAAGACAATTACTCCTACAGCTAAAATTAGGAGACATCAAGACATTTGAAACTAATATGTGACAACCAAGCTACCCTACATTTTGCATCCAACCTAGTCTTTCATGAAAGAACTAAATGGATAGAGATGGACTGAGACTTTGTAGGGGATAAGGTTCTTTCAGGAGAAATCGTAACTGATTTTGTCATTTCAAATTATCAATTGCTTGGGATATCCTAAGCCCCTTAGATGACCTCGGGTTGAATCTATTTGTAACTTGCTGCGTATGACATGTATGCTCCAACTTGAGGAGGAGTGTTAGAATTACGCAAATCTATCCACACTCCTTTAATTGTACAACTTCCTATTATGTGTGTTAATATTCCTAGAGTTTACAACTTCCTAGATTGGGCTCTCAATTAGGAATTTAATGTATATATTATATTACCATTATAAGTACAAGTTGCGTGATTTAAGTATACACACAGAATATACATTTACATAAAGGGGTTTGCTACAATAGACCCACTCATTTTTATGAAGGTCTATTTTAGCAACCAACACCTTTTCACTTGGACCAAAAGACCGTGTTTTTGTTTTTTGGGAAAATTAAAACTGAAGGGTATAAATGTAATTGTCATTAGTGTTCTCGTTAAAAAAAAACAGAGAGAGAGAATAAGTGACAATTACATTTATACCCTTCAATTTTAATTTTCCCAAAAAACCAAAAACATGGTCTTTTGGTCCAAGTGAAAAGGTGTTGGTTGTTAAAATAGACCTTCGTAAAAATGAGTGGGTCTATTGTAGCAAACCCCTTTACATAAATTACATATGAAAACCTCAATTTCAAAATTTTGCTATATTTTTATATCCTGTTCGGTTAAGAAAAAAAATAGCACCTCTAAGATGACTAAATTTTGAACCAAGCCTGCACATAATTTTAAGGACATTACTAAAATTTTAATGCTATATTTGGTAGTTAGTACATTATCAAAAGTGTCATTTACATTGTGCACGAAGCATTTGGCTGATGTCCTATGAAGTGTGAACCTTATATCTCATTCCATACACTGCTGACGTGCTTGAGAAGGTTTTATGTCATTCTTTATACTGGTTGTAAATAATTCAGTCATGAAATCTGAAGCGCATCATTCATGAGCATCCATCTATCATCTATGAACATGTTTTCATTGTTGGTAGCGTAACTCTCATGAGTTAATTTTTTACTTGTGTTATAAACATATCACAAATTGTGCCGCAGCAGGTGTCTACGGATGGAACCAAACTTGTAAAGTTTTAATCATGCAGAATGTGAGCACCCAGTTATTCTTTTGGATAAAATTATTAAGTAACAAGTATTCTTGCAATGCAAGTTTCAAAAGTATAAAATTTAGAAAATTGACATATAAATTTTTTATGATAGGAACGCGTAAAATAAGTGGATAAAATTGAAGCATAACTCTGTTTTGTCATGGGGAGTGAGGTGTTGGTTCGTGAGGCGAGCCAAAGAGATCATCACATTGGGCTATAACCACACAAATAAGTTGTATACCACATCTTCACCCAAAACTTTTAAGACTTTAGGTATATAGGTCCTCTCACTTATATGTTGTTGAATCTTCACTTTTCCATTTAATGCGGAACTTTCTAACTCACACTTGACATACTAACAAAAGAGTAGTGCGGGGCTTGGAACTCACTTTATGGCTTAGCACAGTCATAGATATATCTGCCTTTTCTTAGGAAGCAGCTTTCTCCACCTACCACATTTCTAAACAACAACAAATGTTTTCGGAAGTGTACTTTCGGACAACATAAAATTCACGTTTCGAGTGATATTATGGGGGTGGAAAGTTCCTTTCTTCTCTTATCCCTTGTTCTTCTTGGTGTGAATTGTACACGTAAATCCACACTATCACAAAATCAATAATATTAATATCAGTATTTAACAGTACTTGATTTGAGCTTCTAAAATAGATACCCAAGTGAATAGTCTTATGAACCCATTACTAATAATTGATAACTCTTACATAGTTATAATCCTATAGAGCATTGATTCAATTTTCTTTTAAGCTACAAAACATCAAAAGTAGTTATTTTGGCCATCAATTAAATAAGGTATAGTGTTCATTTTACTAAAATTGAACAAATATACTCTAATGTTATTCTCACTTCTTTTTTTGCAGGAGTGTTGGGAATGGGGTGCTTCATATTTTTCATCAAGACTACATAGCTTCAAATTGGCAACAAGATTGGGTGGTAAAAAAAATTGCCCAAGTACCTACAACACCTTGGCTAAGAATCATGAAGAGACGAGAGAGTGAACAATTTTAAACAGATAAATTTTTGAGTGATATTCTACATTTTTATTGAACTGAGAAAAAAGACATGACAGGAAAATCAGAATTATTCAATTAGAATTGAGAAGTTAGTTAAGCTTCCTGGCTGGCTTATGATAGTTTAGCTGCTTCCCATTTAGAGTCAAATGTCATATGAATAATACGATATCACATCAGCTCTTCCCTCTTCATTTTTATCCTCATGTAATGATTTATGAATGCCTATTCTCTTCAGATTACTCTAGTTTTATTAAAAGTGATTTCTACTCAATAAGGTGCAAAAGAAATTATTAAGATTTCTAGTGATTTTGCTAAGGTATGCATGTCAGTCAGTGTCGCTACTCCACGAAAGACTTTTTCTATGAAACTTGCAATGTGATTGAATCATGGGGCTAAATATCTCAAATTTATGTAACCTAATAGGTAACTTGAATGATTATTGCTTTTCTGAAAACTAAACTCATTTTCCTTGAATTTAAGCACAAATTTCATTTGATTATGTATTAGTACGTCAAAATGTGTAACAGGTTGGACAAAAAATACATAAAACTGATTGATGCAGCGTGTAATTCGAATGAATTACACATCATTGTAATTTGAATTGCACCATCCATAATCGTTCAGAATGCTGGAAAGGACTCATAGTTCGAATTAGGCAACCCAAATTTGAATTATGACACAATTGTTTTTATTGTCCTGAATTATGACAGTTACTCCTACCCCAGTTTTTTTTGGGTCATTTTCATGTGTTTCTAAGAAACAATGAATGTGAGAACAACAACACTTGTTGTTCTCACATCCTTTATTTCTTAAAAACACATGGAAAATCTAACAAGACTTGTATGAATTTCAATCAATAGAAAATAATGTGTTGAGATGTGTGTTAAGGGTGTGTTTTAAGCATTATTCTTTTATTTTTTTAAATGTTTGAAAGTCAAAATCCATTTTAGTCTTGAAGAACTTGAGTCAATTTAGTCTATGAGAAAAACAAAAACTTATTTTAGTCATTACGAAAAATAAATTGGGTTTACTTGTTCATCGATAAATTAGATCTTAAGAATTATTAAAAAGAGACTTTTAGGCCCCTTGACAATCAAGAACAAACGCGCTTTAGAGCTTGTGGGGGTACATGCCTTCACAAAGTTTTATTTATTTTTATCCAAAAACTTAAACAACTATGTCGCAAACGCATACCCGAAATGATGTCGAACGAATAAAAGAAAATAGAAATTCAGCATCATTGGAAAAACAAGAAATTGACTTACCTATGTAATCATAAAATTGGTTGCACGTCCACCACTGTTTGCATGTAAGAAAAAAGTTATATGGAAAGGGCAAAATTCGGTCTTATAGTAAAATTTGAATTAAATTTGGGTGTAACCAAAATTATATAGAAACTAGAAAAATTATTTCTTATATATGGGTGTTTCTAAAAAAATTCTACAATTTTTGTTTCTTTACTAGTTGTATCAATTTTGTTTTATTAAAAATACGTTTAAGACAAGGACCAGTACCAATTTTTAATAGGCTTAATACATCATTTGGTTCTTTAACTTATTTTTTGTTTTCATTTTGGTCCCTTAATTATAAAGTGTCTCAAATTTGATCCCGTAAATCTTCCGCTGCTTACTATTTTAATCTTCTCCATTAGTTTAGTTTTTTAATGTATAATATTTTTAATATGATTATATCCGTTTGATTGTAGGTCCATAATATATTAGAGTCAACCACCCAGGAAAAAAATTTTGATTGAATCCTTCACTGAAATCTCAATTTAATTGGATCCATTACTTTAAAAAAATCCAGAATTGAAATAGAAAAATGAGACCTATCACCCACCTTCTTCCTCCATCATCATCGTTTCTTCACACCCATCTCCAGATCTCAATTCTCTCTTCCACAAAACCATCTCCACGTTCAACACCATCACTCAAATCATCACCAACCTCACAATCCTTCTCTTTTCCCTCCAAAGTTTCAACCTTTAACCTTTTCTCGAAATCCCATTTCCCAATTCATGCTAATTCAAATCCGCCATTTCCCAAAAATCCGAATCAGAATTTCCAGTTTCCCATTGTCAGTTTCCACCACCAATTGAATTCGAATTCAAATCTGAATCTCAACTCCTTCTCATATTCTTCCTTTGGAGTCTGAATCTGAATTCAAAGAGAAAAAGAGTAGAAGAGAGTCACAGAGAAAAAAGGTTGAATTTGAATCTCTCTATCCTGGTAGTTTGAATCGTAGTAGGTCTGTCAAAAAGTCAGATATGTCAAGAAAGCTTGAAACCAATAAGAGCGGGCTCAAGAAATATGGAAGGAAAAGCTGATGCTACAAGTGCCGAAGAAAAAGAAAATATGGATGTTCGTGAACACCAAGTTGTATTGAATGTTATGGTTTGTTTGTTTATAATACTTTATGCTCTATATATTTTGGTTTTATTATATTGTGGAAACTGCAATTTGAGATAAATTTGAATCTTTTGCTGGAAAAAGAAAAAGAAAAAATGAGAATTAAGATGATGATGATTCTTGGTTGTTGTTGTTGTTGAGGAACAATGAGTATTGATGATTGAAAAATGAATGAAATGAAGATGATGATGATTATAGTTCTTGTTCTCGGTAGTAATTTCTTTTAAGAATGTTAAGGAAAATGAAAGGAAGATGGTGACGGTGTGGTAGTAATTTTCAGGTTTTTTTTTTTAAGAAAAAATTAAAATTATGTTTTTTATT
>Ga0228710_1000709_pt1 | contig 45188 bp, 29 predicted proteins | sample MedpolnodulmetaG_FD_177995 | JGI IMG/M metagenome (GOLD analysis project Ga0228710, IMG submission 177995) | Root nodule microbial communities from Medicago polymorpha collected in Santa Monica, California, United States - pink nodules | ecosystem: Host-associated > Plants > Roots > Nodule... | reverse complement strand
AACCCTATTTTTATTTTTTTTATCAAATTTAAAAATTGATGTTTTAATAATTGATCGCAAAATAATTTGTAAATTAAACTATTTTAATTGAAAAGTGAATAGACGGATCCACACTAGTGTGAATATATAGAAGGAAATATCAAAGCAAATACCATAATATTTTTTTTAAGTAACCATAATAACTTTTATTGAAATTATAAGAATATGATTTTTATGCACATAGGGAGCTGCTAATTTAAACCTACTTATCCTCGTGAGCTTAACTTAATTGGTAGTTCAAACCCCAACCACCACTAATTTTTTTTACACCCACCTAAAAACACTAAGGATTAAATTAGCAACCAACACCCACTTATTTTTTTACATATAAATATATCTCCATTGTTTAAGTCATTTGAAATAAAAGGTTAGTTTTGTAAATTTCACTTGAATATCTACTTCATTTTTTTATTTTTGGTAGATAGACGAAATGGCAAAGCCTTTATAAACTCACACACACAAGTGGAAGTACCGAGGTTCGAACCCCAGTCATGGCATCCGGCCTAACAATTTCGGCATTTTGCCAGTTGAGTTAGGACTTCTGGATAATTATATCTACTTCTACTAACAACTAGTAAAAGACATGTGTTTTTGCACATGTAACATTGCGATAATTATATAAAATAGTTAGATTGTTAATTTTGTATAATATGTATGGATTTTAAATGAAAATTATGAGTATTAATGTAATGTTTCAATTAAATATTTTTCTCTTATCTATACTATATATAAAGAAAACTACCCCTTTCAGCACACTTTTGGGTTGGACTTTTTTTCTTCCAAAAATACCCTTAATTTTAAATATAAATAACCAATTATAAAATAACACGTGGATTAATAATCCATGTCACAAAAAACTAGCACAAAACAAAAACTCATGTTACTTTTTTATCAGCCGCTTTTATGTTGTACATCTGTGTTGTTCCCCTCAATACAACCGACAAAGATTGCCAAGTATTTTCACATCCCTTCCACAAAAAACAGTATTTCCATACTATTTTATTAATATAAGTTACTCTTCCTTAACCTTTGATCAATTGTAACAAACGTGAGCAAACAATAATGGTAAAGATTGAACTTTAAATCCTTTAAAAAAAAGATTAGTAACAAACGTGAGCAAAAAATAATGTTAAATATTGGACTTTAAATCCTCTAAAAAAACATTAGTAACAAACGTGGGTAAAAAATATTGTTAAAGATTGGACTTTAAATCCTCTTGAAAAAGATTAGTAATAAACGCGAGCAAAAAATATTGTTAAAGATTGGACTTTAAATCCTCTAAAAAAAAAGATTAATAACAAACGTGAGCAAAAAATAATGTTAAAGATTGGACTTTAAATACTCTAAAAAAAGATTAGTAATAAACGTGAGCAAAAAATAATGTTAAAGATTGGACTTTAAATCCTCTAAAAAAAATATTAGTAACAAACGTGAGCAAAATATAATGTTAAATATTGGATTTTAAATCCTCTAAAAAAACATTAGTAACAAATGTGAGCAAAAATTAATGTTAAAAGGCAGACCATTTCCAATGTCGAAATCTATCTTCCACGGCATGTTTTCAACCATGGTCAATTATATGTAGTTTTATCAAGAGGAATTTCTCAAAATTCAACAAAAGTTCTCATTAAAGAAGGGAAAATAGAAGGAGAAGATGAAGACTTCACAAAAAATGTAGTTTTTAAAGATATTCTTTTATCGCAATCATAACAATGTTTTTGTAAAACATGTCATTTATACATTTATGTCATGATGATTTTTTTTGTCAAGTAACCTAGTGGCTGGAGCTCCACATTTTTTAAATGTGAGAAATGGGGTGTCAGGGGTTCGAACCCCTGCCCCTGCATATAATATGCAATATCCCTACCAACTGAGCTAAGCTTACTATTAGAATAAACAAATAAAAGATAATTATTTTATATGCATGCAAACTAAAATATGTTGAGTTCATAAATAATTGTTATATGCCTTGACAATATTTTGTTTATAAATGAATATATCAATAATTTTTATTAATATTTTAAAATTTAAAAAATTTAATCAAAATTATACAAACAAACATAATAAAATAATCACATGTGTTAGCGCAGTAGAAAGAGCAGACAGGCAGGCACGATAGTGCCCATCTTTCCGCTACTATATATAAATTTTTGTTAAATAGTTGAGTACCCCAGTTATAGATTTTATTTATTTATATATAAGGAAACAAAAGACAGTAAATCTACACTATACGATAATAACCTAGTTTTTCATCATCACCATCACTTAGACTTCAACATTCAAAATCAATAATAAAAATCATCATCGTCTTTGTCGTCGTCGTCGTCATCATCATCATTATTAAGATCATCATCATCATCGTCGTCAAAATTACCAAGATCATCATCGTCGTCATCATTAGAGTTATCAGGATCAGGCAGTTCCAAATCATTTGTCTGGTCAATGCACCTTTTCTTCAAATCTTCACTCAAATAAAGACAATCACGAATGTCAAGAGATTCAAGAAGAGTGCATTTATCAATAATGGTGAGCACACCAAGTTCAGTGAGCTTGTGTCCTTCCATATCAAGATGGCGTAGACCAGGCATTGTTTCAGCAATAACAAACACCTTTTTATCAGAGTCAGAAGATTCAAGTGACGACCCTGAACAATATTCAAGCGATTTCAAACGAGTGCAAGATAGACCAAGGGCTTCAAGAGAGACCTCAGATATATTGCAAAGTGGAATGTTAACCTCCTCTAACCGCGGAAGCTTTTTCACGGCTTCACTAAATCCTTTATCTGTAATCTTGGAATTCATAAGCAGCATGCAACGTAGGTGACTACCACTGTAAAATCCGAATTAAAAAAAAACTATTAAAAAACGGTTCATAAAAACAACAAGATAAATATGGTTAAATGCAGGAACAAATTAAGATTTTGGAACTCATTACTTATCAGCTATGCATTTGGGGAACTTCTACGGTACACTCACAAAGTGAGGTGTACCAGTACTCTTCCTTCTTAATTTTATAAATAATGATCATTTTTTATGTAATAAATAGCTATTTGTCAATATTTATATTTTATAGAACATCATTTCATAAGAAAAAACATCATTTCATTGTTTATAAGAATCATAGTAATTTTCTAGTAAAAAATAATCAATATTCTCAATTATGAGTGATAAAAATTCAAAAAAAAATTAATTTTATTTCGTTGACACTTTTGATGAATAAGATTTAGTTATTATAATTATAAATGATAAAAAATAATATTTTTCTTCAAAAAACAACTCATTTAACTGTTAATTTAAATAGTGAGTGTACCGGTACACTCAAATATATTGGGTGTACCATAGAATTTGCCATGCATTTGAGGAGATCATCGGTGCCATAACACCCGTCAATAATAATTTCTTCAGGATGACCGCAACTTAGTTTAACAACGTTGCAACAAATCTTCTCCATATCCTCACGATTAACGTTACTGTATTAGGGCACATGAATAGCACGCCAAATGAGAGGATCCTTGCAAATCTTCGACCATTGAGTGCACACAACGCATACATCCATCAAAATTGTCAATATATCAAGCCTCTTGAAGATGTTTACTGTCAAATCTCTCGAAAGATCAAGCCAATATGGTCTTGTTGTGCTCTCGCTTTCCTCTTCCAATGTTGGAACAGAAGATAAAGTAGCCAAGCAACTGAAACGATTTGATAATTTTATTCCTGTATTTATTGCAACCATACCGTGAAAGTGTTTGACAATAGAAACAAGATAATAGGAGAAAACGACGGCTAGGGTTGCAAACAAGTTACGAAGGATTTTCTAGGTGTCACCTACGAAATTTATTATTAATAGGGTGTTATAATAGTTAGCATGAAGGAAACTTTTATAAACCATTCCTGCCAATGCCTTGTTAATGATCCTTTATAGTACAAAACATATTTCTATATCATATATTTAAATAAGGAACAGATCTTTTTTTTTTTTGAACAAAAATAAGGAACAGATCCTATAAATATTCAAAGCAAATTTTTAATATAAATTATGTCCTATATATTAGTTTAAATGTATTTAAAATATAAATTAAGTTATTATCTTCTAAAGATTTTAGGCACAATATTCACAAAATAATCCAACTTAAGAAGAAAAAAAAATCTTATTAAAGAGTATTTCACGAAGAGAAAAAATTAGGACAAATATTTAGAATATATTATTTAAAATAATATATGATTATTAGATTTAATTTACACCAAATATTTATAAATTTCCCAAAATATTTCCAAGAAGAAAAAAGGAATATAATATTTTTATTAGTGCAAATAGTCATTTTCGTCCTTCAATGTGTGACGAGTAGTCACAATAGTCCATCAATGTATCAAGATTTTGAAATAGTATCTGATTGTCCACTACATTAGTAAAAAAAAGTCTCTACATTAGATTCAACATAATTATTATAGGATTAGTATTACAGAAAATAGACCAAAAAAAAATGGAATTGGAGAAGTGTTTGGTCAGGTACTTACGCAAATGTGATGAAAAGAGATACTAGGTATTGCTTGATACACCCTAAGAATTATTTGAGAAGAATAAGTGACTAGAATAGAGATATTGATGGAAGGCGGTGATTATTTATAGATGGCTTAGAGGATCAAAGTGATATCATGGAGGAAAGTTGTACCCATCTACCCAAAAGCGTGTGGTGAGGACATGTATTTCTCTTAATCTTCAAATTGTAGGATTTTTTTTCTAAAAGGAAATCAAGGATATGATTAAGGTAATAACAAGTATTATAGGTTTAAATGTGATTATTAACAATTTTTTTTACTCATATCATGTACTTCCTTTGTTGGCTCATTACTATACTCTTTTATAAAATATCATCAAAGATGTTTCTTTTGAGCAATACTAAAAAATGTTAAGATTAGAGTAATTCATGTTAGTTAGATAACATGAAATGCAAATAACTATCATAGATTGTTAAAAACTCGGTTAGGTATGAGTAAGTAAGTTGACAGTTAGAAAAGTTAGTTAGTGATGATTGTGTTCAACCTTTGTTCAAAGTTTTAGATTAATTATAAGTTGACACCCTTTTTTTACCATATTTGTACACCCCCCTTTGGCACTAAGGAGAAGAGCGAGTGTGAGACAAAATTGGTGAGTGTGGGGGCCAAGTCGTCACGTATCATTTTTGTGTGTGAAGATACAAGGGTGTATGCCGCATAAGGTGGTCAATCTATCATTGCTCAAGTTTTAAGTGATTTGAGTTCGTGCATGCAAGTGTATAAGTGACGTTCAATAATGATTAACTCTCTTAATTTCATGAGAAATCACTCTTCCGTAATCATTCTCTCTTTTCTCTCATTCAAAGTAATTACATACCAAAGGTGTGAAAATGTGTGTGTGAAACTTCCAATCTTGGATGAAAAGGATTATGATAATTGGTGCAGCCAAATGAAGATTGTGTTCGAATATCAAGATGTATAGGATTTAATTAGTGAAGCATGGTGCCAATCTCATCGTTGAAACTTCAACCGATTCTCAAAAGGTTGTGCACAAAGAGTCAAACAAGAGAGATTACAAAGTCTTATTCATTATTCATCAGTGTGTCAATGCAAACAATTTGAAAGGGTTGAAGAAGCATAATCATCAAAAGAAGCATAGGAGAATTTGGAAAAAGCATATGCATGAGCAGCGAAGGTGAAGAAAGTGACGTTACAACTCATAAAATGCAATATGAATTTATTCAAATGGAAGAAAAAGAAATCATATGTGATTTCCTCACATGAATTTAATCTAATGAAGAGTCGTCGAGATTATGAGTGATTAATCAATATTAGAAAAAGATCTTGAGGTATCTTTTAACAAGTCATATATGTAACACCCCTAATATGTTATGTACATTACATGTGCCATTCTTAGTGATTTTCTTGATTTATTTATATTTTTTTAAACGGCGATTTTCTTATTTATTATTTAAGCAACAACTTATTTTATGTGTAACTAGCGGAAAGAAGTTTCCATCTTTCCGCTCTTTTTATTGCGTTAGTGCGTGTAGATTATCAACGATATTTTATAGAAATTTTGTGTGTAAATTACAAATAATATTTTATACAAATTTTTTGATATAGATTGAAATTATAAGTATATATATTGATGACTTTCAAATGTAACAAACTCAACAAACCATATCTACCTTTTTCAATGACAACAATGACATAACAAATATAACAAAAATTCTTATCTTTTTAATAACACCAACACTATAGCATTATTATAGAAATTTTTTGTTTAAGGGTATAATTGAAATAATAAAAAGTCGGCCCAAAACCCCTACTTTCTTTATATATAGTATAGATATAATTAATAAATATTGTAGCACCCTCCTTTTAAGTGAGATTTTTTTATTTTTGAAGTTTGAGTGATAAATTATTGGCTAAATTACACCATAAGTCTTTTAAGTTATTTAATTGTAATAAATTGGGCCTTAAGTTTTTTTCGTACCACTTAGGTCCTTTAAGTTAATTGTAACAAGTTGATTTTAAGTTTTTTTTTGTACCAATTAGGTTCTTTTAGTTTATTTAATCGTAACAATTTGGTGGATTTTAGATCTTAAAAATGTAAGTTATTCAGAGCATAAAAGTTTCAATTAAATAACTTAAAGGACCTAAGTGTTACGAAAAATACTTAAACGACCAGCTTGTTACAATTAATTAACTTAAAGGACCTAAGTGGTACAAAAAAAACTTAAAGAACCAATTTGTAACAATTAAATAACTTAAAAGATCCGGTGTAATTTAACCTAAATTATTGTAACCTAGGTGTTTAGTTTATTTAATTATTATTTGTGTGTGATCTAAGTGAAATTGAGTTATTGTGTTTTATTAAAATATAAGTGAGTAGATTGTATTATTTATTTTATTTTTATTAGTGAAGGGTATAAATAACAACTTAATTAGTTGGGTTAGTAAATGTTTAGGCTTTCAATCCTGTGAACTTAACTCAGTTGGTAAGGATATTGCATATTATCTGTAGATGTTAGGGTTCGAACCTCGAATACTTCACTTCTCCATATTAAAATGTGTGAGTTATAACCATTAAACTATTTGAAGAAAAAAAAATGTTTTGGCTTCCTTTATTGCTAGTGAATTTAGATTTACACGTCACCTTTTGTCATTGATCACACCTAGAATGTTCTATAAGATCCTCCTCTTTTGCTCTCTCACACAAATTTGCATTGGGAATATGAATAAGACTTGATTTTTTTTTTATAATTAAATTAGAAACTTTTTTTCTTTTGACAAAATAAAATTAGAAACAATATTTCCTATTGATTCGATCTTGCAATGCAAGTTTAACATGAATATTTGATTCTTTCAATCAAATTAATTATACATACTCTCTCTTCTTCCATGTGCCACACACCGCTACTTGCAAACAAGAAACAAGAGCCTTTCTTATACTCCCACTTATAGACTAGCCGCGCAGGTAACGTCCCTTCTTCTTCTTCTAAGAGAGAGCATGACGAAAATTATACCTTTAAGTAAAGAGTTAGATATCTTTAACTAAATTCAGACGAATGAGTAAATATTAATCTAATAAATAATTATTAATTTTTTTCCATTAAAAAAGTTAATGCATAACTTGTTAATTATAAATTAATAGGAAATTTTATGGTTCACCGAGAATTCCTTGAACAAAAAATACTCCATACACAAACCTTATATAAGTCTAGAACTTTATGTATTCGCCTCATGCAATATATCTTTGGATGAAAAATGACATGCAATATTATATTGTAAGTTATAATTACTATGTACTCACGATTCACTTGTCAAAAAAAAATGTACTCACGATTCAGAAATCGAAAACTAAATAAAACTTCACACTTTTTTTTGGTACAAAAACTTCACACTTTTAATAGGTCTAATTTTTTTATTAATAGACCGAGAAAACCATTACATTAAGTTATGCAATAGAAAGACTACCATAAAAATTGTACGAGTACCAAAGATAAAAATAATAAGTAAATTTTGTGAGATAAATATAATAGTTTATTAACTATCATGCATATGACCCGCTGTAAATAATCACCGTCTTCTTCTTGATTTAGACCTTGACCTTGAACTTGAATTCCACGACCATAACCAAAATGTTTGCCTTTGCCACCGATTCTTGCATCTAGTAACATTGAAAGTAGGTGATGATTCACCATTAGAAATAAAAGGAACACTTAAGCGACGACATTGAACTAGTGGATAATGGTTACTCTTGATCCCTCCATATTTAGATTTAATTTTGATTTCCAAATCCACAGCCAAATCATTGTAAATTCCAACAAGTTTCTCCTCCTTATATTCATCAAGTTGTTTCGATTTGAGATTGATCATATAGTTTCCTTCAAACACTATTGGCCCAAGTAAAGTAGTATTCTTTTTTCTTTGGTCAAAGGGTGTCAACCTCACCCATGCAAAATCATTATCTTTGTACCATGCAACTGCAGTGATCCTCCTATAATATATTTTTCCATGGCTGTTGGAGTTTCTTGATGTAATGTTAACCTTAAAGTTGTAATATAGGATGTTGTTGTTTGTGAGGTTGAATTGCATGAGGGAGACATTTGTTATGTCGAACTTGACATTGAAGGGTGGCGAGAGAGCAACGATCAAAAAGATGACCAACGAAATCAAGGAAATTGACGTAATGGTGCAGGCTATGCATTTGATTTCACTACCTCTTGTACTCATGGTGAATGTGATTTGTCGAACAAGCATGCTTATGTGTATTTATAGAGAGTAGAATTTTATTTTTTTTGTTACATGAGAGTAGAGATTTGTTTAATAAATAAATATATTGTAGATCCTTGTAAATTTTATAGAGAGTGGGAATTTATTTAATAAATAAATATATTTCAGACTCTTGTAAATTATAAATTTGATTTAGAGTCAATAATATTTAATATATTGACGATCGTTGTAAATTAAAAATTTGATTTGGAATCAATATATTTAACATATTCAAAATATATTTAACAGATTCAAGACAAAATCAACCCTTCATTAAAATTAGCATGGACGTAGAATCTATTCTCTAATTATGAAATTTAATGTCTACCAAAAATACAATCTTACCCCTTTATTTTATTTATTTTTTTGATTGGAAAAGGTCGTGTAACCCATGGTAGACTCCGATGAACAGTAACCCGACAAGGGTTTGAACATCGCCACCTCACACAATGGTCCTGCCAGTCACCTATTCTCCAGATCTCTCCCATCTCCGTTTCTCTGCGTTCGTCGGTCTTCAAGACACGATCTCTTTGCTTCGTCTTGGTTTTGGGTTCAATTTGGAGCTTGATCTGATACTGCATTCTCTTCGTTTTCTAGATTCTGACTGTACCAGTGTCGATTCTGGCTGTGTGGACTTTGGGGTGTGATTGATTGTTCCGATTTGGTCTTGTTGGCTTGGTTTTGGGTTTAATTTGGAGCTTGATCTGATACTGCAATCTGTTGTTGTTTGCGCAACTATTTTGGGTGTTTGACTGCAATATGTTCTCTGCTATTTGTAGAATGTTGTTTTCTGGTTTGTAGGTTTCGAAGGTCTGGCTATGTCTGCTCTTACAGCGCAATTCGTATGTCCTTGACCTTGCTTGGTCTCACATACGTCGAATCCTACACCGAAGCCTGTCTCAACTCGTAGTTTTGCACATGCTCTTCTCAACAAAGTGAACGTCCCTTTGTCTGATATTCCGAAACCTCGTTTGAAAGGTAATTCCCTTTCAATCAAAATTTTAGGGGATGTTTACCAATCTCGTCTAGCTAATTGCAACAATTACCTCCATGGTATATTAGTGTTGTCTAAAACGGATAATCCTTTATCGTCTAAAGACTTGTACACTAAACTCTTACAATTGTGGAAGCCTCTTGATCGATGGAAGATGATTCCTTTGGGTAGGGTTTTTTTTGAATTTCGTTTCTCCACTGCTGATGATCTTAGAAGTGTCTGGTCGAATGACGTTTGGAACTTGAAGCCTGGATTGTTACACTTATCGCGTTGGTCTCTAGATTTTAATCTCTCTAATCAGACTCAAACCCATAGTGAGGTATGGGTCCGTTTTCATTATTTTCCATTAGAATATTGGCAAGATAGAATCCATTTTGAGATAGCTGGGGCAATTGGTACCCCTATAATAATTGATGACAATACTAGAAACAATTCATTTGGTCATTATGCTCGTGTTTTAGTAGATATCAATTTTGCTGGATTTATTCTTGATACTCTGTGTGTTGAAAGAGATAATTTTGCTTTTGACATTGAGATTGAGTATGAACATCCACCTTACTTTTGTTTCACTTGCAATTCTATTGGTCATTCATCGGATCATTGTAAAAAAGATCATGCCAACAAAATTGCTCGTGAAAAGGTGATCACTAAAGATAATCTTGTTAAGAATGTCCCTAAAAGACATGTGCAAGGTTGTAGTAACACTGTGGTTGATGAAGATCCTATTATTCTTGACATAACGAGGAAGAACTGTATTCTAGTACTTCCGTTGGGGCAATTCAGGTTCAATCAACACCTAATTGAACCGTTCACTGAAATACAAGGTGAAGACCAATAGAGCAATAAACTTCCTGATATGCGCATTGTTGGTCCTTAGAGTGACATTGTGACGGACTTAGATTACAATCAAGATCCCCCATCTTGGTATGGTGTTTGTTCTTCCAATGTCATGGTTTCTAAAGAGGTTTTAAATCCTAACATTGCTCATGGCTTGGAGATTTAACAGCCATATTTCAACAGCAAGGATGCTTGTGCAAGTGAGCTTGGGTTTATACTGATGAGGAAGAAAGAGAGGCAGCTATCAACTACTTGAAGAACCGCTCTGTTGCCGAAGAAGAGCCTTTTATTGAGGTGTCTAAGACTAAGAAAAAACTGTGCAGAAATGTTTTCAGGTTCATAACACTCGTTCTAGGGGCAAACCACCAAATTGATTTGAGTTCTATCTGTGGGTTTCGCTTCTTTCCTCGCTCTCTTTTGGTTGTTTTGTTGCTTTTTATTTTATTTAATTTTCTTGCTTTGTTAAATTATATGAGAAGGTTTTGGTTTATGTCCCCCTTCTTCATCTTCTTTTGTTCCTGTTTCTTTATATCTACTAGCGAAAAGACGAGCACTCACGTGCTCGTCTTTCCGTTTTTTTTATTGCGTTAACATTTAAAAAATTATGAACAATGTTCTTTTATAAAATTTTGATTTTGATTAAAACTAAAAATATAAATGTTAACCATAATTATCTATTTCAATGACAACAACAACAATCTTTATTATAGAAAATTTTGTTTAAAAGTATAATTGAAATAATGAAAAAGTAAGTATTAACATACTCATCTAGTTTGTTACACTTTTTAAGTGATAAAGGAAAAAAAACCAAACATATATATATATATATATATATATATATATATATATATATTCATATCGTGTTTGTTACATTTGTTTTAATATTTAAATGTATTCTTATATATTTGTTGCATGTGTTATTTATATTGAAAATTGAGGGTATTTTTGGAAGAAAAAATCCAACCCAAAAGTGCTGAAAGGGATAGTTTTCTTTATATATAGTATAGATATAACATAGATATATTTCTAGGGGGTTGCAGTTGGTTCACCATCTGCACCTCTTTTTGCTTAAAAAAAAAAAATCATCAAAATTATATCCTTTTGTGTCTCTTTCTCTATCATATATATTTATTCTTTATTATTAATTAATTATGAAACTTAATGTCTACCGAAAATACAATCTTACCCCTTCTTAGTATTTTGACACGTCATCAAAATTATATCCTTTTGTGTCATTTGCTTCAACCTCTCCCTATTTTTTCTCTCTTAAAAACAAATTAAAACAAATTTGCTCGATAAAACACACTAACCTAATCTTTTTTTCAAAAGAATAAACAAACTTAATCTTAATCCCAATTAGAACAATTTTTTCAATAATTCAACTTCTAATTATCTAAAAAGTTTAAATTAATGTATTCTCTATAATAACTACGAAAGTTAATGACCAACAAAAATACAATTTTGCCCCACCTTAATCTTTTGATTTTTTTGATAGGCAAACAGAAAGGTTAGGCATCAGGGAGAGGTTCAAGCATCCCAACTAGGTTGGCACCCAACAAAAACTCCCATCCTCTACCGCCTCCCTAATACATAATAATATTAATAACAAGGAGAAAATGTGTACAAAGGAGGGGGACTAGGCCAATACACTCAAAACCAAACAGAAAAACTAAGTATAAAAAAAGACAGAAATAGTTACAGAAATCTAAAGTTGGGCAACCCATTTCTATCTCTAGTAAAATCAACCGAAAGAGAAGACGGCATAATGTGGAACCAAGTAGTGTTGAGCATGTCATGCTCCATAGTTGCTAAAGCGTTCACTCAACAATTTCCCTCCCTATAGATGTGAGTATAAATAATAGATAATCCAAGCTGCATGCAGTTATGCCAACGGTTTCAGAAGCGAATTGGAATGGCCGCGTGATTTTTGAAAGCAAGAACCGCACTGGATGAGTCACTTTCTAACCACAACCTGGACCAATTGTGGCTAGCAGCATATTCTATAGCAAGCATAAGACCTGTGAGCTCCACCTCAAAAATAGTCCGTAAACCGATGTTACTAGAAAATCTGCCCAGAAAAGCACCGGTGTGATCTCTAAAAATTCTTCCCACAAGAAGAATTAGAACCAATAACAGAGCCATCAGTGTTCGCCTTTACCCAAGTGATGGAAGGGGGCTGCCAAATGACTGGAACAATATCTCTGACACACCGGTAGGATGGGGGAATCCGTAGACTATTCAGCAGTGTAACATCGTCGACAATGCAATTACCAGTAGAATGTAAACCAGACATAGTCACCAAAGTGGAAATTTTCTCCAAAGTGTTATGCAAGTTAATTTTTGAGGAGCTGAACCAGATTGTATTTCTAGCCAACCAAATAGTGTGCACCGTGTGGATTATAGCGGCCGCAAATACATCTGCCACTTGAGAGCTGCATCTATGTGGTATGCATTCAAGAAGAGAAGAGTAGGATAGCAGCGAAAAAGAGCAATTAAATTTCACACCCAGCCATCTCCAAACTGAAGCCGCAAATGGACAATCAAGGAATAAATGAGAGGATGTTTCAGCATGTTTGTAATAGAGAACACAAACTGAGACTATAGTACAACCACGCTTCCGTAAGTTATCATCCGTGGGTAGCTTGGATAACATTAAGCGCCAGAAAACAAAAGAGTGCGACAGTGGGATGCAAGTGCGCCAAATAACATCCGACCAATCAAGTCTAACAAGGGGAGGCCGCAAGAACATATGCGCCAGCCTAGCATTGAGAATGCCATCTGTTGCATGCTTCCAAACTCGCTTATCCGACAAAGGAGTGATCAGAAGCATAATAATCAAAGTCTGCTCCACAAATATTTCTTCCCTGCCTACCCTGTTTCTAGATTCTATTATCTTAGCAGATGTGTCTGAGAGTATTTTTAAGGAGTTGAACAAGTTAGTGAAGGCCAGGAACAACTTTGTCCATGAAGAAGACTATGTCAAGGAATGGAGAAGACTGAGAGAAAGAGTAGACTTTGTTATGAGTGAACTTCAGAAGTCATCTCTTAAAGCGCATAGCAATGCTCAGAACACTCTTAATGATTGGTTCAAAGATGTTGTTAAGAGCATGCAGGAAGTGGAAATAAAAAGGACTCAAGAGAGGAGCAAGCTCTACATTTCAGACACTCATATGTTCTTGAATGCTTCAGGCATCATTTCTTTAAATGTTCATTCTGAGAATCTGGATCTCAAGTGGTTGACCAAGCTGAAAGTTCAAACAAATTCTCCTATTCTTGAAAAGCTGAAGAATGATTCTGAATTAGAGAAAGAAAACAAGAGACTGAAGAAAGAACTCCTATAGCAAAGATTGCTACTAGTTGAATACAAGAGGCAAACAGAAGCTCAGTTGGAAGAAGCAAGATTGATGGAAGCCCATCTTATCAGAAACAACAATGAGTTTAGAGAAGAAATGAGGAAGCAATCAGAGACTACAAACAACTTAGTCAGAGATCTGATGGATATGATCCAGAAACAAGCCAAACCTTAGTTGCACTCCATTTAGCTTGATGATTTTCTTTGTTTGTACTTCTGAATACTTTCTGCTTCTGACTATGTTTATGCCTCTGAACTCACTTTCTGTGCCTCTGAACTAATATTATTTACCTTATTTTGAATTAATTTTCTCACTTTTCTTGTCTTTATCTTTTTGTTGATGACAAAAGGGGGAGAAGATGTATAGTATTTATAGGCTCTGAGCCCTATTAATTTAATTCGAATCAAGTTAAGTTAATAGGACCTTCATCTCATCTCTTAGTCTATTTTAATGTGAGAGTATTCTGAGTGTTATTACGTTTTAAATGGTAAATTTAATTAACATGGATAGAACTCAGGGGGAGCTTACAAACCTCACCTTAAAGTACTATTGGACTCAGGGGGAGCTTACAAACCTCATACCCTTAAAGTCAACGTGTTAATTAGATTAACAACAATTCAACATTTTAAATACTAATGTTTATCATCATCAAAAAGGGGGAGATTGTTGGAACAAAATGTGTTTAACATTACCCTTTGGGTTTTGATGATAACAAGGTATTGAAAATTGTCAATTGGATATGCTAATATTTGTTCAAGTGTGCAGGACCATAGACAAAAATGTAGTGTCTCTTTTAAAGCATAGGTTCTGGAAGAACAAATGAGAGCAATGGAATCAACAAGTAGGAAGCTTGAAGCATCTGAAGAAAAGAGGTTCTGAAAACAAAGTGCTCCTGAAGTGCTGACGTCATCAGAAACACCTCATCAGAAGCAAGATCACCAGAAGCAATTTTCATCAGAAGATCTGAAGATCATCAGGAGTTGAAGATCATCAGAAGTTGAGAGAATTAAAGCTTCAAAGACTGTTCAAATGATTTAATCACTCCTAGCATTGCAAAAGACTGGAAGAATGAAGCAACAGCTAATTCAAATGGATTTGAAGGCATTTGATGCTTTTTCGTTGGAGAGAGTTGAAAAAGGACAATTGTACGAAGTGTACAACCACTATCTCCACTACTCTGAATTGTGTCTGCAATAGGACAAGAACAACCGCTACGCCTGCACCAGTGTTCCTCCAGACTTGGAATGGATTTGAAATTGATCCTTCATAGGACAATAACCAAATCAGGCAAAAGATCATTGGTGATTTGATCAAGCTTCAAACGACTCTTTTTGATGTGCTGACAATTCACAACGTCTCTTTTACACCTCTATATAAAGGAGTGAAGACTTAGAGAATAAGAAGACTCAAAATACAACAATTTACAAGTGCCAAAACTCTGCTGAAATTGTTCTGCATCAAAAGTTCACTTAGAATTTCTTATCAAAGTTCATATCTTAGAAATTCTAGAGTCTTAAGAGTTTGTATCTGATTTGCATTGTGAACACTACTGATTGTATATCAAGTGTTCAACCTCTAACAACTTTCTTTGTAATTCTGTTTGAATAGAAGTCTCTTGCTTGTGTGCTTGAGCATAGGAAGTCTCTTGATTTAGTTCAGGAGCATATGAAATCTCTTGCAGTTGTGCTTGAGTAATTTGAAGTCTCTTGCTAGTTGTAGCAGTGAGCAGTTGTAATCAGATATTACATTTTTAGTGAACTCTCATTTGAAGTGCAAGGGTGACAGGACTACTTCCGGTTTGTGGAAGGAACCTGTATAATTGCTTTGTGTCTTTCCTCTCTCTCTCTCTCTCTCTCTCTCTCTCTGTTTTTATCCGCTGCATTTAGATTTTGATTATCACTTTAGAAGTTGAACTCCATCTGCTTCTGATCAGTGACTTCAGTAGGAGAAAACGAAGAAAAAGCAAACACAATTCAACCCCCCTATTGTGTTTTTCTCAACTTCACTATTAGGACCATTTAATGCTCTTCCAACCTAGCAGCACGATTATCATAGATTTCAGCCCTGACCCATAAGTGCTTAACCAGATTCTCATAAGTAGGACCATTCAACATGCTGAAGTTACTATCCAAGTCTTGAGAGTGAAGGAAATCTCTGAGCTCACAGCCATGATGTGCTAAGGAGATGAAATCCACTGGATTTTCCACTTGAGATGTTAATTCCCATTCCTATAACTTCATCGTTCTTCCCTTAATCTGATATGCTTCACCAGTAGCTATTTGCATGGAGGTTCCTTGATTTGAACTTGAAGTTGCCATTGATACTGATTAGAGTTTTAGGGTTCTTAGGTTTTGATTTGAAAATAGCGATTTTTTTGCAGAGATTCAGTCTAAAATCAGAAAGTGTAGGTTGTGAAGTGAGTAGTGTGTGTTTTTGTCTAAGTGTTTTTTTAGCAAAAACGATTGCAATTCAGAAGGGGATAAACAAACACAACATTAATGACTTAGGGAACGCGAGATAGTAAATTTAAAGCATAAATTCATCATTGCCCTCTTACGTTATACACTAATACACTTAAGCCATGTCAGAGTTTCTCAGAGTAACTGACAAGTTAGTGGGACATGTGTTACCAAAAAGTAACTTCCAATGTTTTCACTAACTCTGCTATTCAGAAGCAAAGAGTCCAGCTTCTGAAGTTCAGATGTTGACATCATCTTCAGAAGCACATTTTCCTCAGGATCTCAGTGAAGAGCTTCTGATGGACTATAACTTATGAATGACTTCAGAATCTAACTTCTTATTCAGAGACAAGCAAATTTAATCTGACACAAAGTGAATGTTCAAATTTTTCTTTATAAAATTAAATATTTCCACAGTCAAAGGTTTAGTAAATATATCAGCCCATTGATGTTCAGTATCAATGAATTGTATATCTAAAATTCCTTTTTGAACATAATCTCTAATAAAGTGGTGTTTGATTTCAATATACATGGCTCTTGAATGTAGAATTGGATTCTTTGACAAACAAATAACAGCAATATTATCACAATAAATGGGAATACTGTTAGCATTAATCTAATAATCTTTCAACTGATGTTTCATCCAAAGCAGTTGTGTGCAACAACTTGCAGCTGAGATGTATTCTGCTTCTACTGTAGACAAAGCAATAGTTGCTTGTCTTTCGCTAGCCCAGGATATCAGATTCTCACCAAGAAACTGACAGTTTCCACTGGTTGATTTTCTTTCAATCCGATCACCAGCATAATCAGCATCACAGAATCCAACTAACTTATAATCTAAGGATTTCCTGTAGAGGAGTCCAAGATTATGTTGGAACAAAATACGTTTTACAAACATTACCCTTAGAGTGAGGGAGATTGTTGAAACGAATAATGTTTAACAATAAGTTACCCTTAGAGTTTTGATGATAACAAGGTATTAAAAATGCCAATTGGATATGCTAATATTTGTTCAAGTGTACAGGACCATAGACAACATTTGATAAATTTATAAGGTTTTGGAAGAACAAAAGAGAGCAAAAGAATCAACAAAAAGGAAGCTTGCAGTTCCTGAAGAAAAGTGCTCCTGAAGTTCAAAGCGCTCCTGAAGTGATGACATCATCAGAAGCCAGTTCATCGGAAGCACCTCATCAGAAGCAAGATCACCAGAAGTTGAAGTTCATAAGGAGTTGAAGAACTTAAAGCTTCAAAAGCTGGAATCTCATTTAATCATGCCTAAGAGTTGCTAAATACGGAAAGAAGTGTAACAACGGCCTTGAGATGAAGTTTGAAAGCATTGGATGCTTATTCTATCAAGAGCGTTGAAAAAGGACAAATGTACGAACTGTACAACCACCTCCTCCACTACTTGGTCGTGTTTTGCAACAAGACAAGGATAACAGCCCTGCCTGCAGAAATGTTCCTTCATACAAGGAATGGATTTGAAATTGATCCTTCATAGGACAATAACCATATCAGGCAAAAGATCATTTGTGATTATCAACAAGCTTCAAACGACTCTTTTTGTGTGCTGTCAAGTTTCCAACATATCTTTTCACACCTCTATATAAAGGAGTGAAGACCTACCGGTTGGATAACACACGTACAAGAACAATACAACAGACTTAAGCAATACACACGCATACAAAAGTTAGACTCTCACAACAATTCAAAGTTCATACTCTGTTATTGTTTGCATTTCAAAGTCACTTAGAATTTCTTAGCAAAGTCCATATTTTAGAAATTCTATAGTCTTAAGAGTCTGTAATTGATTTGTATTGTGAACACCACTGATTGTATATCAAGTGTTCAAACTCAAACAATTTTCTGTGTAAATCTGTTTGATTGTAAGTCTCTTGCTTGTGTGCTTGAGCATTAGAAGTCTCTTGCAGTTGTGCTTGAGCATTGGAAGTCTCTTGCTTGTGTGCTTGAGCATAGGAAATCTTTTTCTTGTGTGCTTGAGTATTTTGAAGTCTCATACTAGTTGTAGTATTGAGCAATTGTAATTTGAGATTACATTTTAGTGAACTCTCCTTGGAAGTGCAAGGGGTACATGACTACTTCCGGTTTGTGGAAGGAACCTGTATAATTGCTTTGTTTCTTTCTTCTTTCTTTCTCTCTCTCTGTTTTTATCCGCTGCATTTAGTTCTGAACATCACTTCAGAAGTAGAACTCTATCTGCTTCTGATCAGTGTTTTCAGCTTAGGAGAAAACGAAGAAAAAACAAACACAATTCAACCCCCCTTCTTGTGTTTTTCTCACCTTCAGATTAGTTGTTCCTTTCATATACCTGAAGATTCTTTTAACAACAGTTAAATGAGATTCTCTAGGATCTGACTGGAATCTTGCACAAAAGCACCACCGAATAAAATATATGGCCTAGATGCAGTGAGGTATAACAAAGAACCAATCATACCTCTATGCAGCTTTTGATTTACCTTTGATCCAATATCTTCTTTGCTTAAGGTGCAGGTAGGATGCATTGGTGTGTTCCTCACTTTACAATCTTCAAGGAAAAACTTCAATTCTCCCTTGATTTGATTGAATTGATTTCCAAGGAAGAACTTCAATTCTCCCATCATGCTCATTTCAAATTCATCCTGCATTAACTTAGAGAACTCCTTGCAAAGAGATGCATTAGTAGAACCAAATATTATATCATCAACATATATCTGCACAACTAGAATGTCTTTCTCAAGAGTCCTTTTGAAAAGTGTTGTGTCAACTTGACCTCTTTTAAAATCATTTTTAATTAAAAAATTACTCAGTCTATCATACCAAGCTCTGGGAGCTTGTTTAAGACAATATAGTGATTTCTTAAGTTTATAAACATGAGCAAGAGGTTTCTTGACAAACACTTCTTCTGATATCACTCCATTGAGAAATGCACTCTTTACATCCATTTGATATAATATTATGCCATGATTTACTGCATAGGATAGAAGTAACCTGATTGTTTCCAATCTTGCAACTGGAGCAAATGTTTCAGTATAATCAATGGCTTCTTGTTAACTGTATCCTTGCGCAACAAGTCTAGCTTTGTTTCTTACTACTTCACCTTGTTCATTCACCTTGTTTCTGAATACCCATTTTGTTCCAATAATGTTCTTCTGCTGAGGTTTGGGTACCAGATCCCACACATCATTCCTTTGAAATTGATTTAGCTCTTCTTGCATAGCTAGTATCCATCCATCATCTGACAGTGCTTCATCAACTTTTGTAGGTTCTATCACTGATAACAATCATATCATAGACTCTTCTTGTCTGAAATATGATCTTGTTCTTCTAGGACTTTCTTTGTTTCAAATGATTTGGTCATCAGGATGTGATGACTTGTATTTTAATGTATTCTTGGATTGGTTAGCTTGCTGAGAACCATCTTGAGCTTCATCAGAAGCTACTTCATCTTGAGCTTCTGGTGTGATTTCAGCTTCTGAAATTTCTTCATATTCAGCAGTCTAATAAGGTTCTGGAGTATCTTCAGGCACCTGTATATTTGCAACACTTTCATCTTGCTCTGGAGTTTCATTTCCAGGCTCTTTGTCATCAAAGTTAACGTGCATTGATTCTTCAACACATAGTGTCTCTGAATTATACACTCTGTATGCCTTTGACGTTTCAGTGTAACCTAAAAAGATTCCTCTTTGGGCCTTGGCATCAAATTTCTTTAGGTAGAGCTTGTTATTTAGAATGTAACAGGTACATCCAAATTGATGAAAGTAAGAGATATTAGGTCTTCTTCCCTTGAAGAGTTCATATGCTGTTTTCTCCAAGATAGGTCTGATATAGATTCTATTTTGGACATAACATGTTGTATTCACTGCTTCTGCCCAAAAATGTTTAGCTAAATTATTTTCATGAATCATGATTCTTGCCATTTCTTGTAAAGTTCTATTCTTTCTCTCTACAACTACATTTTGCTGTGGAGTTCTAGGAGAAGAGAATTCATGGATAATTTCATGTTTTTCACAAAAGCTTCAAATGACTCATTTTCAAATTCTCCACCATGATCACTTCTTACTTTTAAAATCTTCATTTCTTTTTTAGACTATATTTGAGTGCAGAAGTTACTGAATACATCATAAGCATTATCCTTACTTCTTAGGAATTTTACCCAAGTCCATCTGCTGTAATCATCAACAATGACTAATCCATATTTACTTCCATATAAGGATGCAGTGTTAACTGGTCTGAATAAATCAATATGAAGTAATTCTAAAGGTCTGGAGGTTGAGACAATGTCTTTTGTTTTAAAAGATGATTTCACAATCTTTCCTTTCAGGCATGCACCACAAAGTGCATCTGAATAATAGTCAATGTTAGGTAAGCCTTTGACAAATTGTAACTTACTAAGCTTCGAGATTAATCTCCAGTTAGCATGTCCCAACCTTCTGTGCCATACCCATTTCTTATCATTCACTGTAAAAGGCAAATGACCTTCTGATCAACCAGTACAGAAATGTTGATTTTATAGACATTTTCTATCCTCTTTCCTTTGAATACAATGGAGTTGTCATCCTTGTTGATTACTGTGCAGTTGGTCTTACCAAACATCACATCATAACCATTGTCACAAAACTGACTGATACTTAATAGGTTATGTTCAAGACTGAAGGTGAGAAAAACACAAGGGGAGGATTGAATTGTGTTTGCTTTTTTTCTTCGCTTTCTCCTACTGAAGTAACTAATCAGAAGCAGATAACATTCAGCTTCTGATGTGATAATCAGAATCTAAATGCAGCGGATAAAAACAGAGAGAGAGAGAGAGAGAGAGAGAGAGAGAGAGAGAGAGAGAGAAAAGAAAGACACAAAGCAATTATACAAGTTCCTTCCACAAACTGGAAGTAGTTCTGTCCCCCTTGTACTTCCAAGGAGAGTTCACTAACCCCACAAGTTCTTCTTTGGGAATTTTAGAGTGTACCTCATTTTCATCTTCCGAGTCTGAGTCAGGTTCAGCTTCTGATGTCAGTGTAGCTACCAACACCACAACTACATTTGCTTCATCTCCAGCTTCTTCCTTTTCAGACCCAGATTCACTGTCTTCCCAAGTTGCCATTAGAATCTTCTTAATCTGCTTCCTGAATTTTCTTTAGTTGAAACTTGATTTCTTTGACTTGTCCTTTGATTTCTCCTTCTGAAGATCAGGGCAATCAACAATGAAATGTCCAGACTTCTTACAGTTGAAGCATCCCTTCTGATCTTCTTTCTTGGAGCTTTTGTAGCCACCTCTCTTGCTTAGAAACTTCATGTTCTTCTTTGCTTGATACTCAAGCTTGTTGGAAAGCATAGCCATCTCCTCAACATCAGCAGGATCTCCATCAGAATCTACATCAGGTGATTCTTCTTCAAATTCACTAACTTTGAGAGCTTTTGATGACTTCCCTTTAGATGGTAGAGCAATAGATTTAACCTTCTTAGCAGGTTCATGCTCATTTAGACCTATCTCATGAACTTTGAGAGAGCTGACAAGATCTTCAAGACTTAGAGTGTTTAAATTTTTAGCTTCTTCAATAGCAGTAACTTTAGGTCTCCATCTTGCAGGTAAGCTTCTCAGTATCTTGCTCACATGATTTGAAGCTACATAGCTTTACTTCAGTATTTGAAGTCCAGAAACTAGAGTCTGAAATCTTAAGTACATTTGCTCAATACTTTCATCATCTTTCATTTTGAACAACTCATACTGATGAACAAGCATATGAGCTTTTGCTTCTCTGACTTTCTTACTACCTTCATAGTTTGCACAGAGAGAAGCAAACATTGCCTTTGCAGTAGATTTGTCACTCATCTTCATGTATTCTGCTTTAGATATAGTAGTGACAAGTGATCCTCTGATCTTGTGATGTTTCTTGTAAAGTTTCTTATGTTCAGGAGTGTGTTTCTTTCTATCAATAGCAGCTCCTTCTTCATCAAAGACTAAGTTACCAACACCATCTTCCAAAATGTCTCGTAGTTCTTCATCTAAACCCATGACATAACTGTAGAAGTTGGTTTTCCACCAAGATAATTCTTCAAGATCTCCATTAAACTTTGGAACTTTACTAGAATCAGCTTTCTTGTCACCATAATCACATGGTACAACATTGTTGTTTCTACTGGTAGAGGTGTCTTCACCAGACATGTTTTTCTCAGATCTTTTTCTGTTACACTGGTACGTGTTAAGACAACAGACCAAGGCTCTAGATACCAATTGAAGGTGAGAAAAACACAAGAAGGGGGGGTTGAATTGTGTTTGCTTTTTCTTCGTTTTCTTCTACTGAAGTCACTAATCAGAATCTAAATGCAGCGGATAAAAAGAGAGAGAGAGAGAGAGAGAGAGAGAGAGAGAGAGAGAGAGAGAGAGAGAGAGAAAAGAAAGACACAAAGCAATTATACAGGTTCCTTCCACAAACCGGAAGTAGTCATGTCCCCCTTGTACTTCCAAGGAGAGTTCACTAAAATGTAATATCTGATTACAACTGCTCAGTGCTACAACTAGCAAGAGACTTCAAACTACTCAAGCACAACTACAAGAGATTTCCTATGCTCAAGAACACAATCAAGAGACTTTCTATGCTCAAGCACAACTGCAAGAGACTTCTATTCAAACAGAATTACAAAGAAATTTGTTTGAGGTTGAACACTTGATATACAATCCGTGGTGCTCACAATACAAATCAGATACAGACTCTTAAGACTCTAGAATTTCTAAGATATGAACTTTGATAAGAAATTCTAAGTGAACTTTTGATGTGAAACAATTTCAGCAGAGTTTTGGCACTTGTAAAATTGTTGTATGAGTCTTGAGTGTCAAACTGCAGGTCTTCACTCCTTTATATAGAGGTGTGAAAGATACGTTGGAAATTGTCCTCACATCAAATAGAGTCGTTTAAAGCTTGATCAAATCATCAATGATCTGTTGCCTGATTTGGTTATTGTCCTATGAAGGAGCAATTTCAAATCCATTCCAAGTCTGGAGGAACACCATTGCAGGCACAACTGTTGTTCTTGTACTAGCAGACACAAAAATAGAGTAGTGGAGATAGTGGTTGTACACTTCGTACAAATGTCCTTTTTCAACGCTCTCCAAAGAATAAGCATCCAATGCCTTCAAATCCATTTGAAATAGTCGTTGCTTCATGTTTCTAGTCTTCTCTGATGATAGGCGTGATTAAATCTTTACTTGAACAACATTTGAAAAGCTTCAATCTTTCAGCTTCTGATGATCTTCACCTCCTGATGACGCCTGCTTCTGGTGACCAGCTTCTGAGGAAAGTACTTCTGATGACGCCAGCTTCAGGACCACTTGTCTTCAGAACCTCTTTTCTTTCAGATGCTTCAAGCTTCCTTCTTGTTGATTTCATTGCTCTCACTTGTTCTATCAGAACCTATGCTTAATATAGACACTGGAAATTTTGTCTATCGTCCTGCACACTTGAACAAATATTAGCATATCCAATTGACAATTTTTAATACCTTGTTATCATCAAAACTCAAAGGGTAATGTTAAACACATTTTGTTCCAACAATAGTGATTATAAAAGGTAAAATAAAAGTCCTTAAAAAAAGGATCAAATAAAATAAATTTTGCATATTGCTAAATAAAATTATTTAAAATTTGTATATTAATGTCAAATTTTGGTAGTTAAAACCAAATTTTGATCCCTTAAAAAAATACAAAATTTTGCCATAGATATTTTTTTAAAATTTTATCACTTATTCAAACTATTACATTTACAACTGTATTGTTTTTTATGCAATCAAATAATTTATTTTCTTAAAATATCTTTTTTTAAAGAAAGAATTTTCTTAAAACATCTAAATCTATATATAGTTGATATCAAGTTTTAATATAATTTTTTTATTCTAATTGAACCATTTAATTAAACAATTTTGTTCTTTCAAAAAAAAATTAAACAATTTTGTTTACACTTGTATAACTTTTTTTTTATCAAATTTAAAAAATTGTTGTTCTAATTAATTGCAAAATAATTTGTAAATTTAACTATGTTAATTGAAAAGTGAATAGACGGATGCACATCAACAAACATTTATATTTTTAGTTTTAATCAAAATCAAAATTTCATAAAAAAAACACTGTTCATAATTTTCAAACATTAGCGCAAGAAAAAGAACGGTAAACTTGGTTGGAAGGGTAGTTAATTGACCTTTGAATTTTCACGGAGGAGGTGAAAATTATAAATCCATCAAATGAGCATAAAAAATGTATCCAATAACAAAATCAGACGAGGTTTAATATCAAGAATTGTGTCCTCAATTTTCAAAAAAGGAGTCTGAAGATTGCAATGCTCATCTCACGCACTTTTTGGAGGCCGGCGGCACAATCAACCCACTTGGTGTATCCGAATCCGACAAGCGTCTTTGTTTAGCTGTCTACTCTTTAAGTCGAAGAGCAAGGATTGACTCAATGCACTTCCAAGTGGCATTATCACTACTTGTGATCAACTGCATAAGGAGTTCCTAACTTCAAACAACGAAGTACTTGGCAAGGAAGAAGGAAATTCCTAGCTTCAAACATCAAGACGAGGAACCACTCTGATGTTTGGGAGAGATTCAAATTGCTTTTGAAGAGGTGTCCTAGCCACAAATTTACAGAGTTGGATATCATCTAGGATTTAACTATAGGCCTTAATTTAGAAACTCGTATGCTTCTTGATGTATCGGCTGAAGGTATCATGAACATTAAGACAACATGGGAATTGAGAGAGCTGATGGATAATATGTCTCTATGCGGTAATACATTGCCTTTTTTTTCTTCATATATTTAAGGGAATAGGATAATAAGGATATGAAGGAGAAAAAATTGGGATTATATTTTGTAAAATGACCATAAGACACATACAATTAATAAGATGATGAGTTTAAATAAGGGTAATTATGAAATTTTGCTGAAGTACGATTTTTTATGTATTATTAGTAGATTTTTCAATGCATATAACATTGCAAATGCGCTTTGACGCATAACCCATATGGAGCATGAGTTTGTTACTAGTTTCTAGATTAAAATTTAATTAGTTACTTCATCTTAAATTTAAACTTAAAGTATGATGCATCTATCTCACTAATTATAGTTTTCCTTAATTTTCAACTTATTGTTCTAATATTTTAACATATCTTTTTTTGTGTGGTTATAACCTTATACATTTTTCTATTATGTGTTTGATTTGTCCAATTTTTTTACCTATAGAACCATATACTTTATTTTAGCTAATTATTTAATTTAACCATATGAAAAAAAGAATAAAGATAGTTGTAAAAAAAAAGATAATTTCGCAATTCCAGACAAAGTTCCTATGAATAAAGTTGGATAATATTATACATAAAGAGAGACATGGCTTATGTAATAGGTTAACAGTTTCCCCTTTATGCTTTTCCTAATCTTCTTTTAATTGCCATACAGCTGATGTTATTAAGAAACACATAACATGAAAAATTATTCGCATGACATAATTTTCTACTAAAAGAAACAAATGAAACCCTTTGGTACGTACCACGTAGTTGAACCTAGTACTAAAACAAATTGGAGTTTGTGATATTTATGCCTTCCTTAATATAATCAGCCAAAGAAACATTGGAGTTTGTGAAATCCAGTTAAGCAGTGTTATATTATATGGTAGTATTAGCCCCTTACTAAAGCAAGCATCCAAAATTGCTGAACGTGAATGAACAAAAATGTGACAAGTTAAGGATCATCAAAACAAATATGTATGTTTTATGTAAATCATCCTGTTTAAGAAAACTTAGTTTCTTCCGACATATATTAGCAGGAGTATCAAACTTTACCTTCTGTTTGGGCTCAGCTCAAGTGTGAATAATTAATTAATCCTTAACTAATACTTAAAATCGAAAATGTTTGAGAAAAAAATCTTTCTCTTATGCAGCATTTGATAGAGCTGAACAGAAAAAAGAAAAAAAAAATGCACGTAAGTTTCATCCCTGGAGAATTACAAGACTTTTGGGATCTATGGGGCTTAGAAATACTAATGCTAATGAGTTTCACAATCCAGGTCATCCTCACGGTTTACGGCAGCCGTAGAAAGGACATCCCAGGTATGGGGATAAGGCTCACAGTTTGGTTTACCTATTTACTCTCTGCTTCGCTTGCGAAAATCATCATAGGAAAACTCACTATAATACCTGAGAGTGATCCAGATGAGCGAAACATTAGACGTGAACTCAAGGCATTGTTTGCACCGTTACTTCTCGTTCAGATTGGAAATCCAGATGCCATAACTGCATACTCAATTGAAGACAATAGACTAGGGTTAAGGCAACTTCTTACCCTTGTTTTACAAGTAGCTGTTGTGATTTGGATCATTGTGAGGAGCTGGACACATTCTCATCTCTCTTATCTTTACCTTCCATTACTCGTCTCCGGCTTAATTAAGTATGGAGAAGTTGTGTGGACTCTCAAGTCAGCTCTTACTAAAACATCTGGCATCATAACCGTTCAAGAGATCGATGATCAAGAAGCAAACATGCCTGCTTTGTTCAGATTCCTTCCAGATGATATTCCGAATATTGAATTGATCTTGAAGGCTTATTACCGCTTTATCTCCTTGAAGCCTCACCGCGAAAACTGGCTATATCAGCCTCTGTATGATTCTCTACCATGGATGTCAATTGATGAGTATTCGCCGGAGGATATATTTCACATCACAGATGCAGAACTCAGCTTCATGTATGATGTGTTATACACGAAAGCACCTATAATCTACACCAAAGCAGGTTGTATTCTTCGTGTTGTTAGTTTCTCGCATTTAGTTATGACACTATGTGGATTTTCAATCTTATTCAGACAAGACTTTTCACGCCATTGGAAAGCCTGTTTTATAGTTGGTATGTTAGGGGGAGCTGTTCTTTTGGAGGCATACCAGATCGCGCAATTACCTTTCTCAGATTGGGCGATTGTTCAAATGATCAAGCACCAACATCGTCCCTTTATGATTCCATGCCTACGGATTCTAGGACCTAGGGCAACCAATTGGAAAAGGTGGTCAAATACGCTGGCACAGTTTAACTTGATGAGCTTTTGCATCCATCATGACAGCCCATTGAAGTGTGGAAGAATTCTCAAGTTCCGAGGGATCGACATGATGTTGAAGAAGAACAAGAATAGGAAGCGTGTACCATTTCCGAAAGAATTGAAAGTTCTGATGGTTGAAGAAATGAAAGATATCGATAGGGACAGAGGACTAAAGCCATTCAACCATAGGGGAGATTGGTCACTTGGAAGGTATGATTGTCTCAATGATTTGAAATGGAGTGTTAAAAGAGATTTTGACAAGAGCATCACCATATGGCACATTGCAACTGATGTATGCTATTATTCCGATTCGGAAACTAATAATGCACAATATTGCAATGCTGCAAATTACACCAAAATCCAAATGGCCAAATCATTGTCAGATTATATGATGTACCTTCTCGCGTTGCGTCCTCATATGCTTTCCATGACAACAACCGGTATAATCTTTCGACACGCCTGCGATAAACTCAAATCCTTGTTGCTACAACAAGAAGAATCAATGAAAGATGAAAAAGAAGCTTGTAGGATTTTGAGAATGGAAAGACTTCCTCATCACTCCAATTCTGAGAGGAGATCAGAAACTGTTGTCACATCAAAATGGCACGTACTAAGGGATGCTCAAAGACTGGCTAGGAATTTAATGGTTAGGGAAAACAGATGGAAAATTATATGTAGTGTGTGGGTGGAGATGTTGTGTTATGCTGCAGCCAATTGCAATGTTGATTATCATTCAGAACAAATAAGAAGAGGTGGAGGTTTGATAACTCATGTCTGGATTCTGTTAGCTCACAAGACAGATAAATATCACATCAGTGACTAACTTCATATATGGGAGTCATCTTCAATGTAGTTCGTTGATTACCTAACTGCAGTTTTTACATTTAACAATCAATGGCGCGTAGTCAATAATATATATAGGCCAGATGTACCGGAGTTCTTTAAGGTTAATGTTTGTACCATATTGATACTTTACATTTTTTTAAATTTCAAATTGGTCATTTATCTCTTCAATAGTGCTGATGTGGCTATTAAATGCTGACGTGACATGTCTTACTTAGCAAATTATCTATTTTTTTAATAAATTTTAATTAAAAAATTAAAACAAAAAACAAATTAAAAATCATCATCTTCAACCATTTCATATTCATCACCATCAAGTCACCCAAGAAAAAAAATGATGCATCGACATTACACTATACAAAACTATTGAGTGTTAGTTGCCAACTTAGTCTATCCACAATGAGTTTGTTGTAGTGACGACGGCTGCTCCTCAACTTGACGTGCATTCCGTCATTCTGTCAAGATCCAATCCCCTTTATGAATATATTTTGCAAATTGATGGTCCCAAATTGGGTGCAGTCCCCTCTATGAACAATCTCCTCATTTTGATGGTCTCAAATTGATGCATTTCTTCTCTTCCACAAGTTCCAAATATTCATAGCAAACATACCTTTATCTTTCTTTGACAGTATATTCCATAAATAGAAAGTCATACTTCAAATACTATCATGTTGCAGATAGGCCAAGTCTGCAATGAATCAGATTTAGATTCACCCAAGTTAATCTACTTTGGTTGCACTGCATCAGAATATGTGCCGCTGTTTCCGGGACATCATTGCACCATTGACAGTTTGTTCCAATTTGAACACCTTTCTCGTTTAGCCTCACACAAGTTGGTAAGCAATTTCTAGCTACCTACCAAACAAAATTCCTAACCTTTGGTGGTAGGAGCACTTTGTCACTTGGTTGATTTTATCATCATCTGGAATACTCAATTACAGTTTAAGTATGTTAGTTTTGATAGTTTGTTTGATTGGAATAAATTAAGGACAATGGTTTCAAAGGAGTTCAACATGATAGTTAATCGGCACCCCTACTTTAGCCTTTTATGATAATAATCAGGATAGATGAGTTAGAGGGAGCTACTCAAACAGAAGGGTATTCTTGCTCTACAATGTATGGTTGGCTTCTATATATCTCCTTTAAGGGTATGGTTGCTCTACAATCCGTTAAGGTGCAACGTTTCCTTTTTTCCAGAGATGTAGAACCCATGATGAAGATGTGCAGAAAGTGGGATGATAATGAAAGTTGGCTTTGCAAGCACAATGCAATTCCAACTAACAAGATTTGATGTCATTGTAACTTGGCGATTTCTCCTTTCTTCTAGAGATGTGGAATCCATGATGAAGATGTGCTTCATTGCATTAGGGATTTTGCTCATGCAAAAGAAGTTTGGCAGAGTGTTAATCACCCATATTTTTCAGCTTCACAACCTTAAAAACATGGTTACAAACGATGTCTAAACAACCTTTTAGAAATAATCATACTCTTGGACATAGACAATTGAAAATAAAAAATATTCTTCACCATATTGATTGTCACATTGTTAAGTGAACCCCTCCTCAAGATGGATGTGTAAAATTAAATATTGATGGAGATTGTGGTTCTTCAAACGACAATCTTGGTGTTAACGGTTTACTTCGTGACAATAAGAGAGATTGGATAGTTGTCTAGATAATTGTCTTATCTTTTGATTAGGGGCAGAGAGATGCAATTTTTGTTGAGTTATTTGGTGTTCATCATGTTTTGATGTTGGTTATCAACAATTTTATTCAACCAGTTATTTGTAAGACAAATCCTTCTGAAGTACTTCATCTTCTTCAACATCCATATCACTCACATATTCATGTATATAATTGCTTCTTTGATAATGAAGATTATTATTCAAAAGTATTTTCCTAACATTTGTTTTCAATAGATTTGCTTAAAAAAAAAAAACATATGATTAGACAGGACAATCGCGCAAATTTCTTAGTAGAGTTCAGACAATATTTAAAGCTAGGTATGACCTTTTAGCAGGTTTCTCCATCGAAGTTTGAGTCTATGTTGATGTTGAGACTTTATGCTTCAGGTTGAGCTTTGTTTCTAAAATTTATTCAAAGAAATTATTTTACCTAAAATATTATTTTAACTAAAATCAATTTGACAAATTAATTCAATTAAAATCTAACTATTATTCTTTTGTCAAGTAATCCAAATCAATCTTATTCACGTTAAAATTACACATTAGGATAATACTCATTTTGATCTTAAATGTTTAACAATTAGTCATAGTATCGGAATTTCAAAATAGTATTTTACATTATTTTAATTAAACTGAAATTTCGATAATTGAGCGACTAATTTGTCCTAATTACAATAATTAGAACCATAACCATTTTTTGATAAATTGAAACGACGTCGTTTCCCGAAGCAAGTATAAGAAGTAAAACCCTACTGCGACTTCGGAGAAGACGGAAAAAGAACAAACACCTTGCAAGCATGGAGGAAGAAGAAAGCGAGAAGAGAACAGTGAGAATATTCGTCGGAGGATTAGGCGAAACCGTAACCTCCGATGATATTCGCAAGCTCTTCGAATCATTGGGTAGCGTTCAATCACTCGAAACCATTCGTACAAAAGGTCGCAGTCTCGCTTACCTTGATTTCCTTGCTGATCCTAAATCCCTTTCCAAACTTTTCAGTAAGGTACCAATCTTTCTCACTTCACTTAATCACTTCCATCATGTTTTTTATTATTTAATTAACTTTTATAAACTATAGTAGTAGTTATGATTAAAGTCGAATATTTTATTGATACGAGTAAAAATATTGTTTTTATATGGAATATAGTCATATATGAATTAAGGGTTAGCTTGAATTGACTTATTTAAAGGTAATGATTATGTTGGCATTGCAGTACAATGGGTGTGTGTGGAAAGGTGGAAAGCTGAAACTTGAAAAGGCCAAAGAGCATTACCTTGATCGTTTGAAAAAAGAATGGGAAGAAGACGCAATTCTTAGTAGCGAACCACCAGCTACTGATGTTTCTACTCTTAAGGAGGATTTGGCAAAGGAAAAGCCTAATGCAAGACGCTTTGTAGATCCAGATGCAAAGCCTCTCAATATTTTCTTCCCAAGATTAAGAACGGTCTGTTACCAATATAACCTGTTTACTCTTTATTTATTTTAGTATGTTCTATATGATTTATTGGTTTTGCTATTTGTGGAAAAGTCTATGGCAGATTGCTCTTTGCTTTTATATTGTGATGAGATAGGATTGGTCAAGGTTTAAATAGAAGTTGCGTTGCGATTCTCGATATATTGCAGGATTTGCGGTTAAATATCACTGATATGGTCACAATTGTGATTTCTTGGACATCAAAAGCCTCCACGTTAAGGCCACGATCACAGTTATGGATAGTAATTGTGATGTCGGGTGGCAGAAGGATTTTGGAATGATTAGGGTTTGAGGGTGAGGGAGTGTGGTATGGTAGCAATCATAGTAGAACGGAGAATTATGGTTAGATAACATAGGTTGAGTTGAACGATATATGTTAGAGTTAACCTTGATTTTGATTAAAGTTAACACTGCATATGGACATTGAAGAATGTACACAAAATTTAGAAAATAGGAAAGGAAACCATGAACTTCGGCAAACAACAACTACTACCAAGCCTTATCCCACTAAGTGGGGTCGGCTACATGGATTAAATTAAGCCATAATGTGGTGAGCATGGGTCAAACACGCGACCTTCAGATCTTCAGTCTGACGCTTTCCCAACTGAGCTATCCCCCGCAAAAATAACAAAATAAATTTAGGGTGCGTTTGTTTTATCTTTTAAAAAAATAGATTATGTGTTAAAAGAATCTAGAGATTAATTTTTAGAGATTTTTAAAAAAATCTGAAGTTATTTTTGTTTGTCTACTACCCATAAAAATCCATTTTTTTTCAAAAAATGAGTTCTAACATGTACATGTGCTACCTCCTTGTTGTTGAAAAAAATAGATTTTGAGAAAAGCTAATCTTAATAGCTTTTCATTTTAGGGTCAAAATAGATTTTTTTGATAAAATGATTTTTCTAAAAATCCTAAACAAACACTCAAGAATGAAAAAAGTGATTTTTTTAAGAAAAAAAATCCAAAACAAACGCACCCATACTTAATCTGAAGGGTCTGATTGCATTGCATAATATAGTCAGTTAAGTAGAAATTTATTGCAATATAATAAAACTAAAAACCATGATGCACTACATCTGTTTAAATTGGTTGTCCTCCTAGAGTTTTGGATTGAAAACATGATCTAGTAATGATTGAGACTCTCTAGTCTCTACCGTGACTAAGAGTGAATTAAAAGTTACGACCACAATAAAGTGACTCTACGCCAAAAACTATACACCATGATATGTGGCACGCATTATTGTGTAGCGCTAGGAATATTATATAAATAATGCATGCATATCTTGATTATTTATGTGGATTCAGTAGTAAGTATATATCAATTAATCATTATATTAGTCCAGAATGTAGGGAGATATTTGACCTTTAAGGCTTTTCTTGTAGCTATTTGCATACTGCTCACTTTGTTCATTTTTGTAACTAAAGCTCCTATTGCTAACTGCATCCTTATTGAGGAAATGTAACTAATATTACCTCTGTCCCTAAATCTTTTGACCTCTTTCCCTTAATCTATTGAGAAAAAAATTGTCCCTTAGTGTGAGCCTCATTTCAAATTACTTTATACATTTTTTTTCACATACCCTTAATTAATACAACTAAGTGTCTTGAACGATGAAAAGTCAAAATTGATTACAAAAGGCTATTTAGGAGCATTTATACACAAAAGTGACACATTGAGTATTCCATCTACTTCTCTTAATATACTATGAAAATTGTAGAGTGTTTGTGAAAAGGGACAGATGTAGTAATTGAAGTAGAACTTTTACATTGAAGTAAAAAACTTTGAAATATTTTTAAAAATTAAATGCACAATTTCCAAGAAAGAATTTCCACACTGGGTTCCTTAACATGCGCCCTCACATGTTAGCATTTCCATTGTTTAATTATACAGATTTTATGTTTGCTTCTGCATAAATATTTCATTACTAAATCAACTGACTCAAATTTTGCATGCTACAAATATACCTGTGCAGGTTAAATCCATACCATTCAGTGGAACAGGCAAGCACAAATACAGTTTCCAGAATATTAAAGTTGGTCCTCTCCCTGTGCATTTTTGTGATTGTGAGGAACATTGCAGTCCTTTTATCACAAAAAAGGAAAAGTTATCTATGAATGGAGAAGCTGAAAGGGAAAAGTTGTCTATCAGTGGGGAAGCAGAAATTGGTGGAATAAATGATGAAGAAATTAACATAATGAATGCTGTGATGAACAAGCTTCTTGAAAAAGAAAAGGTTTCTAACACCAAGCATCTTGGAAAGAAGCACAATTCTCTTGAATCTCTCAATGCTTTTCATTCTAATGAATTTGAAGTAGACAGTGCAACAGATGATGGTGATGATGATGATGATGATCTCATAACCAACATTGCAACAAAGAAAAATAAAGCAGCTTTGACAGGGACCCAAGAACTTGAAAGGATCATGGAAAGTCAGGTTAGTTTCTATCATTTATTTTTTGTTTGGAAGGGAGGTAGTAAATTCAGGTTGGTTCTTGGGTTTGTTTGCCATAACTTGCTGATAAGGTAGTTTTTTTTCTTCTCTCTTTTGTTCTTTTTTATAAAAGCTGAAAGTTGAGAAACTAATTTTTTGTTAAAAAGCTGTTTAGCTAGGTTATTCAGCTGGAAGTATTAAGTAAATTTAACTGTTGAACTATTTGATAAATGTAAAATGATAAAATACATTTATATGATCTTTTTATACAAATTCTAGCTTTGTTTTGTATACAAAAATACATGTTCAAATAAATATAGTTTTAGGCTTTTCAGTTAAGTTTAACTTTTATCTTTTTCTTCCAACTTTACTTCGAGCATCTCCTTAAAAAACACAACCAACTAGTGAGATATTTTTGTTTATCAAATATCTCTATTTTGGTCAAAGAAGTTTCTAAGCTAATCAAATAAGCTATAAACGTTTGCTAAAAAAATGTATAAAGTAGCTGAAATGGCTAGTCAAACGCCACAGCCCTTTGTTAAGTGTTAGTGTCAGATTACTTTTATGAAAGAATAGGTAAGCTATTCAATCTATGTAACTGTGACTTTTGGTCTTCAGGAATGGTCCAATAAAACAAATATTGCAGAGGAAGAACCCATTGAAGCGCAAAAAAGGAGCAAGAGCAATTCTAACAAGGTTAAGAAGAGAAAATCGGAAAGTGAAAGCAATGGGGCTGCGTCTAGTACCCCTGTAGGCAAGAGTAAAATGCAGACTCTTGTAGATGAGGTGGGATCTGGTGCAAAGCCTACTGAACCAGAATATGATTTTGGGGAGTCGGCCAAAGTTTCATGGTCTCAAAAGTCTTCGTGGAGAGAACTTGTTGGTAAAGGAGGCAATGCTTCATTCAGTGCCTCTCTCATATTGCCGAAGTTTGATTCTGCTGAAGATGAGCAAAACTCTGATGGTTCTCACACTTCCTCGTCTACAAATGATGAAACTGAAGACATGGAAAGCGATGAATACCCAGATAGCGAGCCTACCAATACAAAAGTGATAGAAGAGCCTGCCGAATCTCAACCTACCAATACACAAGTGATTAAAGAACATGCTGAAGCTCAACCTACCAATACAAGAGTGATAGAAGAGCCTGCTGAATCTCTGCCTAGCAATGCACAAGTGATAGAAGAACCTGCTGAAGCTCAACCTACCAATAAACAAGGGATAACTGAACCTGCTGAAACTCAGCATAACATAGCACCAAAAATAACTGGCACAGGTGTTTCATGGTGGCAAAAGAAATCTTGGACCCAGTTGGCTAATGAGAATAACAGTCCATTTAGCCTTTCACAACTTTTGCCTGACATTAGTTTCCCAGAACAAACGGCTAAAGAACCCATTTTGTACCCTGCCGGTTCCAGTGAGTGCAAGCATAATGGTGCTGATAAGAATACTGTTGATGGAACTGTCACTGATGGCTTCAACTTAGGGGAGATTGTACCAGAGAATAGTGAGCATGCTGGTACTGATGATATAGTTTCTGCTCCAGTAGTTGAGAAAATCGTTGAAACAAGTCCAAGGGAACGATCTGCAAATGTTAAAATAGGAGAAACTTGCTCATTTATGAGAAGTGCTGATTCTTTGAAAGAATGGAAAAAAGCTAAAGCCGCTGTTAGTGGATCGCTCAAAAGAAAACGCGGTGAGAAGAAGTAAGGGCAAAAATTTCCATACAGCAGAAGCAGGATTGTTGAGCTACATATGATCTTTTACATGGTTTTTACTTCAACAGGCATAAGTTGGTCTTTGCTGTTAAACACTAGGTGTAATGTTATGAGGTGGTTCATAGAACACTACATCACCAATTAATTTTATGTGATAGCCATGTGGTTTTCATCAATTCTATGTTCCTCATTTAATTTTTTACCCAATCATTGTAGTACATGTCCGTTCCAGGGCAAGTTTTGGTAATCCAGCTTCCTTAATGAAGCCTTTTGTTGTTAACAATAGAATTAACCCCGTTTTTTGAGGTTAGTTTCATTGTTTGAATTGTCGGATTTTCACTTAAATTTTGTTTTATTTCTTTTGTTGGGTATGTTTCTTCAGATTTTTTGTTCTTTCCTTCTTTTTTTTAAATATATTTTCAGCTTATACAAAAGAAATTCTAAGGCATATTGTGATTGAAGGGGAAAGGATTTATCAAATATAGGATAATTGAGATATTAATAAAACGTTTTCTAATGACAAATGTTGGTTGTTATATTTGTTCTAAGAGTGAGTTCGAACTAATTACGTTTTCATCACTCCAGTTACCATTAAAAAAGATCATTAATACTTATAAGATATTTTAAACTGAGAATTTAAAATAGAAATATTTCAAACAAGAACATAATATGAGACAGATGAAGTGATTTTTTTTTTCTCACATATAAATATTATGTTTCAAAACTGAAAAGTTTCAGAGTGTGTTGGTATGGAGAGTTGAAGGATACAAAAAACCAAAAGAATGGCTAGACACAATTTTGTTTCAGTATACAAACATTCATAAACACAAGTTACACCATATGTGATTCTGGAATGGGAAAGTAATAAGTTCAGTGGCAGAAACCAGTAAAATTTATATTTTTCTCTTAAAAAAAAACATATAGCACATTGTGTTGAGGGGGAAGTGACAATAAATTTGTGGCAAGAAGTACCTTATCATGTAATCCATCAAGGCCAAGCTCCCATTGTTCACATATGGCGCAAATAGAAAACCGATCACCGCTTTCATAACTGTTCATGAGGCCGTTGGTAAGTTGAATAAGTACTCTCGTTACAATTTTACAGAAGCTATTACACCAATAAAAGGCCTTGCTGGAACATATGGTGTGCAATCCCTTACTCTTAATGCTTATTAGGTTTTGCAATTGTTAAACCTAGATTTTTCCCTCTAATTAGCTATCATTAATTGCTAAGATGTAAACCCTAAAAAAGTTTCCCCCCATCAAATGTGCTAGTGTGATTTTAATTCCTTTATTTTTTATTTGTCGGTTTTGCATTGTGTTGTGCTTAATTTTTTCTGTATTGAATGGTGCAGATGCTGATTTATGAAGTAAATGTTGCGCAAATGTTTGATACAGCATCTACCTCTGAAAATGGTGGACGAATGCGGCAACTGTTGGGACTGTGTTTTAATTTTTGGAACTGCTCCTTATGAACACTGCAAGATTGGTGGACAGTGGAAGAGGTTTGTGGAGGCTCGCATGCTGTGTGAATCAGGCTTGGTGCTCCTATGGCTGGGAAGAACAATATTGTTTATGTGATTGTTATATACAACTAGACCTTGGTGGCCTCATTGGATTTTTTAATTGGATGACATTAAAAGCTGAGAATTTGAATATGCTGTTATTTTTTAGTTTTGAGTTTGATAAGTCTATTTGATGTTATAAGGACTCTGCCTTCTATCTTCAGTAGTTTAATTATTGATGTAATAACATTTGTCCAAGCCTCAAGTATTGGTTTTCAATGAAATAATTGCAAGTTTTTTAGCATTTGTTTTCAAGTAGATTAGTTCTAGCCCTATTTGTATCATTCAATTGACTACTTCAGGGAGAATGCACGTTGTTGAATATTCATCACAACTTTCTGGTGGAGTTTTGCTATTTACTTGCTTCACAAAAAATTCAGAATATTCACCGTGCTTTCTATGCTTGCCCCTTTTGCTTTCTTTAACATATTAGCTTCATTGTGTAAATATTGAGAACCTGAGAGAGAAGATAATGGCATTTCATTCTTGATGATATGAGCAAAATTTTCAAGTTAATAAACAACTGAGTAAAATATAGCTGACTCTAATTGTTTGTGACTTCAACTCACCATCCTCAGCTAGCTTTTGTATTTTACTAAGGGCCCTTTCATCTTTTGTATTTTTGTCCTTTCATTTTGCTTATTTTGCTTAATATCTAAAACATGGGGAATCGTTATCTAATCAAGAGGTCTCCAAGAAAAAAAACTGGTGTAAAGGTAGGAATCAATGAGCAAGGGATGGAAAGATATAAGACACGTGGGCCACTGACATACATCACAAACTGTGAGTAATTCTCTTTCTTCAGGTAAAAAACTCATGTGCTCATCTTCTTAGGTAGGATATGGTGCATATTTAATGAAAGGCTTTGCAGTTAACAAATAACACACGTTATTCTTAGGCAGTGGATGGTGCAAATTTATGAAAAGTCTTTATGGACAAAAGATGGCATGGTCATCTAAGTTTATATGAATATTATTAATAATTTGTCAACAAGCTAATATAGGAAGATCATTTTAATTTGTTTTTTCGTCGTCTCATATGTGTATAAATTTATATTTCACTGACATACATTACAAAATGTGAAAGTGTTTTTCATGTAAACCATTCATTTGCACATCTACAGAAGTTTCTTATTCAATTACCAAGTGTTTATTCATTTTCCACGGTAGGAGAGAAATCAAATATTCAGAACAGAAAACAAATTTTCAAAGACTGTAGAATCCTAGGACCTGTAGTATAAAAAACCCACATTTAGGAGAAGGTACAATAATTTATGTAATAGTGTTGCATTTTAATTAACTATACATTATTATCGATTGCCAATAGTTACTTATTAAATATCCTTTTATTGTGTTTCGGTATTATTTTCATATTGAGATTAACAACTATATTTCGGCTCATAAGACCCATGTGGGGCACGGGTCATCAATCTAGTTAGTTGAAAGTTGGAATACTAAAGGTCAAGTCTTGAGACTTGGAACTAGTGTTGTGTGAATTAGAAAAAGTGGTAGTCCCACATTGAAAAGTGCACACACATTGGTAAGTTTGAGACTTAGAACTAATGTTGTGTAAATTGAAAAAAGTGGTAGTCCCACATTTAAAAAAACACACACATCAATGATGTTTATATAGTATCAACAACTTAAGGTCATTGAATATTTATCGAAGAAAGCATAAATTATTGGAGTATTCAATTATCTATGGATTCTTTGTTTAATATTTTTTATAACCTTATGACCACTATACAAGTAAGGGGGTTCAAATCCCAAAAAAAACGAAAAACTGGATAAAACCAAATATTTTAGTGACAAATGTTAATTGTTATTTTTGGTATTAGAGGGAGTTGAACTTAGTCACATTTTTATCATTCTAACTATTATTAAAAAAATATACTTTCAGATATTTTAAAAGGAAATTTTAAAATAGAAATATTTTAAAAAAAATAGAAATATTTCATTCAAGCACATAATATAAGGTAGATGAAGTAATTTCTTTCTCACAATATTAATATTATCTTTCAAATTCCTCCATGAAAAGTTTCAGAATGTGTTGGTGGTATGGAGAGTTGAAAGGATACAAAAAGACAAAAGAATGGCTAGACACAATTTTGTTTCAGTATACAAATATTCATAAACACAATTTACACCATATCATATGTATTTTGTGCTCATATCAGCATGAAGCCCAAGCAGACTAACTTGCCATCCAAAGCAGCACAAAGTGAACATGTTTTGTGATGCAAAGTCATTGTATTTCTATTGGCTTGACTGAGAATGAATAGCCTCAATTGCTTGAGAGGAAGCACTTGAAAATTCCATCAGTGACAGGAAGAGATGTGGAAGTCTAGTTCTGAGGTTATCAAGGGTCATGGTTCTACTATACTGAACAGAATCCAAATAATCTGCTTTCACACTTTCCACTTGCTTCTTTAAGGCTTCTGTTTCCGCTTTTTTATGAAATAGTGGATGCCTGGGGCTTATATTAGCTTCATCGCCATCATCTTCAAAGTTTAATTCAATTTTTCTTTGCATCTCGGCCAGGGACGTCGAGCACCTCTGCAACTTTCTTTCAAGTTTTTCCAACTTTTTCAGAATGTTATCTTCCTCGGCCTGTTGAGCAATTATGGAACGTATGGATAACAGAAGGTTTTTTATTGCATCGGCCACCTCCTGTAACCACATCAAAGTGCAAGAAAAAATTATTATCATTCCGCTGTAAAATTTACACATCTGAAGTATAGTAAAAAGATAGAAGTAACTTTGAGCAATAACAAGTGGTGTGTGCAAATAAACACAGTACGGCCATACATAACAGTATGAGATTTGTAGGTGTTAAAATAAAGACACAGAATAGAATACCAAAACAGTTCTGCTAAAAGAATACATTTTTCCATTCGGAAAACAAAGCACGGCATGTTGTGAGGGTAAGAAGTACCTTATCTGGTAATCCATCAAGCCCAAGCTCCCACTGTTCACAAATGGTGCGAATAGAAGAGTGGTTGCCGCTTTCATTGCCATCCCTTAGGCAGTTGGTAAGCTGAATCCACTTACTGAGGGTCCTTACATACTCTTGTTGCGATTTTACAAGTTTACAGAAGCTATTATACCAATAAGAAGCCTCACTCTCAAACTGAATTGTAGCTTGATGATGGTATTCAGAATTTAGAATTGTATTATGGTTATCACTGAGGTTACTCAGCTGCTGGGAGATCAGTGCCTGCGACTGATGGCATCCATGCATTATCCTCCACATTTGTGACAACCTACAAAACAAAACGGTTTTTTAAAGCAAAACCTAGGATATGAATCAGATATAATTAACACACTGCTCTGTGTTTCGTCAGTAAGTTAAAGTGTAATGCATCGAAATCTGAGAAATATACCCGGCAGTTAATGCAACCAACTGGGGTAAAAGCTCTTCATCTATAAGTTCCAAAATGGATGAAGTTGTTTCACTGATGCACTGCCGCAAGCTTATCAAATCAGACTCCAATTTCTCAACATTTGATCGAATTTTGTCAATTTTAACCAAATCAAGGTTCTCATCCTCTTGTTTTTTCAATGACAATGACTTCCTCTCAAACTCCAATTTGGTAATTCCCTCCTCCTGCATTATATGACATTTGAACAATGAGAAAAGAACATTCATGCCAAATGTAAAGTAAGGAAATACATAAATATTTCCCTTCGATCAAAAGAAACAAATATATTGATCAAGACAATTGCCACCCTAACTAAGGGATAGATAGAAGCTAACTAGTCATTTTATCGAAAAATACCAGTCAATTACCATAAATTGAGCCATAATGTATAAGACTATAAACCTTTGAATTTAAATAAGCCCAAGAAAGAATAAAAGCAAAGGTAATTTGAGCCAAAAACCAGATAAAAAAAGATAAAAAAGATAGTGAAACATTAGCAAATGAAAAGGAAAAGAGAAGGAAACAGGATGATAGTTTCCAAGCAAGTAGACATGAGTCTCTTTCTATGTAGGTCTAGTGAAAAGGGTATTAATGTCATTCAAAGATTAATTAAAATATTTTTGGTATAAAGTAAAATTTTAACTATTTTTATAACATTATAAAAATTAGGAAAATAGTAACCCTTGTATTTTTTTGTTTTCACACTCAACGTGCTATTCATAAACCCTAGTTTTTCCTTTAAAAAAATAAATAAGCCCTAGTTTTTCTCAGCGAGTTGTCAGTCAAAAAACCAGACATTTCTCTCTTCTCTTCTTCCCTAACTCATGGATGACTCAGATCCTCCACACCGTCTGGTTTTTACCAACTACGTCACCGCTCCACTCTTAACTGACAAGTTGGAAGCCACCAACTATCACTCATGGTCATCAAACATCAAGCAATGGCTTAGGGTTCAAGATTATGAAGACCATCTCACCAAGAACATCGATTCTGTGCCCGAATGAGACCGTTCTCTCCGGAAAATGATCGATGCTCAACTATGTATCGTCGTCAAATCAACCATCCATGATTCCGTGAAGAATTTCTTCACCACTCTTATCACTTGTGAGACTGTTTGGAAGAAGGCTAAGATTTTTTACATCGGTGATACTAGAAGGTTATACCAGGTTTGCCAAAATCTCATGAGGGTTGTTGGCCCTAGACGACTTGATGGTTCCATGGCTGACTATTTGGATAAGATTCAAGGTCTCTTGCATGATTTCAATGAAATCATGCCTCCGGCTGGTGCGCCTATCAAGGAATATGAACAGCGAGAAACCTTTTTTATGATGTTGGCCTTGTGTGGTTTACCTATGGAGTATTCTTTGGTTCGTAATCAAATTCTAGATTCTCCCATTGGACCTACTTTCAACTCTGCAATGTCTACTTTACTGCGTATACCGGAAAAATCATCTTTGAATGGGGATGTTATTAATGAACCTGTTGACTCCTCTGCCTTGGCTTTTCAAAGTGGTGAATATGGTCGATCCCGTAAGCATGGTAAATCTCGTCCTAAGTGTGACCATTGCCACATGATCGGCCACACTATCGATAGGTGTTTTGATATCCATGGTCACCCTCCTCGGACAACCAATGTAGCACAGATTGCACAGGTAGCTTCCCCTCAGACGTGTATGCCACCATCACACTTTCGGAACTTCTGACCATATTTACTGTCAATCTTGAGAATTATTGCTATTAATGTTTACTAACGAAAAACATTAGTTGTTAGTTGTTTTTTTAGCAAGGGTCAGAAATATTAATTATTCTATTTTCAAAACAGAGATAGTCCTGAACAATATGCCTTGAAATTTTGTTCCTGATTTATTTTTTCCTAAATATATTTTGCATTAAATGATAGTCCCTCGTGCAGCCCAAAAATATTTGGGGCACACCATGTTTGCAGTTTTCGAATATGATGCAGGTTAATTAAATATATGACTTTTTGCTTCACATTTGCACTAAAACAGATAGAAAATCAGCATTGTAAACTGTTCATTGGTTTTTTATTATTGGCTTACCTTTACTGCCTTGTAAAGTTTCTTCTCTGCCGCATATAATTTCTTAAGTGTGGCACAATGAGCTCCCGGCCTGCATGGTTCACTAGGACTAGAAAACTCAGCGTCATCTTTGGTGAACGTGGATGACTTAGTATGCCTACTCCATGATAGTACACTAAATACCCTTGCAGAATTGGTTCTCTTGCCTACAAAGAACATGCCAGAGTAGAAAAAAAATGTCATCACCCATACACAGAGAAAATAAATGATCTCTGCAATTAAGTAAACATCAACTATAAGTCTGTCATAAGACATGAAGCATATGGGAAATTAATATGTAGAATAAGTTTGATAGGTAAGTCAATATGATAGCATTTTTTATATTATATCGAATCCCTTATTCATAGCTTTGGTAGTATATGAGCTTCCTAATTACTGTCCAGCATATTGTAGTCTGAAATGTGAGAGAATGGTGACATCATTGTTTACTCTTAATTCATTTACATGATAAAAATCATGCAACCTTTCTGAAAAGAAGTTATTGATACAAGCAAAGATAACATTTTCAAGCAAGTAATACACACTGTACTTTTCATAATTCATATAACTATTAATGTGGATGAAATCCATCTGCTACTACTCAAAATGGTATTCAGTGGTTTTTACAAAGCTAAATGATAACCACTATCCTTAGGGTAAAGATTCAAATTAGAAACATCTTGTAGGAAAGTGTAACTTCTAAAATTCATAATGTATTGAAATCGGAAAGCTACACTGATTAGCAAGGGGGGAAGTATATGTGGCCTTGCTCTTGCAAACAGAGAGGCTGTTTCCAATATTTAAACTTTGACCTCCATGTCACAAGGCATCAACCTTATTGTTATGCCAAAGCTCACTCTCAGCATAAGCTATAAAAGTTTATATGGATATACCATACATTTAAACATTTCAAAAAAGAAATAACTAACCTCAGTTTTAAGAGTTATCAAAAGATGCATTGTGAAAATGAAACTATATATTAATTAATTTCCAATACAGAAAAGACAGGAAGCGAAAGGTCAGGGCTAGCCAATAACAAAACCTAATCTATCATAAAGGAACTTAAATAATCTTAAAGGACACGACATGAAGTCTTACTAGGGTGACGACCAGAATTCTGCCGCAGAAGAGTATCTCCGCTGCTGATATCAATAAGAACAGCGATTTCCTTTATACACGCTGATGCTTTCAGGAAATGATCATCTAACTCTTTAACTATACCCTCCAATGTTCTTCCGCTTCTACCAATCACCACGGGCATAGCTTTAGTAACATGAGTTTCTTTTCTAAACAAAGTAATAGCAGAGGAACTATCATCAACTGGTTCTTTGACCGGTTGCTTCCCGCTACGTGATTTTCCCATACTTACATCAGCTTCTGAACCTTGGACTTCATCCTCAAATTCAGTTTTGGTTTCTTCCCAGTTCTCCTCCTCAAACGTCTCTACACCTTCTACTTTATCCATAGGTTGAAATAGCAACGACGAGCTCAAACCTTGGTCAATTTGCAGCATATGAACAAAGTTGTCAGTGCCATCATTCTCTAGTATTTCGTCTTCGCCAACGTGCACAGAACTCTTTTCAGCAAGAAAAGGAGGCAGCGGTGGAGGTAGCAAATCAGGCGGCGGGGAAGGCGGGGCTTCAGGAAGGCCAGTAGAGGCAAAGTCCAATTCTAATGTATCGGACTCGGTGAACTGCCTAAGTGTGGCACCGGTGTTCCTCAACGCTTTCAAATAAGCTAATAAGGCATCAGAAAACTCCTCTCTATTGCAAACTAGCTGTTTGATTACCTTCTTCCTTTCCTTGCATATGCCAACCCTTCCATCCTCATCAATACTTGATAGCACACAGCCCATTTTGAATATCTGTTGATTACACCGTCCACGGTCAAAGACAACCAAAATACTCAGTTGTTAGTAACAAGTTGTTACACTAATTTTGCAGAAAGTTGTGAAGTAGTCACCTAGAGAAATGACAGCCTCAGAAATTTATGGAGCATCAAGTTTCACCATTGATACTCACTAACTGCATTCCTACAAACATAACTGAAAAAGAAGCTGAAAAGTCACAAAGATGTCCAAAAACCCTCCAAAATTTATGTAGTGATGTTTGTGTTGTGGTTTGCTTTATCATTAGATTCTGTTGATTCAAAAATTAAATATTATTACCTACAAAAGTTTAATTACCTACAAAAGAACAAAAGAAACATATGAACAACAAGACATAGATAGAGACAGATTTACAGTACTCTGAAAATGGAGAAATTTTTCATATTTTTTAAAAGAATGATAAATTAATATTTATAATTAACGTATATTATAACAGCATAAATTGAATTTGAATAATTCATATAAGAGAGAGGAAAAAAATGAGCGTGTGTGACAAAGAACATAAGGTCTGTGAAGCAGATCAGTAAATGTTAGATTGTGATACTCACTCTTGTTCCACACCAAATGC
>Ga0228710_1000708_pt1 | contig 45189 bp, 20 predicted proteins | sample MedpolnodulmetaG_FD_177995 | JGI IMG/M metagenome (GOLD analysis project Ga0228710, IMG submission 177995) | Root nodule microbial communities from Medicago polymorpha collected in Santa Monica, California, United States - pink nodules | ecosystem: Host-associated > Plants > Roots > Nodule... | reverse complement strand
TCCTAAAACTTTAAAATCAAAAAAAAAAAAGATTTAGAAAAAACATTAAGACTGATTTTCAAAAATTTTAAAAATAGAAAAAATATTCGATTTTTTTCGAAATTAAGTAATATTTTTAAAAATTCTGGAATTTAATTTTCAATATAAAAAATACAAAAAAATTCGCAATTTCAAAAAAAGGTCATATTTTTTTTTGAAAAACCTGTTTTTGAAAAAAATTTATGGAAAAAATTCTTTGAAAATAAAATAAAATTTAAAATTTAGATCGTAATTTTTCAGAATTGAAAATTCTGAAAAATTAAAAATATTTTTCCTGAATTTTTTGAAAATAAAAAATGATTTTTTTCTTTCTAATTTTTACGATTTTTTTCAAATATTTTTTATTTCTAAATTAATATAAATGAATTTATATTATTTTTTAAAAAAATTATAATTTTTACGTTTTTTTTATTTTGGAAAAATTAATTTTCAGATTTATTAAATTGTTTTTTATTTTTAAATTAATATAAATTCATTTATATTTTTTTAAATAAAATAGGCACAAATGCCACGTGTACCCTTAAAAAAAATTAATTATACAATCAACACACCACATAATCAAATATGCACAGTCAGTGTGTCACGTAAGCAAATATGAACAATCAGATGAGGAGCGGAGTTTTCTGAAGAAAAAAAATTACGAGGACAGAATCCAAGCAAAAAATTTCTTAGGGGGTAAACTGAAAATTGCCTATATTACAGAGTAAAACATTATTAACCCAAAAAACAAAAAATCTGCATAAAAAATAACACGGATGAGCTATTAACACATAAAAATTAAGGAAATAAGAGTTTTATTTATTTTTTTTAAAATCAAACACAGTAAATATTACTTGAGTTCCTAACAGAATTAACAGAATAAGACATTAACCAATTTTAACAAGTAATTAAACTACTTAATCATGTTTCTCTACAATACAACATACCGACCTCCATTTCCATCCTCTTCAACTCCTAAATTGCTTTCCTCTTCAACAATTGTGTCTTGTCAATTTTTTTTTATTGTCAACATGCAGATTTTTGGTTAGTTTTATATGAATTAGACGGGATAGATCGTGTGTGAAATATGTAAATGTTCTCATTTTTTCTCTCTCCATAAATCTAGACCCCTAAATAAATCTAATGATATTTTTTGTTCTGATCCACTGGTGAGGAACTTCGTCAAACACTCGTTATATATAGAGAGAAAATATGGTGTTACGATATGATTTATTGTTTTTTATTTTGTTTGAGGTAAATGTGACTTCTTATTTGTTTTGTATTCTTCTTCTTACATTATCAAACAAAGCAAAAGGTCAAACAAATATAAAGCTAAACATGAGATAAATAATAAGAGAAACAAAAAATGACATACACAAAATTATAGGATTACAAAAGAAACGAAATAATTATTCAACTTACTTGTTAATTGCAGTAACAATTATAAATATAACACTTCCCAACTTTAGGAGGGTAACACAAATAATTTGGACAATCAGAGTCAAGCTCGCAATCATGAGAAGTTGCTATTTGAAAAAATAAATATAAAATGAAGAATGTTAATACAATCTAATGAAATATTGTGTGTAAGGTAAATAAGAAAAAATTGAAGATGGTGAGAAAAAGGGCTTACCACCGACTTTGGTTACAACAAGAAATAGAAAAAGGACCATGGCATAAATAAACATCAAAATTCTAGCCATATTTTTCCCTTTTTTTTGATAATATTTTTCCCTTCTTTACTTTATAATGTAACAAACATCATACTACGCTTAATTCTATTAAAAGACTATTATCAGTTTTTACAAGAAACCGTTAGGAGAATTAAATTTGTTGTTAAATGTCTCATAAGCACTTGAATATGTCATCATTGTCCCTTTAATCAACGAAGTGATGAGGTAAACTAGTTCACATCCAAATCTTGCTAGAAATAAGAGCTACTCTATTTTTTTTAATCCATCTTTAATTATTACTTGCATTTCTTTTTCAACTTTTCATGGTAGACAAGGAGAAAAATATCAAAATGCCAATAATAGTTTTAAACAATTGCATAATTGGTTTTGTAAAAAATCCATGAGGCATCGATATATTTATACATAAATTAAATTTTTTATAAAATAAAATATTAATTTTAAAGTATCTCACATTGTAGTGTAATTGTTAGCACCACTTACACACGAGTATCCTTTGTGTTTATCTGAGTCTCAATCCAAAGTTGAAGGTTTTCTATAAATACTCTCAACTAGTTTCCATATGAAGTTTGGTAGAAATAGGAGGGCTTTCTTTAGAAGAAGCAGAAGTAAAAGTGTTTACAAACTTCTTTTGTTAGTTAGATGTATTTTATTTTATACGATCAATAATTATATAATTACACATTTTCATTGTTTCTAGTAGTTGACTATTTAATTGTTTTTGTCTTATATAATTAGAGTATATACAAATTGTTTTTGCTAGTTGATATATTTTATTTTGTAAGAGATAATTATGTATTTTTTTTTGTTACGAAGTAATTATGTAATTGAAAGTATAGGGTTTCGGGGTAGGGCTTGCTCTTTGATTTAGATTTTAATTATATACTTGTATAAAGATTTTGTTCGTTGTTAAGATAGATTTGATCTTCTATGCTCACAAGATCAAATATATAGTTTTTTTTTTTTGGGTAGTGCAAATATATAGTATTTAGGCGCGGAAAAAACTTAGGTCCAATTCTTTAGATGCTTTTCGTATGGTTCTTAACTAAACTCACCATGATTTCTTTAAATCCATAATTCTCTCAAAGTTTGTTATCTCCAAAAAAATTGTATTTTTAGTTAAGAACCATAAGAAAAGCACCTAAGGAATTGTACCTAAGTTTTGTCCTTTAGGCACATATGAAGAGACATTTTTCTAATAATAAAAATAAAAATAATTTAATATTTTATGGTCAAGTGCATCATTGTATGTGTGCCTAAACACTATACGTCTGATCTTGTGACTAAGTAAGTATTTCTCATTAAGTAATTCAAAATATTTTCGGTAGCCACTTCACTAACACCTATAACTAATATATAGGCTTAATTGCAGTTTTAGTCCCGTAACTTTTCCAAAGTTGCGATTTTAGCCCCCTAAAAAAAAACTACAAAACAGTCCCCTAAGTTTTGCAACTGTAGCAGTTTTGGCCCCCAAGCTGATATTGACTCGGTCTACGCTAACGTGACACCATAAGTGAGGTGCCACGTGTTATTTATTTATTTATTTATTTTGCCTTGGGGGGCCAAAATTGCTATAGTTGCAAAACTTAGGGGGTTGTTTTGTAGCTTTTTTCTTAGGGGGCCAAAATCGCAACTTTGAGAATGTTAGGGGGCTAAAACTGCAATTAAGCCTAATATATATGTTGTGAATTCGATGAAAATCACACCAATAAAATACTTGATGTGTGGAACAAGTAATAATCAAGCAACCAAAACAAAGTGTATGGAAGTTATAAACACAAGGAAAGGTAGAAAACAACGAGAGAAAAGAAAGAGAGAACACACGAAATTTGTTTACCCAGTTCGGTCTAAAACTGACCTAGTCTGGGGGAGGGAGAAACCCTTCGTTCCACTATAATGATGAGTAACTTTACAAAATAGATATCAATGAGTTACAAGAATAAGTCTCCCGCCTAATTCTACCCAAAGTCTCAATCTCTTCTCGTGACCAAGAGACTCAATCCTAATAGTGTTTCCCAAGGTGAATCACCCCCAACCCTAGTGTTTGTTGCTAAGAGCTAGGGGTGGGAATAGGCCAGGCCACTCGTCAGGGGCCTATGGCTCGGCCTACTAAAAGTCCGGCTCGGCCTAACTCGTTTAATAAATGGGCCAAGCTTCAGCTTTATAAAAAGCCTATTAATTTAATTAGGCCAAGCTTAGGCTTATGAAAAAGCCTATCAAGCCTATCAGGCCGGCCCGTATACGAGTATATTACATTTTTCCATATTTATTATTTATATTTATATATATCAAAAAGAATTACTAATCCTTCAAATTCTCATATCAAAATTATTATTATTTCAGTTTTTTATGATATATTTATATATATTTGTGTGAACTGTTAAGGCTTGCTACTGATATGTTTAAGGTCAAGTATGGTTATTAGACTAAGTTTGAAATCCTTGTTGTTATCAGAAATGATTATTCTTCAGTTTTTATCCATCTATAAATTTTACAATTGTGTTTCATTAGTTTAATCTGTATCTAATTAATGTTTATCTCTATATTAAGTACGTTGCACAGACTGAAAGGAAAAAAATTGATGAACATACTTTGTTTGAAATTTGTAACACAAACTAGACTTTTAGACAGGCTAATAGGCAGGCCAGGCTTTTAAAAAGGCCAGGCTAGGCTTAAAATAAAGCCTTTAACAGGTAAAAGGCCAAGGCTTAGGCTTGGTTTCTTCAAGTTGGCCTAGCCTATTTAAGCAAAGCCCGGCTCGGCCAGGCTCATTTCCACCCAGCAAACCCTATACAAACCCTAGTTTTTATGTTGCCTTTTAAACCCTTGTTTCCAGATCCCTCTATCTCAAGGGTTACTCTAATACAAAGTCTATATTTATAGTAAAAGTATCTCTCATAAAATTGGAACAACTCTGGGCCCAAATTCAGCCACCGAATGGCACCATTCGGCCACTGAAAATTCACGAATGAAAAGCCAAAAAAACACAGTGCAAATTCGGCCACCGAGCTATCCAATTCGGCCACCGAATTAGACAATATCAGAACTCCAATTTCTTCAATTTTGAGTCATTTTCACAACAATCTCCACCTTGACTCTAAATTAGTGATGATGCCAATTTAACATCAACCACCATGCTGCTCTTTCTCTTGCTTCCCACTACACCAAGTAGCTCCACAAGTTTACACCTTACCTCTTCAACCATCGGAATATCTTCCACCTCTCGAAGATTCTTGCATCCAACTACCTTAGGAATTTTAGGTAGCTCCATAAGTACACGCCTTAACCCGTTCAGCCATCGGAATGTCTTCCGCCTTCTCGAAAGTCCTTGCTGTCCAACTACACTAGGAATTTTAGGTAGTTCCACTAATATCCACCTTAACCTCTTCAGCCATTGGAACGTCTTCCACTTTCTCGAAGAGCCTTGCAGTCCAACTACACTAGGAATTTTAGGTAGTTCCACTCCACAAGTGTCCACCATAACCTCTTCAACACGGGACATCTCCCGTTTCCTTGAAGATTTCCTTGCATCCAATCACCCTTGGCTTTTTAGGGTAATCCCGCAAGTCGTGCTATACATTCTTCAACCTCTGGAATGCCTTCCATCTTCATGAAGAAATCCCTTGCTTACCACTAGAGCATATCACCCAAGGTCTTCCATAGTCGTACAATTCCCACTGTGTTCAACTCCACTTCAAGCTGAGCTTTCTACCTCTCAACTAGCAAATGCGTACATCCCACTATGTCTTCCACCTTGAAACTCCACTTAAAGGTAGATCAAGAGTATTGTTACCTCCGCCTCTTCAGACTGACCATGAGTATTCTTACCACCGCCTCTTCAGACCGATGTTGACTGTTTAACGTCTCTCCAGACGACCACCGCTCCACTAGGCATCATTCACAAGGTGAGAAACATCACCTTCTTCATCCTCCAAACAACACACCACCGAAGCACCTGCATCCTCATAACCCTCAGAGACAATATTCTCCAAGTCATCAAGAATTTTGTTGAACTCCGCAAGGTTCTCCATGATGGCCTTTGACTCTACCATCTTGAATAAGTAAAGTTGTTGTTTTAGGAATTGTTGATGAGCCAAAGACTTTGTCATATACAAATATTCGAACTTTGACCACATCGATATCGCGGCTGGTTCCTTCGCTACTTCTCACAAAACTTTATCCCCGAGGCATAAGACAATGGAACTCTTGGCCTTGTCCACCATCTTAGTCTTCTCCGCTCGTGACATGGTGACCGGTAACTGATGTATGATTTTTACATGTCATATAACTATTTACACGTGAGTATAATATGATCGTTTCCATAGAGAGTTGCGTATATCTTAAACATTTCAATGTCATTTATCATATTAAGTGTTTGAGTATAAAATTTCGTTTGTGTAAAACTATTCTAACTATTCGACATAAAAGTAAATTGAGACGAGATAGGGCTATTTCACTTGGGGTCAGAGACAATCAACCAAGTGTAACAACTACAATCTCTCGATCAAATAACAGATTCTATCTCTTTAAACGATATTATCACAATCACTCAACAACATCATTCGTGTCCAAATGATGTCATGATTTCTAATGGATTATTTAAAAGTCGATTTCCCAAACTATTTAAATAATCACAAAGTCGGTCGGATCGTTTAATCGATAATTTCCCAACCTATTAAACGATTCAAAAGCATTGAGTTCTTGATTACAAAGTGATTATCAAAGATTAAATCCTATGTCTAGAAAGAAAACATAGATAGATTATTATTCTAATCCTAGATCCAAAAGTATTTGTCAATAACATTTCAAATCTTAAATAAAGCTTTAAATGCAAGAATAATAACAATATTGAATGAATAAGCTAGAACCATATATTAAAAGATCAAAAGTTTACATCATGGCTTGTTTGAATACCTCAAACCCCACAAGCGTAGATGTAGCTACATATGTCTATGCAAGTTTGGCAAATGATGAAAGAAAGATGAAGATTCCATGCTAAGATTCATGATGTCTCAATAAATCTTGGGAAGAATCTACTCCTAACAACCTTGGTTTGTGTTTCTCTCTCTAGAAAAGCCCTCATCTCTCTCTAAAACCAAAAAACTATGAATAAAACAGTGAATGAATGTGTGGAAAGAGAAGAGAAAACTATTTATATGGGCAAAATCCGTGAAATCTCGCTTAAGCGAGATGCATCTCGCTTAAGCGAACAGCCTAAGAATCACACTCTGGCCAATGAAGACATGCCACGTGGACCTTATGCCCCTGAAGTAGCTAAATCTCGCGTCAGCGAGCTGGAAGCGAATCCTAAATTGCTCTCAACACAAAATTCGCTTAAGCTAATTGGCTTCAGACTTTTAACTTTGCTTGAGCGAATTGGGAAGCGAGATGGGAAGCGAATTTCAATTTTCTCTCGACATAAATCTCACGTAAGCGAAAATGATCTCGCGTAAGCGAGATGCCTTTTTCCACGAGTGAGATGAAAAGCTAGTTGGTGGCGAGATTCAATGTTGCTCCCGGGAACTTTCTCGCTTAAGCGAGCTCTGCTTGGCTCAAAAAGTGGTTTCTTGATCCTTGATTGCCATTTCCTGCACAAGTTGAGTAGAGTAAGGCATGTAAAGCATGAATGGTAAATTTACAACAAATGATTGCTTTTCCTTAGATAACTTGCAAAACAAATCACTAAAAAGCCTATTTTAACACATTAAAGATATTACTTTTTAGCACTTATCAGTAATGCACCTTCACCCTTCAAATCTTTCTCACACTTTTGTTGTATTAAAACTGCTTCCATCTTTACCTTCCATAACCCAAAATCATTATCTCTGGTAAATTTCTCAATATCCCACTTCGAACCCATGGTACTTGATTATCCTTTGACCCTTGCCCCATGGTGGGCGCCAATTGTTGTGAATTCGATGAAAATCATACCAATAAAATACTTGATGTGTGGAGCAAGTAATAATCAAGCAACCAAAATAAAGTGTATGGAAGTTATAAACACAAGGAAAGGTAGAAAACAACGAGAGAAAAGAAAGAGAGAACACACGAAATTTGTTTACCTAGTTCGATCCAAAACTGACCTAGTCTGGGGGAGAGAGCAGCCCTCCGTTCCACTATAATGATGAGTAACTTTACAAAAGAGATATCAATGGGTTACAAGAATAAGTTTCCTGCCTGATTCTACCCCAAGTCCCAATCTCTTCTCGTGACCAAGAGACACAATCCTAATAGTGTTTCCCGAGGTGAATCAACCTCAACCCTAGTGTTTGTTGCCAAGAGCAAACTCTATACAAACCCTAGTTTTTGTGTTGCCTTCTAAACCTTTGTTTTCAGCCCCCTCTATCTCAAGGTTTACTCTGATACGAAGTCTATATTTATAATAAAAGTATCACTCATAAAATTGGCCACCGAATGGCACCATTCGGCCACCGAAAATTCACGAATGAAAAGCCAAGAAAACACATAGCAAATCCTGTCACCGAGCTATCGAATTCGGCCACCGAATTAGACATCATCAGAACTCTAATTTCTTCAATTTTGAGTCACTTTCACAACAATATACACACATACACACCACAAACATGTGCAAACAATTATATTATTCACAAAGAAGTATATGCAAACAATTATAAAGTAATATAATAAACAATCACTAACAATTTATTAGGATAAAATGCTTAAATACATAATTAGAATAAAATAATTAGGCATTACATTCTTTCCACTTAACACCAAATCACCTTTACTAAGGCTTTGTTTGCGAGTATGCAGGAGAAGGGAGAGAGAGATTTAGAAAAAAAGGAAGAAGCAAGCAAAAGAAATAGATGACATTCAAAGAAGAAGGTTTTGAGGGGTTAGTTTTTCTTCATAATACAAAATCCTTCTCATTTAGGGGAACTCAAAAGTTGTATTAGATGATGGTTTTGGGGTTTACATGAGTTCTTCAAATTTAATCTATGTATTTATAATATTCTTAAAGTTAAAAATATATTAATCATAAATATTAATTTATCATTATCTAAAAAGTTGGTTTTTCAAAAAATGTGAAAGATTTTACCATTTTCCCTATGTTTCCAACACTCCAAAGTCTTTCCTTCTCCTCCCCTCCAAACTCCCAATCAAAGTTTAAGAAAATTAACTTACTTGTTCCTTAGCTACGTGACCTTCCTATCTTTGATTCTCACCGAGGTACCTCAAAAAATAAACTCACGTTGAATTGCATCACATCTGGTTCAATAACCTGAGATGGATTAAGGACATACTATTGGAACATTAGCAAGATATAGTCGAAAAAGTTGGAAAGAATAAACACCTTAGTAAGAGTTAGTGTTAGTATGACTTAAAAATGTACTACATTGGAGAGTCATACTACCTAACAAGTGTTTATATAGTGAGAGTGTGACCTACAAGGGTGAGCCTTTGTGGTACCCACTTTTGCGAACGGGTGAACGCTTGGAAAATATATATATTTCACACGCACATATGTTTAACAAATAAATTTGTTATGATCCGATCTAATCCAACAGGGTATTCGGGAGGTTCCGGATATATCCACACACGAAAACAAACGCGGTTTGTTTTAAAGATTAAGCTAAGTTAATCCTTAAGTCACTCCGTTTTTGTTGATCTCTCCCTATAAAAGGAGAGCTCGCCTCACTTATTCTTTACACCGAAATTCACATATGTTTTTCCTCTCTTCTCCCTTATTTGACTTGTGTTGACGAGGAACAAGTGAATTGTGCTGTTTTATCTTGGAGTTGGCGCGGTTGTTAGTCTACCTTGCACAAACTCGAGTAGTGCCGCGAAACGTCTCAAAGAAGGCGACATGTTCGTGACTCAACCCGATAATATCTTCGGTGGTAATTTCGATTTTATTAAAGGTATTTTTTTGAACTCGAAAAACAACACATACTTTCGTAGTTGCAAAATATGAAAGACATCATGAATGCTAGAAAGGAAGGGTTCTATTCGCTTAATGATTAATATCGTCAGATAAACTTTAGTGTGATTTTATTGGAATCGATAAGCTCTACAAACTCCAGATGTAGGTATAACGCGTATGAACACATGCTCACCTTCTTGAAATTTCAAAGGTCTACGACGTTTATCGACATAACTTTTCTCCCAACACTTCGAAGCCATCATTTTCCCTCTTAATTTCCTGATCTAGTATGTAGTTTGTTGCACCATTTTGGGTCCCACAGTCGCTATTTCATCTTCATGATATCAATACAACGACTCGTTACACTTTTATTCATAGAGAGCTTCATACGGCATCATTCCATTTCTTGAACGAAAATTGTGGTACTACTGAAATAGTGAAATTCCAACAGTGGCAACAAATTATACAACCTTCCAACGATCATCCGAAACACCAAAAATTGTTGTAACGATAAGATAGTCCTTTGAATACGTCCATCGATCTGAGGATGGTAAGTCAGACTTAGTCTCAGTTCTTTCCCCAAGTCCTTATGCAGTGCTCTCCCAAAATAAGATGTAAATTCTAGTTCCCTATCGAAACACTACTCGAAAGGACTCCATGAAGGTATACAATTTAAAAAACATGAACTTCTAAATTCTCCACATGGTAGGTTGTCTTTATTGGTAAGAAGTGCGTGGACTTCGTTCGACGATTGATGATCATCTAAATAGAGTCATACTATTATGGGTCCTTCGTAGTCCAGCTACAAAGACTATAGAAATACTCTCACATTTCCATTCTCGTACATGTAAAGGTTGCAACATTCCAACATGTCGTTAATGATTTACTACGATAAAATATGTTGCTTATTCATCCCCGACCATCAATACCTTTCTTTAAAGTCTTGATACATCTTGGTCGCAACCGGATAAGAACCCAATTTACTCTTTTATCCCTCCTCTAAAATTGATCTTATCTTTGCCACCGTGGGAACACATAACTGTATGTTGCCCTGTAGAATATTCTCTTGTCCAACATTAAATTCTTGTATCTTCCTTTTCACAATTAATTGGCTCTTTTCTTGTAGAAGTTTATGATCAAATTGATGGTTCTGGATATTTTCAATTAATCCATTAGAAATAATGATCATTCTAAACTTATTTCTCCTGATGAAAATTCCACATCCAATTGCAGATAATGAAACTTTTTCAAGAATTCTCATTGCTTAGCCATATCAGTGAGGACACAAGAATCCTTTGTTGAATAAGAGCATACCTCATTGCATTAGCTCTCCAAGAGTATTGTAGAATGAAGTCATAATCCTTGAGTTCATTCTGGTCGAATAGGCATTTTAGACTTTAGGGGTCCATGAAAACCGTAAATGCACTTATGTACAAATGATGCCTCGACGTCTTTAGTACAAAAACTATTGTCTCAAGTTCCAAATCATGAGTAGGATAATACCATTTGGACGTTTTCAATTGTCACGATGAATAAGTCACTACCTTCGTTTTTTTTTTTTTTGCAACCGAACGCTCCTCAATCCTTGATGAGAGGCATACAATTTGTATCGTTCTCGCAGAATTAACACATCAGAGGTCGTCAAATGTTCATTCAATAGTCGAAAACTCACCTCACACATTTCAATCCAAGCAAAAGGGTGATAATTTCTAGTAAGTTGTGTCGATGGAACCACAATTTTTGCAAAACCTTCAATAATTCAAACTAGTACAAGAACAAGAGATCACAATATCCCAAACTAAAAGACACTCAACATGATACAACAAATCAATCTCAAAGTCATCTAAAAACTTAAAAAACCTGAAACATAACCAGAAAGGCCTAAATATGTGGTATTTCACCTCTTAACATACCATACCAGATTCATTACTAACAAAACACACCTAGAATAAAAACATACACAGAAGCACCTAATTTTCTTTCATATAGCCAAAACCTTTAAATCCACACACCCACCTGCCAATAGTAGCCACTTCCATCAAACTCTAGCTTCGATTTTCTAGTGATTTATTGATCCAATAGTAAAAATTAATTTAGGAATAATATAAGACTTGTCGCACTTACACACCATATAACTGGCCTTGAATCATAACATAAACAAAACACTGTGTATTTGTTAAAAGGACATACATTCTTGTGCATCACACCAAGTTCACACATCATCTGTTCAAACATTTTTTGGGGCCACTATTCTTGTTCCTCTTATCAAAGAGACAAAAACCGAATGAATGAGAATCTTAAAACATATAAAATTCCCAAGAAGCTGTCACAATTTGATTCATACTAAGTTGCTAAGGGTAACAAAAAACTATACAAAAAGCATAAACAGAACATCCTCCCTTGTTAATCAAAAGGAACAACAATTAAGCCCTAAAAGACCATATCAATCAAAGATTTAGATTAATATTGTGATCATTATGCAATTACTTGCAAAGACCTCAAAAATATTGTTATTAACTGTAATTTCAAGATTGCTACATCAACTACCTTATTAGATATATTGCTTCAACTATCAATCACACTGCAACAATCACAGCCCAATCATCACAAACTTAACAACATAAATTAAATTTTGAAACCTTGCAATTACTCCTAATTATATAATATAATATATCTCACTATAACCTTCTCTCACACCAATATACACAACTCAACCCAACCAACACTTCCACTATTGCAGTCTCTGCCTTCTCCAAATCAGAGTAATGCAATGTCTGCAGAAGCATTGCCGTAGGCTTTGTCTCGAATCTTGTCTTCTCCAAATGCCTTTCCCCATGCCACCGGACTGTGTCATGGGCCACCGGAGACAGCCATTCCATTAGTTCCTCCACTGCCTCCCGCCATCCTTCGGCCAGCGAGTGCCCGTCATGTCCTTTGTCTTCCTCCTTCGCCCACCGTCCCTTTAGCTTCGCCTTTACCTTCATTCTCAATCTTCCCGGTAGCATCTCGTATAAGGCCTCACGTGCGTCCTCTCCAACTGTCGCAGGTGCGTGGAGACAACGCTCTGCCAATAGGATCACATTAGCATACCTCAAAGAAAGCCCAACTCCACCCACTGATGTCGCCGGGGCAAGCTTCAAAACCTTATCATTATTACCATTCATCATTTTCTCAATTTCGTCACGACCAGGAGCAAAATCCAATGGCATAGGATTGTTGAGAAACCTTATCACATTCGGTTTAGTTGCTACTTTGGAAATCGGTCCTGACTTCACCACGCGCTTCTGGAGTGCTTCCTCGTACCATTCTGAAACACCGTGATTTGTATTATGATACAATTTGCGGTGTTCCAGAAGGCAACAATGGTCAAACCCAAAACCAAAGAGCATGGAATTGTTGTTCTCATCCTGTTCTTCATTAATGTATGCTCCGAAAACGGAGCATATTCTTGCATACACAATGCACACAAGCCTTGCCATGATCCCAACCGTTTTGTCAAATGTTTGTTTCCATAATGATGTTTCCTTGAAATTTTGCACTTGCTTTCTTTGAAACACTAATTTCTCGTTGAAATATTCCATGTTTGGCTTGAAACTTGGTTTTGTTGTTGTGTTCCAATAACGTTGTTGCTGTTGTCTTTTTTTCTCCGCAGCCTCTAATTCTGCCATGTATTCCATGGCAGAATAGAGACCAGAGGTTGCGGAGATGAGTTTCTCCGCTTTCTCAATGATCTTGATAGAGCTCCGAGAGTTGTATGGCAGCTTTCGAAGATCAATTACACCTTGTTTGAGATCGGCGTAGACAAGGTCAAACCTCGCTAGGCCAAGATCACAACATTTCTGGCCTATACGGGAGACAGTAACGGCGGTGTTGTCGAGCTCCTCGAGACGTTCGGCAGCGGCAAGGGTAAGGAGGAAATTTTCATGGCTGGAATTCAAATATGTTACACCTTTGGATTTTACAACCTCATCGAGAAGTTTGGTGATTTCTTCGTCGGAGAGGGAGTTGTAGAGGGAGATGAGGCGACACATGGTCTTACCGGCGTCAAAGGCGAGGATGCCGAGGGTTTCCGGCTCCGGCATCGTCTTTAGACGCCGTGACATGGTAGCCACGACCATCACAATCAACTCCCTATCCGTACGTTAGTTACTTTGCTAATTTTGATATGGCTCTTAATTGGTATATTGTTTTATTTTTAGGTCACTATAGATATTTACTATTTTTCTTTTGGTTGTAATGTGTGTGTGACTATTGACTTTGTTTTGAAGGATGAGAAAATTTTGATAGATAATGTTTGTGTTTAATTAAGGGTGTATTTATAGGGTAATCCAGAGTAGTGTATCAATATATTGTTGTGTGGGACCATGGAATGGAATCATGAATTATAATCAATGTTTTTGAACATTCCTTAGTAAGACGCGTTTGGACAGTTAAGATTCATTGGTAATCAATGCACCGATTATGCTAAATAATCTATTACTTATTTTTTTAAACAACATTAGTTCATTAATTAAAATACATTAAGCATCTATGAATGATAATTTAATTGTTCTCATTACCGCCAAATGTGTGGATATCATATAATACTTTAAGGTGTGTTTGGTTTGCAAAACAGTAAGTACTGAACAGAACAGTACAAGACATAACAACACAACACAATGCAGAATAGTACATGACAAATTGTAATAGCATTGAATAATTTTTTTTTGTTTTATATGATTTTTGGGGGACGAAATGCTATTTTGGTACTTTAGACAACTTGTATTTGGAACAAAAAGTTGTGATGTGGTTTGGTGAGGGACAAAAATATCAGTTTTTGTCCTGTCCCTTGCCTCCAGTTTGTCCTGTACATGAAACAGTTTTATAAATCAAACACTGGACAACTGAAGTTGTTCTGTCCTGTCCTTCATTTTTTAGCAAATCAAACGCACCCTAAAAGAAATACCACAAAGTGTCTTTGATATGATAAATAGGCTTGAATATCACCCAAAAACTAACTTGAAGGTTGTGAGGACTCAAACATATTTATATACTCAACAGTCCAGAAACCTAGGCAATATAAGATAAATAACAAATTACAAATAACTTCAAAACCAACTTCAACACGATGTTGCTCTTCAAAGATCATAAATGCCAAGTTTTCTTAAAACAATCGTGTATTCAATACCTTATAATTTAAAGTATTTAATTTGTTTGAGAAATAATTTTTTCATTTAAAATTCTTATTGAGTGTTTCATGAGCTCTCGTTAGCGGAGAAAATCTTTCATGAACACAACCCCAAACAAACATCATTTGGACACACTCACATGAAATTAACAAAATTAAATTAGAAGTATTTAGTCACATCAATTGACATCTTGTAATTTTATTCTCCTTTAATTTTTACTTGATTTTGTATGTGTGTCCAAATATTTTAATTTGAGTTTGTATTCAAACAAGTGTACCTCCTCGTTAGCGAGACTTTTATATTAATTGTTTAATGTGTCTAAGAGCATCCACAATGATGGGTGCTTCACATATTTAGTACAAGAATAAATAAGCACTTCCATTATTGAGAGAAAATGTTTGATACTTATAGAAAATGGTAGCTATGTAAGCACCCTCTCTCTCTTTAATTTTCGTGTGAGTAATAAATTGTACATAAATCAATAAGTTTTGTTGAAATACAATGAAATTGAGTTATTAATATGACATATTTAATAATTTTTTGCTGAGGTGCTAGATTAGAGAGATTTGATAGATAGTAAATACTATCATTGAAAATTATAAAATAGATGATGTGTACATGCATGACTCAATTAAACACTTAAAATAGAGTGCTCTGAAGTAGATGGTCTAATTAATTCTATTATTTCTTCATACAAATCGTAGTATTTATCTATTTATTTGTGTTTTTTTTATCTTTTCATCTTTATCTTTTTCTTATTGGAACTGAGTAGGGAAGTGGGAATCGGAAAACATGAACACTTGGATCTCTTTAACTATTTGTTAATATTGTTAAATGATAAAATTATATGTACATATTACTGTGGATGAAGTCATACGCGTCAATTGGATTATTATTATATGTCATTATGTCAACGTTATAATCACGTAACATGTAAGAAAGAAACTATTGTCAAAATAATGTAAGAAAGAAAACAAGTTGGTCATAAATAAAATATATTTGAACAAAAGGTTGAAAATGGAATTGTTTTATTATAGAAAAACAAATTTTTGCCAATATAAAATGGCTGCTGCATGGTACCACTAGGGCTGGACAAAAGGTAGCAACTCGAAAATACCCGTTCGACCCGAATTGAATTTCACATGTGATCGGGGATCAATTTATGTTCATATTAATGTTAAGATTATGATATTCTTAAGTTTAAGATGTATCTAAGTATGAAAATCTATTATGTCTAACATTTATATATTCATACGGATGTAACAGTTCAGTTTGGATGTTTTTTGTTAAAAAAATGTTTGAACCAATTAAATCTTCATCGGTTATGTTTGGTTAAGTTTTTACTGTTTTTCAAAAAAAAAAACCAAACCAAACTAGTTGGTTTGGTTCGGTTTAGATCGATTCGGTTGATCGGTTTGTTTGAAAATAAGATTTAAAAAATCTATATTTTCACAAATTTTTATTTGATGCTTACAACATACTCAAATGTTTAATAGAATTTTGTTTTCCATCTTCTCTGTATTTCAAACTACTTTGTATGACTAACATGAAAAAACTAACAAGAATTGATGATCCTAGGAGTGGTGAGGAATGACGGGGTAAGTGTGATTGGTGACCACTGTTCTTTTTTTAATAGAAACGAAATAGAGTGAGTGATGAGATGAGAGGATGATGACAGAAAGTGAATGAATTAAGAAGTATTTTATGTTGGACTTTAATTTTGAACTTAATCATCAGTGTGTGTGAGAAATGATAATATTACTAAAATAGAGAAAGAGATTAGCATCGGTATGGTTTGTCGGTTTTTTGGATCTCAAAATTAAAAATCGAGAACCGAATCAAACTAGATCGGTTTAGGTTGGTTTGGTTCGGTTTTGAACCGAACTAAACAAGACCATATACTTTTTCGATTTAGTTCAGTTTAGATTTTCGGTTTCATCGGTTTTGTCCGAACCACTTACACCCTTATATATATTCATATTATTTTAAGAAATATCAATGACATATCAAAATCATGTTCATATTATTAAGGAAAGAGTGAAATAGAAAATTTTGTGAATATAAAAATTGGATATATTTTTAATGTCAAAAAACTTATTAACCCAAATAAAAAATGGTTTCATGGCTTATTAGGAACGAACCTACAAGGAAACGTACGAGTGCCCAATAAAAGAACGTAACGAGCCTAGTCTTTAATCTTATCAAACATGTTACAAGATTTTTATTTTGACAAACATTCACAAGATTTGAAAACGATATGATATACTGTCGTACAATCATATGCTTTTGATTAATTTAATAATAAATTACAAAAATGACGTTTATACTTTATGAGTACGTATATACCACCATATAGTACATTTGGTTTTTTTAGTTACCTTAATATAGTACGAAAATTCTAGGGAAATGCTTACCAATGACATTTGTTACGGAGTCAAATATGTTAGTATTTTGCATTGAAAATTGTGTAATCAATGCATTAAAAGCTTAAAATGTTTCCTTTTTGACTTAAAATTTACTTTTTTGGTTTTTTTAACCAGTGCCCAATGAACAATGGTTAGCATGACCCAAAATTCTATCCTTGTTTACTAGTCGGTGATTTTCTTTTGGAAAGTCATTAATAGAACCAATGATTGTTTAATTCACGGTTTCAAATTATCCCTTATAATTCTGCATATCTGCATATGATATCATTCCATTTATAATATATCAATGATTACTTACACATTAATAGAAGGCAAACAAGTAATAAGCTGCACCACTAGACCTTTTTAGATGACAAAATTAATCTTTGTAAAGACAACATTCATGGATCTAGGAGACATAACATTGCTATATATGATCCTATGAACTCTATGTAGAAGGTAAATAGCATTTGGTGCTAGGAAGTCGAAAGCATAAAAAACAAATAGTATAAAAACATGTGGATAGTCAGGACATATTTTCTCATATTTGGCTTTTTTTTTACGCAACTTTTAGGGTTGTCTGTCCCACCATAAAGGCCACGACCCATAATCTCACAAGTAGTAAAATTTCATTCAAGTCCACGTATGCATGTTTTCTTCCTACACATCCGTACACTATAACATTTACATGTCTAAATGTTGATCTTCTATCTACTAAGTCATTTAGAAAGGTATGTGTAATTTGAACTAATTTATTGTTGATGGTAATTCCAAGAGTACTACTATGCTTTTGTTTTAAAAAAAAAAAAATCCACTTATCTTTCTTTATTGGTGTAAGAGTGATCTAATTAAATTAAGACCGTGTGGACTTGAACCCTGTTTCTACGTAGATTCAGCTATGGAGTATTGCCACTTATGGATTGAGACGTGAACTTAAAATAATATAATGTCATGCTCCAAATAATGTTGTTTTGAATTTATTATATATTTTGTAGCTTCTCTATTAAATCGATCCATCTCCTTTTTATTTAAACGGGCCCGTGAATTATCTTTTTTTTTTGTCGTGGTTTGAATCTTGGACCTTGCTTATATTATACATTGTTATCAACTAAGTTAAGCTCATAAGGACCCGTAAATTACCTTTAATTCACGAGAGGTAACGTAGAAAAAACTATAAACGTTGGATTTCTTCTCTTTTTTACAGGAGTTTCTCTTCGTCTGTATTCATAAAAAAAAACAATTAACTTATAATAAAAATTAAAACACTTTATATATACTTAACTCATGCTTCTTTCTTTTTTCCGATCAAAACTAACATTTCTTTCTCTAAATAAATCAATATTATAAATACTATGAACACTCTTTCTAACCTTCACTCTCTAATTGGTAGAGATGGCAATTGGACCCATACCCTATGGACATCCGCAAAAAATACATGCTATGGGTAAGGTAAAACCCCGCTTTCATGGGTCCGAGTTTGGGTATGAGTAATTACTCGCAAATTTGAATGGGTATGGGCACGGGTATAGGCACTGTGCTACCCAGCCCCACAACCCGCATATATGTATTTATATAATTTGATAAATAATTTATTTATTTTTTGTGTACCATTAATTTATTTATTTAACTATTTAAGCCTAACCCTAAAACAGCTTAATACAACTTAATAAAAACTTTAGTAACAATTTATTTCGACTTTAACATGTAAATGCAACTTTTTAACGTATAGTTGATGTAAAGTATGTATTTTTTCTTTCTTTCTAGGGATGTTTTAGATGTTTGTTTATTTGGCTAAATACTATGATTCGTACTATTTGATGAGTTGATTTGAATTTTTTTGGATCATAGTTTTATTTCAATTATGGTGTTTTTTATTGTCTTTTGATGGTTAAAGTGCGGGTAATGGGTGTGGGTATGAGCACTTAAATGCCCATAGGTATGGGGAAGGGCACTAAAGTTGTTGTCCACGAGGGTATGGGCTCGGGTACATGCATTTTTTACAAACGCAGGTATGAGGATAGGTACTATAGTACCCTTCCCATTGGGTACCCATTGCCATCCATACTAATTGGTCTCACTACTTTATGTGTGACCTATTTTTATTAAGAGAGTGGGTGTTAGTGTGTGTTTATAACACTATGTGTGAATTTTAGTATCCATGTAGATTTCATTCAATAAGATAGTGTGTGTTAGAGAATGTTTGAAAAAAAGTGTTTATAACACTTATATACAAAATAATTCTCCTATTCATAGTAAATTAAGGCTTTCGTTCGTAGAAAAGAGAATATCCAAAATTCACAATGCATCATGAATCACATACATTCATACAAGATGACATTAATCCATGTGCCCCATGATGAAATATATTTTTGGCAGAATGTCTACATTTATTCGTAGTTCATTGATTATCGTGTAACTTTTATAGTAAGAGATGTTCTTGAAACAATTAGTAATGATATTATTTTATCTCATTTTCAACACACGAATGCTAGACAAGTTTCTTTGTAATTTTAGTTTTTACGGCTAATACATATATCATTTGTTATTTTCAGTATAATCTACTTCAACAAAAAAATAAATAAATAGTCTCATTGTAAATAGGTGCTCAAATTCATTTGACTTTGTTTGTTTTTGATTTGTTCTCTGTGTTATGAGTTGGAATGTTCCTTGTACTCTGTATAATAATTTTGTATTATTAAAAACTATTACTCAACTTTGCAAAACAGTTGTTTGTAAATTTGTAATGTGAGAAAATATCCACCATTTATAAAAGCTTTTTAATATCATCGATAGTGAATATGAATTATACACACATTAGAGATTAATTGGAGAGAATATGATGTGATAGAAATATATGGCAAAGTGTCATTTGATTGATTGATCAAATATTGATTTAAACTTATTTTTTTATTATTTTCTTGTATTTCACTTAATTCCACTCCATTTTATTTCAAACCAATAAAATATTGAGAAGTGTCATTTAATTCCACTCCTTAATCATATAAGCTTGATTAACTTCCTCATTAGTGGTCCATCAAAAACATTTAGTCTCTTGACTATGTACTACAAGTACAAAAATGAATGTGAACACAAGAACACTCCACATAAATAAAAGACTAGTTTATGTGTATTGGAAATCCTTTGTGACCTTGACTGAGTAAGAAGTACAAATAATTCATGAATTTGGTTAAGCATTAGTACCCTCTACGATCCAAACATTCATCACTTTTCCTTGTTTCTAATTGGTTTGGTCTCTTATGTTTTTGATTATTGGGGTCACATAATTGATTTCAAGTCAATACCCCACACGGACATGTCAACGTAGCGTCTCTAACACAATCTATTCGTCTTTCCCATTGATAGTGATATCCAATTCAGTTTCACACTGGAAAAATTGGTACATTACTTTTCTTTTTCTTTTTTCAAATCAAAGTATTCATGTGTAGGTAAGGGTAGAGACTAATTAATCTTGTGAGAAAATTGATTTTCATCTCAAGAGTTGATATTTCTCGGTATATATTTTTTCATACACATCAATCTGGAATTGAACCTTAAACCAAATTAAAGATTCAAACATCTATAACTTGTACCACAATATAATGATCATAAATTATAAGCGAAATAAATGTATTTCATTATTCTACTATTTTGTAAAAATGATGTGGGTTTTAAGTTGTTTAAGAATTTTTAGATTATTGATAAGAGTTTGATTTTATAAACTCGAGATATGATTCAAACTTTATTTGAGACAGTCGTAAAATGATAATTATTGTTATGATTATTAATAATAATTTATTTATTCTCTAAGGTTTTAAAAATAATACGTTGGCTCCAATTATTCTGTGTATTTCGATGATAACATTTTGTATGTAAGTGGGGGATACACTAGTATGATAACGATATCGGATTTTTAAAAGAATCTTGATTGCATAAGAGACTTTCTTTTTTAGGGGACACAATAAACTATTATTATTGTTGTTGTTATTCAGGGAAATTTATATTCTGAAAAATAAAATAAATCCTTACTAGTCTCTTTGGATAGGGGGATTTTCTTAATATAATTTTAGAGGTATGTAGTTCAAATTCTTCCTTGTAAATTTGATTGTTTGGATGGTAAACTTAAAAATTTAAAATGAAAAGTTTCTTGAAGTATTTCGTCAAGCTAAATATAGGAAATTTCAAATACCATATGTTTTTGTGTGTAGATCTAGGACCTCAAACTATGCTTTTCTTTCGTTCTTGGGCTCGAATCCTCAGATTAGACGATGAAAGTTGCTTTTTTGACATCAAAAGTTTTCTAACGACACAAGTAAAATACTTAAACGCCCCTAGTGGTAGTTAACTACCGCTGAATTCATTTCAATTTATTCATATACACTACAGCCTACTCCTGTTCTCTGTCTTCTTTTCTTCTTCCTTTCCCACTTAGAACTAGAAACAAAACTACTTCAACTCCTCCCTGTAATCCTAGTTGCAGTCACAAATTCACGTGCCCCTAACAATTCAAACAACTATTCTAGTTCAATCCAAAACACTACCTTGATTTAAAAATTTGCATCTACTCCATCACCACATACACAAGAGACATTTGGCAGAAAAGCTATCTAACGCAGTTCAATTCATAGTTTTAAAGTTGTATTTGTATTGATACTTGTAAGAGACAAGTTGAATTTGAATCATTGGAATTGACAAATGCAACTCATATGCAAATTTAGATACTTTAAATAGTCTCGATTTTTAACATAAAGGGAGAATCGTACTTCCATTGGCCTTAAAATTACGGAAACCCCATTTGTTGAAAGATGTTATACAAATAAGTAGGCTGTAGTTTTGTTGAAATAGTTTTGTTTTTAGTTCTACGTGGAAAAGGAAGAAGAAAAGAAGACGGAGAAAAGGAGTAGGTTGCAGTGTATAGGCATAAATTGAAATGAATTCCGCGGTAATTAACTACCGCTGGGGCTAGCGGTAGTTAACTTCTGCCGGGTCCTCAACGGTAGTTAACCATCGTTGGGGGCATTTAAGTATTTTACTTGTGTCATTGTGAAGTTTTCAATGTCAGAAAAGCAATTTTCTTAGACAATCATTAACCGGACACGATGCTTTCAAAAAACAATCAACTAAGAATTTGAAAATAATAAGTCCTTATTCCATACAATGTGAATCTAAAATTGGTCCAATAATAATTTTAGATTATGCGAATAGGTTCTTACATGTTTTAAAAAGGGTTAAATATGTTTTTAGTCTCTATAAAATTTGGAACTTCTAAGTTTAGTCCTTGGTTAATTTTAATAGGTTTTTTAGTACCTACAAAAAAAAATTACTTCTAATTTTAGTCTTTGTTACAACAAAGTTTGTTTAATTATCCTTAAAATCTTAAATTTTTGAACGAATTTTTTAGATAGGTTTAGAACACTATGAATGGTTCATTTATTAAAATTTATAATTTTTTAACATGAGACGAATTAAATATGAATTTTTAAAACAACAAAAGTTAAAGATAAAATTAACAAAATTTGGACGTAGAAAACAAATTTTGCAACAATTTTTTGCAGAAGAACTTTTAGTAATGTTTTTAACATGTCTGCAAAATTTTTTTCAAAAACTCAAGAGTTTAAGCATAAATTAAACAAATCTGAATTGAAGAGGAACTAATAGTGAGTGCAGAATTTTTTTTAGGGACTAAAATAATTATTAAAATTAAATAAGGACTAAACTTAAAAGGTCCTAATTTTATAGTTACCAAAAACATATTTAATCCTTTTAAAAATTTACATATTATCCTGATTTATAATTCAAACTTTGTAAATTGATCCCTATGTTTAAAAAAAAATAAATAAATTTGTATTTTTTTTTTTTTTTTTGTTAAATTCATGTAGTCTCTAAATTTTAAAAAAAATGTAAATAGGTCCCTATAAAATTTAAATTTTTTCGAATGGGTGTATAAATTGGACCCTAAATATATAAAATTTGCTCATGTTCAAACGGTTTGGAACCACTCCACATGAATTTTTTTTATTTATTTTTAATTGAGACAATGATCCTCGACCTTAAGGGCATTTGAAGCTGTTTTGTGACCAAAAAAAAATAAGGACAAATAATTGTGAGAGTTGAGACCGCCGCTGCAAAAAGAAACTGCCCCAGCTGCCCACCACTATCACCAGTACTCATAAAAGTCGTCTTCAACAACATATCTGGTGGTGTTGTTGTTTTCTTCCACACATTGTCGCACGCCATTAGGGGATCAAAATACGGATCGTACAGAAGCCGTATACCACTTGATAGTAGAACCTTAACCTAAAGCTACTTTTTTTTATAGGAAAATGTCAGTTGTTAGTAATTGTTAGAGTGGAGCAGGAAAGTGTTGTTTTCCGGGGATCAAACTTGGGACCTTCTGAAATCTCTTTCAACATCCCTTAGCTCACCAATCGAACTACCTATGCAGGACACTAATTAGATATACTGGAGTTGCAGGCGGGAAATGGAACCCATGCCTCTCACATGAGAAGCGAAGTAATAATACTAGAGCTACTGATACCATGAACAAAGTAATGGAAAAATACTCATGTCTTGTTACTACAATTTTAGATAGTTTATATAAGAAATCAAATTACAAGAGCAATGATACTAATAATGCCAGAATCAAAGATAAAAACAAAGATAAAATAAAATCATATCAAATCAATTACATAATCGGTGTATATGTATATATACCTCGATATAGATTGGTAAATTATGTATATTGTTTCATTCAATTTTGAATGACATTATAGGTTTTTCTCTTTTCTTGGACTGACTCCTTCCGTTCTTATCTGAATGACAATAATAGACACATATGGAGCTCTGAAACCCAAATAGAACATAAATTTTGAAAAATCATATTGCGAGGAACAAATTCTCAAAACTTTGCTTCAACAGATCATATAGTTTCACCATTTTAAGATTGTCCAAACATCTAAAGTATCAATCAAGATAGCAAAGAATGGCGAAAGTCCAATACTTTGGCCGCTAATACAAGACTTTTGTACCTAAAAGAACATGAGCAATTAAGAGGTACATTAAAGGAAACACTCTATGATGGTATTCGATGTGGTTCTGTTACTAACTTTGAACATTAATATCAAGACATAGGATTAATCATGAAAAAGTAAGTAGACAAAAGGAAGTACCTTTAAGGGCAACAAATTCTATTCCATGAGCAGGACTGCATATAAAAATGAAGCACAACCATGTTAGAGTTAGAGCAAGACCTTAAAATTTTCAACAAAAAAAGCACTTGCTCATGCATACTTTTCCACATTTTATTATATGCATCACCTATGCACCCAATTTTCTTTCTTTATGCTGGCAGTTTGTATAAACTGAAGATGATTTAATGACACATATTGATATGTACGTGTAAGTATGAACTCATACATATCAATAAAATAAAAAAGTTTGATTTTTATTTTAAGGGCAATTGGCCTAACTTGCTTACATAAAGAAAAATAAACACTATTAAACTCCAAATTTCAAAAACCACAAAAACGATGAGACAACAACTAAACATGACATAAAAGAGCAGAAAACATGTAGCAGAGAAAATAACTTTGGAAGATAAACGGTAGAACCATTCAGCTTTAGAGTACATTTTGGTGAACTAACATACACCATATTCCTACTACATTTTGCTTTGGACTCTAATACATTCTTGAGTGTTCAATCCTGTTCTTCATCACTTTGTCCTTAAGCTGTTTGTCGAGTTCTACAGCCACACATTTTGATCCTTGACATTGACATGTGCATATATATTAGTGAGGATCTATGTACCGTCAACCCTTCAAAGTTCAAATAGAAGATGTATCTGAGTGTCTGACACCACCACATCACTGACAATGTGGTTACATACAATCACTTTCATTTTCTCAGGTTATTACCAAAGTCTACATGTCGGTGTCAATGTTGTGTCCTATGTTTGTGTTAGTGCTTCATAGGTTAGGATAGCCATGTAGGTAGTAGATTATACTTGTAAATAATTTCACTGGCATGTGGCCAATGGGGCCAGTGTTGTGTATAACAATGCTCTACATCCTTGTAGGTATATATTCTGCATGCAATGTAGTTTATTAAGTAGATGTTAACACATCCTAATTAATTAAACATGAACTTTTCATTAACAATCTTTTCAGTTTTCAAAATACTAAATTACTAGTTCTTTAAGCTGAATCTTATTACAGCTTAGTGAGTGACACAAGTACTACCTAAGTTAACTTTATAGAGGCTAACTGGTTGATGATAGCATGCATTTGGTCAAAGTTCATCTTTCTAAAGCAAAATAACAGAGATCATTTTGAACAATATTGTAAAATGTAAATATAGAGCTAAATTTCAAGTGGGTGTTGGCTAAATTTTCAATAAACAAAAACCAACATAGAAAAAATGAATGATAATGGAGTGACAAGATCCAATTGTTTGAACTATAGTCTATAATAACATTATTCAAAGGCATTTTTCCCTTGTTAGCATTACAAAATAAAAAAATAAAAAAAACTAACCTGGATAGAACAGAGGCAGTAGAAGAGATGAGGATATTGTGTTTGTGTTCATTGCTTATGAAATCTATAATAAGATGACAATTATTCTCCAAAAATTGGCAGAAATGCAGCTAGTATTAATATTATGCCTCCAGTGTATGTGTTGGAATTTCCGAAGTTGTAGATTGCATGAGGGTGAGTTTTTCAGCTCCACAATGTTTAACACAGAACACAATATAACAAGTATGGTTATCAAACTCGCGAGTCAATAGACTCGGCCGAGTTTACGAGTCAAGCTACCCAAAACGAGTTGGCTTATGATGGTTCTATCGAACTGATGTTTTGTCAAAGATATTGAAATTGACTACCAGTTTAAATCAAGACATGACAAGAATATTACAACCTGATACACACACCTTGGAGAAATATGCTATATAACTTTAAGTGCTTATAAATGCTTATTTTTTTAGAAATTCTGAATCAATGGTCTGTAATCTAAAAGCAAAAGCCTTAATTCACAAATTGACAATGTCTAATGCATTTAATGCACACCAGAACGATAAAATGGACACTGATCATCCCCTAACACTTTATGACTACAAAGTTAAAGCTCTTGAAGTTTAAGGTTGCAAAAAAAATTAACCTTCAATAAAACACAATTCAAACCTCATTCTTGTATTTATCAATCTTTTACTTTCAGTTCCTTTCAAAGTCGTATCTAATCTCACTCCAGCAGAATCTAGCAGTTCCAAATAGAATATAAAACATGGGCACTGCATTTTTTTATACTTATGGATAATTATGAATATGCAAATTTGTATTAGTGGAGCATCTCAGAAACCCTCCATTCACAGATCCAATACAATACCTAGTTGTATTACAAATTTACTATACTTACAATTCGATTCATTGTACCTCGTAAATGCAAATGAAAGCACTCGCATCAATGAAAACAATGACGCACACTCGATAAGAAATTTCATATCAAGGAAAAAGGTTCTAACTACAATGTTCACAACCGCAACTTAAAAAGGTATTGCTTATGGCATACAAAAACATTATACTAAAAACTATATATTCTAGACCACAATCATAAAATAATCGAAACCATATTCATAACAAACAATAAATAGAAAACAGAATACACCAACTATTAGATGGTCGAAACAAGTTATCAAACTAAACAAATTGCACTAGGACATTTCGACTGCAGTACCCCCTCTATTCAAAAGTATGCAGCACACATTTCACATATAGTACCCCCTCTATTCACTTTTTGCTTAAGATCTATATGCTTTAATACCCAATCAATTTGGTTTTGGAAAATAACTTAACTTGCAACGGAAATACATATAGTATCAAAATGTCTTTGCAGGATCAATCTCATCTATAGTCATTATATGTGAGTTTACAATTTTAGTTTTTTGCTAAAGAGAAAAGAAACAATTCATCTCATAAATTCTTCCTGTCAAAATTAACTTGCTACAAAAGAAAATAAACAATTGAATCTATCATTAAATACATATAACAGTTCCAGGTAAAAAAGCAAGACTTACAGCATAAGGGCTTTATTATTTAAAAAATAAATAATGGAAACATAAGATTGGAAGATTAATATGGCCATGTATTACAAACAAGCTCTCTCTACCATGTTAGAATCAAGAGTAAATAGAAAGGAAAGATGACAGAAATTTGTATGTATTTCACTGAAATGATTTTATTTTAATTAATTTGTTGGTAACAATGATACTCCTACAAGAAACACAATCTTCTTCAAACTTCAAAAAAGTAGATGCTCTACCAGAATAATATTATCTAATTGTGATATGATTGAAGTATGTTATAACTTGGATAGACTAACAAACTACAGAAAATTTAGAATATCCAAGTGTAAATGAGTGAGATACGCTATCAGTTAACAATCTTTAGCACGGTAATATACTAATAGAATTACGACGGATTCTACCATCAACCGCCATCTTATGTGGTCCATGGACAATAATTACTAACCGATAGATTTGTTACCAAAACTTTTCCATCATCTTCTTCAAACCAGGACTGGCAAGCTACCAGGCAGCCAACCACCGCACGGATTTGAGCCGCAGCATCAATTCACCCAGATGCAGCAGATAAAGAATGAGTGTGGCCTCTTTCATAACACTATCATCAAAGTTCCTTATGTATACCGGTTAACTGCTTCACAAGATCTTTTTCTCCATATTTTCTTAGGAAATCAATTGCACGATCTTTGTAAGGAGGCCGTAGAGGAACAGCTTTCTTAAGCATTATTTTTGCAAGCTTTGTGGCCTCTGTCAAGTGGTTTTTCTGACAAAGGCCGATTAAAATAATAGAATAAATATCAGAGTCAATGGAAGACAAGAATCCCATATTCTTAATTGTATCAAGCAAGTAGAATCCATCCAGTACCCTATCCTTCAAACATAACTCCTTTAGCAAAAGGCTAGATGCCAAAGTATCAAGTTTGATCTCAGCAGCAAGCATTTCCTTGAAGAGTTTCTCTGCTTCCTCGAGTTTCTTTATCCTTATGAAAGAAATCACAAGTGAATTGTAGCAATCACCACGCGAGACACAATGTTCCACCACAAGTTTATCAACCACCTTGTAAGCTTCATCTACACGACCTTCGGTACAGAGACTCTCAATCAAAGTAAAAACGGTAACATGATTAGCAAAACACCCAAAAGCTCTCATTCTATCAAGAATATTCAAAGCTTCCGTCCACTCACCTCTCTTACAGAAACTTTGAATCACAGATGTATAAGCAACAACATTAGGACAACAATCCCCACTTTTCTCCATTTCATCCAACAATGCCAATGCCCTTTCCATCGAACCCAACCTACAAAACCCATCCAAAACAGCCGACAAAACAACCAAATTCGGCGAACAACCATTCCCCCTCATAACCTTAACCATCTCATACGCCTCCTCCAACCTCCCCCCATTACACAACCCCTCGATCATCGTCATATACGTAATCAAATCCGGACAAATCCCATTCAAACTCATCTCCTTCATCAACTTCTCACCCATCTCAACATCACCCTTCTTACAAACCAACTTAATAACAACATTATACATAACCGTATCCGGTTTCATCTCAAAATCCTCCATTTTCCTCAACACCCACAAACCCAAATCAACACTCTCAACTTCCTTACACAATTTCAAAACCTCTCTAAACATGTTAACATTAACAACACACCCATCAACCTCATAAGCCTTAATCACATCACATATAATCTCCGGATTCTTATCAATCTCAAACAAGTTACAAACTTTCCTATACATATAACCACTATGTCTATACCCAAATTGAAATCCAGCCCAAATAAAAAACCTAACACCCAATTGAGATTGTTTTGGATAACACTTATTAAGAACTTGAATGACACATTGTGAGTCCAATTTGGGCTTAGTTTTTGATAATGCATTTTCAATTGTGATTCCATTGGTTTTGTTCAAATGGGTATAAAGGGTATCAGCAATTGAAGACAAACCCATTTTTTGGATTGAAAAAGGAACGATTTTGAGAGTTTCAAAACATGAAAAAGATGAAAAAAATTGATTTTTTACATAGTGGTGCATTGGATTAAGGAGTGTTACCGAATGTTAGTGTGGTTTCTTCACAGAAAATGGAACCCGCCACTCTGCAACCTTCTTCGTCGTCGTGTATTGGGATGGAAGAGATGAGAGTTGAAGGAGGAGTTTGATTTTTTTTTTTGGAAGGAGATTTAAGATTGGAATTGAGGTTTAGGGTTTATGAAATTTGGGAATTTAAGATTGGAATTGAGGTTTAGGGTTTTATTTGTTGGTAAATTTGATTATGGTATAAGAAATTGGGAATTGATGAGAAAATCTGGGTTTTAATTTGTGAAATTGGAAATTTACGAAAAAAAATATGCAGTTTAAGTGATGAAAATGATAAATGGTATGAAAAAAAAAAACTTCTCCAGCATTAATTTTTAGATGTGTGTTAAAAGGGATCTCAACTAATATGACTATATAAATTATTATTCTAATTACACAGTACTACAAATATATAGTGTTAGGATTTATCGAATTAAGGAGATCAAGAGAGAAGAAAGTAGGATGATATGTTTAGATTTTTTCAAAATGTTGCATTTTTACATGAACTAAAGTGTGATATTTATACTACTAAATTTATCACTATTATATGTATGAAATTATTTGCTTTACTATTATGAGTTAACTTTTAAATAGGTAATTGACCCTTACTATTATAAGTTGATATTATGGATATATATTTCAACATAAATAGTAAGACCTATAATTCTTGGAAATGCTAACAAACGCTCCTGGAACATTCTTTAAGGACCTTAAAATGTAAAATCGTGTAAAAGCTTATGTATTTAATGCATTAAAAATTGAAATTGTTGACCTTTTGAAGGAATATTTTTTTAAAATTTAGAATGATTAAAGAGTATCTCAATAGCACTTGTTGGCAAGACCTTTTTAAAAACAAACTAAGGAAGGCAATTTAATTTTATAAAATTTTCTAACTAAGCCAAGCCAAATTTATTTTATTTTTAAAGATGAAAGCTAATTTATGTCAAGGGTATACATGCAAAAGGTACAAGATTAAAATCAAAGTGACCATAATGTCAATCATATGGAAAACCTTAATGTAGTATGATTTTGTCTTTTCTTCCTTTATCCATATTGTAAGTAAATGATAAAATGATAAAATATGAGTGGTAGTAGAGAGAGGAAGGTTCAATTCAAACCTTAAATAATCAAAGTTACAAGAAACTTCCATTCTGTTGGTGAACCAAGTCATGGTATATTGAATATACTATATTCAGAAACCATATTCCAAAACCAAGTTCCATCACATCTAAAGCCACATACTAGACATAGTAATAATAACATATAACAATAACACCTAACATTAACAATAATGCAATAAAGACAATTTCATTTGTGTGGCTATTGATAAATTCCCACCTAAATCCATAGATTCTTTTCTTTTTTGTTATATCTATCTATATCCATGTACTCATTCTTTGCTCCACTCAGCTTCAACTTTCTTCATCACACTATAAAGTCTTCCTCTCACCTCTCTCTTTCTATCAACTCAACTTAATCCTATCACTTTGGAACTCAGTTCCATTTCTTCTTCTTAATATTCAACAATCTTACCAAACTTGTTTTGGTTTTCAATAACATATTATATAATGGCAACTTCTGTGACAATTGTTGGAGCCATTAACATGGCACAGGTAGAATGCTTTTCTTAACAGACTTTGGTCTAGTCAATAGATAGAACATATGTTGTTTCACTAATGCTTTTGATTATTGATATTGTTTCTAATATTTCTCTTTTTTAAGTATATAACTATATAGTTAGAAAAATTTGGCCATTTTTAAGTCCAAGATGTGCTAGATTAGCAGTAAGAATTTGGCCATGCAACCTGGAAGAGAATTCAAATCCCCTCGAGACGGTGGTAAAATAGTCATTAATATCACTTCAGTTAACAATCCCTTCCCAATATATTTTTTTAAAAGTATATATTATACATAGGCCTATATAAAACCTACATGATGCACCTTCTATATGTATCTATTTATATGAGTGTTAATAGGAGTAGACTGTGAACTCACTTATCTATACAAGATTTTAGATTGTGGCAGAACTCGCATTGCAATCCTTGATATCGTGGAGAATTGTAGTCAAATGCAACTAATGCAGCCTCAATCGCGTCCAAGTTGTGATTGCGGAGATATAAAAACCTTGATATCACAGTCCAAATTGCAGCTGCAAACCTTTTTTAAAACCTTGACTCTAAATCCTTATCCACAAACATGACTCCTTCTGAATTTTAGGGATCTAAATATATAGATGTGTTTGATTTACTTTCATCCGAGTCTGTTCTAATTTTCATTCAATTTGGAGTTCATGGTTAATTGGGGACTAATAACTGTCTATAACATTGTATGCAGTTGAAATTGAATGGCTCTAGCAGTGGAGTTCCTATGACAAATTCAGCATTTTTTGGAACAAGCCTTAAGAAAGTGAATTCTGCGATTTCCAGCCAGAAGAGTTTGTCTGGTAATTTTAAGGTTTCGGCAAAAATTGACTATAATGAGGAGAAGCAGACCTCAAAGGACAGATGGGCTGGACTTGCATATGACACCTCAGATGACCAACAGGATATCACCAGAGGAAAGGGAAAGGTGGACAGTGTCTTTCAAGCTCCAATGGATGCTGGAACTCACTATGCTGTCATGAGTTCCTATGATTATATCAGTACCGGTCTTCGCCAGTAAGTTGGTTTCGCCTTAATTCAGTTAACAAAGATTTGAAGCTCAAGTTTTGAACGCCAATTGTTTTCATATTCTGTACTTGTTGAATGCTAATTGACTTATTTTTACATACATGGTTATCGGTATATGTGAATCGCATCTAGATTCAATACAAAACAAAATCCAATTGATACAAATATCTGTTATGAACATGAATCTGATCTTGAGTCCCGATTCATTGTAGTCCACCTTTTTGTTAAACTTTTGTGTAGCGAGTGACTTTTCTTGTATTATTTGATTTATGGCTTAAATCGTGAATTATTTTGCGGTTGGTAGATAATAATCTAGGTTATAATTTGGCTATCTCACTTGTTCTTACATAAAAATGTCACATTTTAATTGACAGTGTGTCTTACGATTCATAATAAGATTCAATTCACGATTCGAAAAGTAAGTCTTTTGATTCACGATTTGAATCTCGATTATGTTCAGGTACAATATGGACAACACAGTTGATGGCTTGTACATTGCACCAGCATTTATGGATAAGCTTGTTGTTCACATCACTAAGAACTTTCTCAACTTGCCAAATATTAAGATTCCTCTCATTTTGGGCATTTGGGGAGGCAAAGGTCAAGGAAAGTCGTTTCAATGTGAGCTTGTCTTTGCCAAGATGGGAATCAGGTAAATAGTAATGACAGGAAAATGTTAGCATTTTCTTATTAACCAAGTTAGTTTAATTCCATTGTGTTACACACACGCGCGCGCACGCACACACACACACTACGATACTTGGCTTAGGCTTAGGTGCAATTAAGATGAAATTGACACTCAGTTACTAACTCTTTGATCTACTTCCTTGGAAATTTAGCCCTATAATGATGAGTGCCGGAGAATTGGAAAGTGGAAATGCAGGAGAGCCGGCAAAGTTGATTAGGCAAAGGTACCGTGAGGCGTCCGACATTATCAGAAAAGGAAAGATGTGTTGTCTCTTCATCAATGATCTTGATGCAGGAGCTGGTAGAATGGGTGGCACTACTCAATACACAGTCAACAACCAGATGGTAAATGCAACCCTCATGAACATTGCTGACAACCCTACCAATGTTCAACTTCCCGGTATGTACAACAAAGAAGAAAATGCTCGCGTCCCTATCATCGTCACTGGAAATGACTTCTCTACATTGTATGCTCCTTTAATTCGTGATGGACGCATGGAAAAATTCTATTGGGCGCCTACTCGTGATGATAGGGTTGGTGTTTGTCAAGGTATTTTCAGGACAGATGGTGTCCCGAAGGATGACATTGTCAAGATTGTTGACACATTCCCTGGACAGTCAATTGGTAAGCCATACATCAATCTAAGTTTCAAGTCAAAATTTCTAGTTACTAGGGTCTGTTTTATCTACTAACAAAAGCACATCTGAGACTGTTTTTATGAGTTTGTGAAAACAACTTATGACATGTCCATAAGCTGTTTTCAGATCATTTTCATAAGTCTCCAGGATAGCTTATGAAGACAGCTTATAACTTGTATGAAAATAGTTTGACTCTATTTTATCTTTGTTATAAAAATAGCTTATGCACAAGAACTTATATGATAAACTCTTGCGCTATAATCACTTAATTAAGTCTTTTATCCAAACAAGATCCTTATATTTATTATTAACCATGATACGAGTTCGAGACTTGGATGAAATGTGAATAATCAAATGTTTAATGTATTTCTTTGTAGATTTTTTTGGTGCCTTGAGGGCGAGAGTGTATGACGATGAAGTCAGGAATTGGATATCTGGTATCGGTGTGGAGAGTATTGGAAAAAGACTTGTGAATTCAAAAGAGGGACCTCCAACTTTTGAGCAACCAAAGATGACTATTGACAAACTACTAGAGTATGGAAATATGCTTGTCCAGGAACAAGAGAATGTGAAGAGGGTCCAATTAGCCGACAAATACCTCAGTGAAGCAGCTCTTGGAGATGCAAATGATGATGCTATCAAGACTGGAAACTTCTATGGTTAGTCCTTTGATTTTTCTGTTATTATCTTTAAAAGGCATCACCTAAAAGTTTGCTTTAGACTTGCAAATATGCCGCGTCGGTCTTGACAATAACTTGGACTAAAACAAGAATGTTATCTTATTGTTTGGATTCAGGACAAGGAGCTCAGCAAGTTCCTTTACCTGTCCAAGAAGGTTGCGCTGACCCTTCTGCAGAAAACTATGATCCGACAGCCAGAAGTGACGATGGAAGTTGCACATACACTTTTTAGTTGATTCCTAAGTGAGTACATAAATATGGAGATTTGTAAAAGCAGTCTGAAAAACATTTTACTATGTTTCTTGGATCATTCACCATATTTTATGTAAGGTGCATTAATCTCACCACTTTAGGTTGTACATTTTGTGTTATTGATGGTGTCCTATTGTTGAATTTTGAGAGTGACATCTTATAGAAAGCAATGTTGGCAATATCATTTCCTCCATACCATAAAATTTTGAGTTACTTCTGTGACCAAGATATTTGATAAAAGGCTAATGTTTTGATCATTGGATCTATCTTTGGGAATAACTCAGTCTCATTGGAGAGTCAAAGACCCAATTATCGTGAGTTACTTGCTTATAATAGTGACCGGAGAAAGTAAACGATAATTGTAGTAGTATTGATGGAGAAAAGTAAAATAGTATTGAAGCTTACAAATGAGACCAGTAGAATAAAGGTTCAAGGTTTTAATCCAACACCTTCACAGTTTGGTTATGTTTGGATTTGTGGTATAAGATTGAACTTAATGAAATGGGAATGAGTACCATATTACTAGAATAATTATTGTAGACTGTAAATAATACACCAGGCAGGTAAGTTCCCTACAAAAGGTACACATTCACAATACTGCAATTTGTTTCCAGTAAATAGAATACTTTCTTTATGACGTAGAAGATCAAATTAAAATGTAACCGTAGAGCATAATAAGATTTTCTATGTGAATGGCACTAAAAAAGGCTTTCTTGATAAATCATATTTTGTTGGACCAAGGGTAAAATTTTAATTTCATAATGTACAGGGAAAATTTGTAATTTCTGTAAAAAAAAATGGGGCAAAAGTTCAAGGGGTAACTTTGTAATACTCAAAAGTTTAGGGGCAAATTTGTAACTTTAAATTTTTTTGGGTCAAATACGTAACTTCAAAGAATTTTTTATGACTAGACTGATGACATGGCATAAAACCACCATAGTTGACATTGAGTGGTGGACACTGACGGATTCGAAATAAGTTATTGTATAGAGTTAATTATCAGATAAGGACTAGATTCGAATTGAGTGGTACATATTCAAACACAATAACTCATACATTAAAGCCAAAAGTCACGGACAATTATTAAAGCAAACACTACAGACTTGACATCACTGTCAATTATTAAAGCAAACACTACAAATTTGACATCACTGACAATTATTAAAGCAAACACCAGGGACTTGACACCACTGACAATTATTAAAGCAAATACTGGGGACTTGACACCACTGACAAGTTTGACCGAATATAGACAAATAATTCATTGAAATTAATTTCCAAACATATCTTGGCCAACTTTTCCAACAGCTCTTTCTTTCGGTCATCGAGATGCTCCTCGGAACTTAGCTTTATATACATTTTCATTTTCTTAGCATGAGTCCTTTCTTTCATCAATTGGTTAGCCTCATGTTGCATTAAGGCTATCTTGTCCAATCGTTCAAGCTCTTTCTCCTTGAATTGTTTGAATTCAGCCCACTCGTTGTCCACCACCTCCAGGGCAGCTTCCTTGCTTTTCTTTTTACCCTTTTTTTAGCTGCCTCCCTACCCATTGGACGAGCACTAGATCCTACAGAGTTTGAGCCACATGCATCACTCTCGTGAGATCTCTTAGATTCACTACTTCCTGAGCCAGTATTTCCTCATACTTTACTACCATAATGTGGTTGATCATGGAGAGCGTGTCATTCTGCCATTAAATTGAATTGACCATTCTTCCCACTTGCGTATAATTCATGCGCTTTTGCCAAAATATCATTCTTCGACCAACCGCTTCCTTGCAAACGCTTAGCTCTATCATAAACGCCACTCCATTTACCCAGTATTTTGTTCATATAATTATAACGGTTTCTTATCCACCCACCTGCTCTCTCCCCCGCCTGAGGAACGCTCACTCGCGCCTGTCTGGCGTGTGGGCTGCACGCGCTCGGTCAGCCAGTAAATTGGTGCCGTGTGGCCTGCTCTTGCCCTACCTTTGCAGATTTCGACATGTTGAGTTCTTTCAACATCTCTCTCGTCCACCTCATTTTTCCTCAACTTTCAACACACAATCGTATGCTTTTTAAGTGTTGAAAATGACATTCAACACACCATTGCACTTGATCTTAGTCACTTGTGTTGATATTTTGGGTCCGTTTGTGTTGACATGGATTTTTTTTTTGTTCAAAAAAAAATATTTTTTTATTTTTTGTAGTGTTTGTTTCAGATTTTAAAAAAAAAATCATTTTTAGCATCAAAATGAAAAGCTATTCCAAGTAGCTTTTAAAAATCTGTATTTTTCTTTTGTTCAAAAAATCTGTATTTGTCTAAACACAAGGAACTCAAGTGTAAAATCTCTAAAAAAAAATAATCTCTAAATTCTTTTAACTCAAAATCAATTTATTTTTAAAGCTAAAACAAACGCACCCTTTATTTCTTGCATTCTCATTACTTATCTGCATTTCTATTTTCATTACAATTCTTTCTGAGGCCTTTAGGATTACTATAAATAAGGCCAAACATTCCTTGAATTATCATCATTGAACATATAAATTTGTGAGTTTCTTACTTGAGAGTTACAGAGCGAGTTCTCTCGAGTTATGAGCCACTTATTTTCAGTGTCGCACTATCTACATTCTATATCAAACACCAAAGAAACTAATCCATATACGGGTTGGAGCTTCAAAATAAGTGGACCAACTCGCCCCTTGATATCTCTTCTCTCCCACAATTTGTATGGCGAAAGAAAAAAAAGACACATATGATTAGGTGTTTTAGGAATTGTAGGCTGTTGCATTGTCTGCTTTCTCACTTGGCATTTACATGTACAGAAAAAACAAGAATGCCGATGTGATAATCCTACCAAGAAATCAGGAAAGTCACAATGTTTCAAGGATAGAGATATTTGAGCAAAGTAGATTTGGTCAAGTTTGCAAAGGGATGTTGCCAAATTTTAAGGCTGAAGTTGCTATTAAGAGGGTTTCACATGAACCAAAACAAGGCCTGAGATAATTTGTATCTGAAAAGCCACCATAGGCTGGCTTCACCACCAAAGTTTAGCTCGGTTGCTAGGGTGGTATCGCCTCCGTGGTGGACCTCCTGGTTATGATGATCACACGCACACAATAATAAATCTACACAGATTTTGTGGTACCATATGGAGAACATATAGTAAGAGCTTCAATTATTCAATGACACAATGAACAACCTTATTACTTTCCTTATTAAACCAGATAAAAAATACAAGTAATGTATAAAAATAGATAGGTATGATATATGATACATTCCCAGGTGCTTCAATCTCAAACCTTACATTTTTAAGACGTTAATAGTTTGAACTCCAAAATTTCAGTTTGAGTTACAGTTCAGATATGCTCATCAGCACAATCCTTTTAAGAACATAAACTGATTCTTTAAAAGAACATAAACTGATCAATGGAACTGATAAAGTAGGAAAAAAATGTGTTCACATAAATCATTGCATTCAAGAATTTTCATAGTCTGAGACTCGAGAGCTCTGAAGAAAACAAAAATAAAATAAAATCATGTTATGGGGAAACATCCTGATTAAACAAAAACCAGTGACAGTTTATCATAAAGAGCATCCAGAATACATTAGTGAAGAAAGTTAACAACTCAATTGTAATTATCCTTAAGAAAGTTAATAACTCAGTACAACAATTATCTTTAAGCCTCTGTTCCCATCCCTCTGCCTCTTTAATGCAATCATAAAACTAGACTGTGAAATGTTCTGCAAAATTAATGGATCATAGTGTTTGACTAAATTAATGGATCATAGTGTTTGACTTGTTACAATCCTTTGCCTACATCTTCAAAGCAGCTTTTGCCATGGCCAAAGCACCTTCAAAAGTTTGGTTTCCGCCAATAAATCCGCTCATGTGGACAAAAACACAACCAGGAATGCTAGATTCCTTTGACAGTACATCATCCCTTAAACCTCGCCACTGTGAAGGTAGAGCCTTCCGGCTCTCGAATCTATCGGGAGATACTGAAACTGCCTGCACACGCCACTGTTTGCTTCTCTCATCCTGTAGAGAATATTGAGAAAAGTACAAGTGAAGAAATCAGCTGATATGTCAATAGAACATAAATCAAAGATATACTGATATATTCACCAAAAAACAACCAAGTTGAGCAATTACGGAGGAAATAAAATTGTGAACCTAAGATTTGAGAATGGCTTTAAGAGAACGCAAATGAGTGCCAAGAGCAAGTTTAGGGTTCGTGACAAATCTAAGATTTTAGAAATTGGGATGAAAATGGATCACGGCTTGTGAATCATAGAGAAGATGTGTGGTTTTGTTATTTTGATCATTTGAACAACTTTTCCAAAGTGTTTGACCAATCAAAGACTGGCATTGGTTAGCTTCATTACAAGGTTCTGTTTAAAACGAATTTTTTGAACATCCATAACCTTAACCCGAACCACGCAGCCTAGTATTGCAGCAGTTTGCATTACCCTGAAATTGATTGTAATTACTCCTAGAGTATACATCTTCATAGGCTAGTGCTTACTCATTAAGCTCTCATTGCATTTATTGTAAAACCATTATAAATACATAGTGTGTAATCCCATTATAGACAGAGTTTACAGTTTTGCATATTTTTACAACTGCTATCCATTTTAAATTCAATTCTAACTCGTTCTACCTAAAGTTTCAAATGGACTTCAACATCTGGCTAGAAGTTTGAACTTTGGACATACTAAACAACCCATTGTCTGATTATGGGTGCATTTGTTTCGGATTTTTTTTAGAAAAAAACAAAAAAAATCTAATTTTTTATAAAAAAAATCACTTTTGTCATTTTTAAGTGTTTGTTTAGGATTTTTATAAAAATCTATTGACTCTTAAATGAAAAGTATTAGGATCAGCTTTTCCCAATTTTTTTTTTTTTTCAAAAACAAGGAGGTAACACATTAACTAGTTAAAAATAATTTTTTACATAAGTGATTTTTTTGACAGTAAACAAATACAAATAGCTTCAGCTTTTTTTTTAAAATCTCTAAAAAATCTCTAGATTTTCCTAACAAACTATTTTTTTATAAAGCTAAAACAAAAGCACCTTATATTGGGTTTTTTCATCATTGAAATGCTCATCCCATTAAAGTACGTTAATGACAACAATCTGGTATTGAACTCTATTGGACCAAAACAAAGCCAATAAAAGCGCAACTTAGCGGTCCTTCTAAAACATCTATCAACATGCCCTTTTGGAGACTACTTGAGAACTAAAGCCTAGAATTGAACTTACAGAAAATGAAAACAAAGTACATACCTCATACAGAACGTATTTGATTGGTGGGTCAATTTTCATCTCCCCCTCAAGCTCAAATAAGTGAAGCTTCCACTGCAGAAAACAAAATCAGTTAAAATCTTCTGACACAGTCCCAGTACTTAGTACAATGCCGCTATTACAGTAATACCCAATGAAAATAAAAAAATGGAGAAATTTAGTATACGTATAATAGAACATTGGTCCCATGATGACCTTTCTAGGACAAAAACAACAGCAGCAGCCCGTTGATAGTCATATTTGTACCATAGATTTATAATTTTAACTTTAACATGGAAAATCAGATCAACACAAGAACATAGCTACAGAGAAGGTTTTTAACACATAGCATCCATGATGTTGTTTTGCTACCTGATTACAGTATTAATTATAGAACTCCCTGGGGAGTATAAATCAAGATCCAGCACATGGAGTAATAGTTATCAGCTAGTCGGAAAACTTACTCAAGAAATATATTATAAAATCCTTTTCCCATCAGCTTGAATGAAAAATTTGTACAAAAAAGATATAAGAATTAAGAAATTTGTTCAGACTTCAAATCATGATTTCAGGATTACTTCTATAAATGGACTCAAATCCACAAAAATTTGCAATTTAAAGAACTTCAATATTTTTCAACATAAATAACTGTTTTAAGATGTTAGCTAAAATACATATTCAAGCTTCAAATCATGATGTCGGAACATCTGACAGTTACTAGACCTAATTCAAAATTTCAAATGAATGATGTTCCATTCAAATGTCATACAAAATGTTAGAAGATGGAGGCAAGAATAATCAACTCACAGGACAGAATTTTTTCAAAACTAAAATTTCTCCAGAAGGATCAACAGTTTGTCTAGCCGCAATGGTCTCCATCACAATTGACTTTGCTGGTAACCACGAGTTCACATGAAAACGAACACTCTGTAAAGGAAGAGGGGACTTGTTCAGAAAACAATGAAAAGGTAAAACAGGCAAAAAGAATTTTTAAAATTCCTCATTTCCTTGATATTCTTAGGGTTCAAAGAAAAAGTGTATGAACTGTGAATACTCACATCTAGAAACTCACTGCCAGCAAGTGCCATGGCGCGATGAAAGGCTTCATTTTCTTTCTCAGATGACTGATCGGGATCTGTCCAATCCAGATTAAACCTTCCTACTCTTGAGGATAAATGAGTATTATTGACATATTTTGGAGGCTGGTCTGTGTCGTATTGATTGATTCCATTGTCTACGGCATCAATTGCCTGAAATAATTAACAAGAATATCATTTATCACAACGTTTCAATTGTTTAATAATTATCAGAAACATATTTTGTTTCACTAATCAGCCACTTTAAGAGGACTAATGAACCCCACCAGTATTCCCCTACGCCATTCTGCCGGCGATTATCAAATTAAATCCAAAAACGTGTGGTTCTCAGTATTATGTCCCACAACATAAGGCAAAGTTATCTTTCACCCAAATCATTCAATAAAGAATATAAAAACAATGAAGGGCTGATTCACAGTATACATGCACAATACATCTAATGAAACCCCTTAGTAAGTCAATGAGCGAGTCTTGCGGGAGAGTATAGGTTCTTCTTATTGTAACATTGTAAATTCTACCTATCCTAATTCTGCGACCCACACTAGTGCAGATTGGGAATATAAGAGAATATAACTCTGTTAAGTTTCCGTTAGTTAAGTCAACTAACTGACAGCTGTCAGTTAGTAAGGACAAATTATAGTTAGCTTAGCTTTATATAGGGAACTCTTCCCTGTTATTATTGTAAGAGAAAGAGATTATAAAATACAATCAGAAGTTTCCTCTTCAATTATCCCTGTCTTTACTCTGTTTTCATGATATCCAAATTTGAGATATCAATGTACTAAGCAAGAGACTCTGTTTTAAATGCGCAGAAAAAATTTGACCAAGCAAGGTACTACAATGTATAATAATGTTGAAAAGTAGAACAGAGTACAATGTAAAATGTATTACCTCCATGAAGCTCCTGTAAACAGCCAAATATATGTAATGGACATTTTGGTGCTCTTCATCTACCTTAAGTTCATTAGCTATAATCTCTTTTCCAAAATGCTACACACCGAAAAAAGAAGGCATAGTAGAATTATTAAGCAATTTGATATTCAAAATAAAAACATCCAAAAACAATTGGTAATTGTACCAAAACAGAGGAATTCACACATGTTTGGTTCAAAGGAGGGGACATGAAAGATTTTAATTAGATTTTCCATTTGGTTAGAGGAGGGGAGGATTTGAAAACTAATTTACCTTTATTACCCTTTTAAAACCTTTCATATTACATTTTGCATAAGATAAGAATATAAAACATTTAAAATTCATCTTATATGAAACACTAACATAGACACCAGACACGACACTGACACCGGTAATAATTTGAGATAATGACAATTGAATGTAATCACATGTGTCGGTGTCGTGTCGGGCACCAGACACGTCATTGATCAAAAGTGTCGATGCTACAGAGATCATTTTCCCTCCCCTCCAAATACCCCCAGTATTGCATGGAAGCAAAAATTGAGTGAGGACAGATTTTAATCCCCTCTATTACCCTCCCTTTCATATTGAACCAAACTAGATTAAAATAACTTCTTTCCTCCCTCTATTTCACTTCAACCAGCACTCAATAAAATATAGGTTGTACTTGTTTAGAGGAGAAATTTACCTTATAAACAAGACCAGCACTGCTCAATTTAGTGGAGAAACCATGCCCAAAAACCTCCTCAAATCCTTTCTGGTGATGATCATAACGATCTCGGGCAGGATCATACACCCCTCCAACATCAAGAACAGCATCAAGACCCTCCAACACCTACAGATTCACAATTTAGTTTAAACAAAAAATTTAGACAGACATTACAAAAAGACACAATGTTCTGCTTCATTCAATAGCTAAACACAGTGTAACTACCAAAAAGAAACACTAGCAGCAAGCTAAAAACATCACACATGCCTCTCCCAACAATATATCATTAAAAAAACTCCAGACAATCTAAAAGCACCACCCTTATCCACATTTCCAAAGAAGCCAAATAACAAATGCACACAATCATGAAAGCTACCACATTTTTCAGCACTTACTACAATTTAACAGTAAAATACCTCCTAAACAAACCAATATCTCACAGGGTAGCTCATAAATCATGAAGAAACAATAAAAATCACATTTTGTCAGCAACAACCAACCCTTATTGCACTAAGTGGATTCGGCTACATGGACCAAACAACGCCATAACATTCTATCATACACCATATTTCTATCAAACCCTTTATCTCTAGATCTTTCTTAATAGTTTCTGTTATAGTACCATTTCATCAGCGACCTAACAAAAGTATCAGAATTGCATAGCAATCAATCTAAAATAACTCATTTTTTTCTCATCAAGCAAACAAAAAATACCATATTTCCTCAGCAACACCACCATTTCACATCAAGTCAAATGATAAATATACTATTCTCAAAAACTAATAAAAACTACATTTGTATGAAGAAAAAAAAATCATATTATTCACAATAACCAATAAAAATTACACTTATGAAGAAAAAAAATCAAATTTTTCTCAATAACCAATAAAAAACACAACTATTAACAAAAAATGAAATAAAAAAATCACATTTTTTTCATCAAGCAAACAAAAAAAACCAAATTTTTCTCAATAACCAATAACCAACAAAAAATTTAACAAAAACAAATAAAACAAACACTTCATCAGTAACAAAGTTAAAGAAATAAAAAAAAATCTCAGAAACCAAAGGGGGCTGAGATGGGTCCCACACGAACCTGAGGGTCACGAGTGCGAACGATTTGAGCATTGAAGAACTTGCGAGTGAGACGAATCATGAAGCAACCAAGAGCTTCATCACAATGGAAGCTTCCATTGTGGGTGCCGACGCGCTTGAGAGACGCGTGAGAAGAAGGAGAAGAAGAATCAGAAACCCTAGCTGTTTTAGCGTTAGACATTAGACGAAGTTGAAGAGTGAAGTGCTTCTTCTGCTTGTACTTGGGGAAGTTGAAATTGAATTTGGTGAATAATAATGTCTTTGTTGTTGTTGTTGCTGCCCACATGACTCTTGGATTTAAACTCACATTCATGCCAAAAATCCCTCATCTTTTATGTAGGGTTTAAGCAATATTATTGTTTTGGTAAGGGTAAAGTTTTTGGACTCGATAAAAATTAATTCAGCTCAAAATTAAATTGATACATGTTATTTTTTAGTTTGATTTCAACTTGTTTAATGTTCACGAATATTTGAATTTGGGTTGTTAGGTTCAACGAATCATATAATTTTTTAAAAAAGGAAAATGTTTTTTTTTTGAGGAAAAAAAAAAAGGAAAATGTTAAATGTTAGGGTGATTTTTATTTTTTTGGATTAATGCTCCACATGATTGGTCAAATTTCCTATTTTAAAGACTTCTCTTTCTTGCACAAATGTTGAGTAAGAAAATAGCATTGTTTAACAAAAATATATTACCAACATGAATAATGTGAGTAACTCTAGCATATATTTTCTAACACATTAGTTAAGATTCTGTCAAATTTATATGGGAATCCAAATAGTTTGATGGGACCATGTGAGTTTTAACAGATATAAAATAGATGGTGATAGAAAGTGTGTTGTTAGAGTCCCCAGTGAGTTTGTAACTCAAAAAAAAAGTCCTAATGAGTTTAGTTCAATTGTTAGGGACATTATATAATATATGCAATGGTTGGGGTTCGAACTCTACACACCTCACTTATTCTCGTTAAAAAGAGAATTTCTAGCCACTAGGCGGCTACCAAAAAAGTGTGTTGCTAACACTTTTCTTATCAACATAGTATTGAGAACGTGACTCTCCGCAAAAAAAATAAATAGATTCAATTCTTGAAGTCGACTCGAGGGTTATTGATAATCGGTAAATAAGCTGACTATCACGTTGCACTTAGCCTCCATAATGGACAAGTAATTGAGCGACTACAATGCCTTAAACATATAATCAGTGCCTATTTTAGGATTTTATAGTTTTAAGTGTTTTTAGTACTTTGAAACTAGTAATGCTTGTTTATAATGTTTAATGATGTAGGTTAAATAATGACTCTAAAGATGTGGGAAACTGCAGCGTAGATTGAAGATGTATCGTTGAAGATTTGGAAAGTTGCAGCGTCTTGGGACTCTAGTCGGGTCGTACATAATACGAATATGTGGGTATAGTCCGTCCCTTGCTTAATCAGGAAGAATATGAGCTGTCCCCATTGAAATCCTTGGAAGAATAAAAGAATATGTCAGTGGGTAGGTAGGATTGGATAAGGACGGATGGATAAGGACAACCTATGTAAAATGACCAAAGGGTACATCTTGTATTGGGTTGCCTTGTACTATAAAATGACACCTATGTGTTAGTGCCAAGGGTCTGAAAATTCGTCTTAGAATAGGATATGCCAGGTTATGGCTAGGGTTAGCAGCTGTAGAGATCTCATTCAATCTCTTCCCTTAGATTGTCGCTCTCTCTCTCTCTCTGAAAAAGTATTGCCAGTGCAGTTGCCCCCAATTTCCTAGGACCACCTCTCTCTCTCTCTCTCTCTCCCTCTCTCTCTCTCTCCCTCCCCCCCCCCCCCCCCCCTCCCCCCCCCCCCCCCCCCTCCCCCCTCTCC
>Ga0228710_1000706_pt1 | contig 45195 bp, 20 predicted proteins | sample MedpolnodulmetaG_FD_177995 | JGI IMG/M metagenome (GOLD analysis project Ga0228710, IMG submission 177995) | Root nodule microbial communities from Medicago polymorpha collected in Santa Monica, California, United States - pink nodules | ecosystem: Host-associated > Plants > Roots > Nodule... | reverse complement strand
TATAATTAATGTGAAAAAATGTATTATACTTATATACGGGTCGGCCTGATAGACTTGATAGGCTTTTTTAGAAGCTTAAGCCCGGCCTAATTAAATTAATAGACTTTTTAAAAAGCTCCAGTTTGACTCATTTATTAAACGAATTAGACCGAGCCGGGCTTTTAGTAGGCCGAGCCATAGGCCTCTGACGGACGGCCTAGCCTATTCACACCCTAAGTGGTACCACCATTCTTAAATTAAATCCATAAGGTTTACTTATGTTAGTGATGTGGCCTAAGGTTGATCATTTATCCTACATATGGTTGTTTTACGTGAAATTGGTTATGAGATTGTGACTGCAACTAGTACAATAGATGGATTTTTTTTGTTGACTTCCACCATGCTGGCAAATTTGGGGACGAAAAATAGCACCTATGACCTATGTTGAAAATGAAAATGTCTTAAACTGGAAGTGTGACACTGACGGATGACCAACCTCGTTCTGCAACCAATGTCAATGACAAGGCATATGCTTGTGTATTTTTGTAATGGAACATGTTAAACAAAAAGGTAACTAATTGTGTACATGCATGTGACTTAAAGACCTCTTTCCATCAAAAATAACTTAAAAGAAACTTGAGGTTGGTTTGTTGGTTGGTTTGAGATCTTTGAATGTGTTTCTTTTAAGATTTTAGATTTATTTTTGTTGATGCTAATTTCGATGGGTTAAGTTCATACATTTAAATAAGACCGTTCACAAGTGGATGGTAGAATTAGACCCCTCAGATTAATCAATTGTTGGATCGTAGAATAAATTTAAAAAAAATAATAATAATTAAAGAACTGCAAGATGGATTGTTTAAAATGTTTGATTTAGTGCTTGAATAACGATTAGAAAAACTATTAAGTTAATTCTATTGCAAACACTTGAAACATATATACAACATTTTACCTCTTATAATCTTCCCCCTAAAAAAACTTATAATTTTGATGGTCAAATTCTATTTAAAAATTAAAAGTCGTTAGAGAATAATACTCAATATTTTAGTTTTTTTTTTTGAAGGAAAATATTTTAGTTTTATGAAATTGACTTCTTTTTACACCAAAAAAAAATGACTTCTTTCAAGCTATTTAACATATGCACAACTTATAAAATTAAATTAAATATTCTAATTACTCATTTCATTTTATGAGGTAAGTGTTTCAAAATTAAAATTATTAATATTTTTTTTGCAATTTCCTCAACAAAAAAAAAATTGCAATTTATTATTTCACAGGATAGATTAAATAATTTTGATATAATTTCTACTGGTAGATTTAATTATTTATACACACATATACAAGAACGGAAGGTAAGCATACAACAAGTTGCACTACTAACCTTTTAAAGATAATTTTGATATAGTTTCTATCAAAAGAAATATTTTTTAAAGAACTTTTTTATTATCGTATTATCCCAAAAATGATCGTATAATATAAGGACCAAAAAATCAACTGATTAATGGTTCAACCTTTATTTTAAACATACAAATTTTGAATGTAAGATTGGCAGATTTTTTTTGGGTGCAAAAAAATTCCTAAATAATAATTTCTGCATAAATGATAGTCGGTTGCAAAAATGTAAAGAAAAAATGATGGTGTGCCTCTTTTTCCTAATTTAAATTATCTTTAAAGGGTAAAATTCACATTTAATTCATAATGGTGTTTGAAACTTTAACGAAGGTTCTGAGTTGTGTAGGAATTAATGACAATGAGTTTTATAGGTTTTGTTAAGATATATAGGAAAGCTATCATTTCTTTTTTAAATCAGACTCTTCCAGATTTACCGATTCATAAGAAGAAATTAAAAAACATTTTCTTTTCGCATATAGATGGATAAATTAAGAAAAAACGGGAACAATTTTGAAGAATCATAAAGGATGAGAAAAAATGTTATCTTTAAATAGCCATGATATATGTGTGGATGGCCCCAAGTAAAGAACGTAAACATGTATGGACATCCACTTTTCGAGCACTTTTTCATATCTAATTCATTTGGTATATGCAGAAATAAAAAAGTCATTCACCAAATATATCACATGTGTAAGAAATCAACTGAAACACTTAAACATACAATTAATGGTATAACACGGGCGTAAATTAACTGAGTCAATTAAACATTGTTGCTGATAAATCCAACATGTTTGTTAGTTAGTTAGTAGCTAACTAGTTAGTTAGTTGGTTGATTGGTTAACTTGTGAAGAAAGTTGCCTTATTTAACCTATAAATACTTTGATTTGTAATCGGTTAATATATCTCATATCAATATCTTGTATTATAATAACCACTAATACTATTCAATACAATTCATAGTTTTACAATTCATCTAAACAAAACTCTCTTCATTCTCTCTATTCTAACTATAGAACAAAACGTTATGAACTCTCTTTTCTCTCATCATTGTGTGTAAGCATCAAGCTTGCACCAACAGATTGGTATCAGAGCTTGGTTGTTCTTGTGCGTATTGGTCACAAATTCTAGAGTCAAATTCTCATATGTTGCAACGATGAATGATGGAAACGGAATCCCCAATTCTCTTCTGGTTCTTGATGGTAAGAATTGATAAAGATGGCATAAACAGATGAAATCAAGAAAACTGTTGTAAAAAGTAATATGCATTTTGCTCAAGACAAGTATTAGAATGGTAAACTAGCGTCTAGAATCCTTTAATTTGACTTGTGTCCCAAATTGATACTCTAACTTATTTTTCCTGTCTGTTACATTTTGTTTGCATGTTAGCCTTTAAGTTATACTACTCTTGCACTATTGTCATTTATGTTATATTTTGTGACTGTGAACCATAATATTTGTTTCACAATTAGAGATGAAAGGCATTTATGTGCCCATTTATTACACTCGCATTAGAGATTAATTACTCGATGTTTTGAATTCGTAATTTCGAACCATTGCTCCGGAATTATAACATTTCTCCACGAAAAAGAAAAAAAGACGATGTGCATGATACAACGGCTTTTGGATTTAAAAATTTATATTTAAAAAAAACAAAGTGAATGAGAAAACAAAAGGATAAATATGACATGTCTACTTCAGTTATCTCAATATTAAAATCAATGATATTTGAACACCCTAATGTTTCCTATGCATATTCAACAACTCTTTTTTGGAAATAGATCCTCTCATTTTATATTAGTCCATTGAAATCTCTACCTTCCATTACAAAGGAAAGAGAAAGAAAATTTAAAAAAAAAAATGAGAATTAAGAATAGAGATGTGACACTTGAAAAAACATGAGAAAATAATTTGAAAGAATTCATTCCCTTCAGTTTCTCTGTCTCTCTCTCACCAAACTATCACCTCATTCTCTTTTTTTTCTCTTTATTTAAAGGTATATACACCCTTATGGAATGTACACAAAACATTTTCACCTACACCCTTACGGACTGTATACAGAATTTTAACAGAACTTGTTAAAAATTACAATAATGCAAACGAAATATAGCATAAAGGATCAGAAAATAAAAAATTAAAGGATCAATCTAGAAAAATGATCAAACTTAAAGGACCGAAGACATAACTTTACCTATTGAAGAATACTAGAAATTTGAAGACAGGGCCAACCTTAACAGGATGCAATATGGTACAAGAGCTTCCTAAACGAAGAAAAAAAAAATTGAATGCGTTCTAAAGCCCCGTACTTTGGCTCACGTGCTCACTCCAAGGAAGAGATTGAAGCCAAGAGTGCAATAACCTTTCCCAACCAAGTTTTGGAACCTAGACTTTTAGCTAAACCAACAAGCCTACGAGCAACCTTGTATTTACACCTTCGAACAAGGACTACACCCGCTGCTCAAGGAAGATTCTTTACCCACCTCCAAAATTCACTTCGGAAGTATAGTTTCAGAAAAAAACACAATTTTGTTTAACCTCTAAAAGTATACTTCCGAAAACAAGTGTAGTTTTTCAGAAATATGGTGTGGAAAATGAAACTCTAGCGTAAACTAGGAAACATGTCCAAGCAATCAGAAACATGATCAACCTCTGCAAGCATTAACCTTCCTAGAACACGCTTGACAGACACCTTGAAATTAGACTCAATGATTACACTATCAAACTGTTGATCAACTGTACAATGGCGAAATCATCTTAAGCCTAAAGCTTAAATCATTGTAAGGGAAACATTGATCTACTCCAGTCTTGAAGCAGCAAAACAAACAACACATGGTTGCGAACCACCAATCCCGAACCAGAGGGGCCGCTGCTAAAATAGCCAGCATCAATGTTAATTTTGATGCAAGCACTATTGCCCAAGTTGAATTCCGCAATAAAGGTGGTTTTTAAGAGATATTTTGATACTTTTGAGAATCTCGAAGCTTGGTTGCCAAACTTAAGAGGGATAGATACTGCAACTCCCTTCTGCTAAAATGTAGCAACATGAAGCTCATAGCATTGTTTTGGGGAGAACTTCTGCTTCCCAAATCACTTCGGTTATACACAATATATTTGAAGGGGTATTTCAAAAACATAAAAATATATAGCCCACTAAAAAATAAGTACAGCATCATAAATAGGTTAATTCCACCAAGAAAATCACAATACTGAAGGGGTTAGGCATTAAAGATTGCAAACTTCTGCAGGCTAACCAATGATTCCTCAAGTTTACAATTTGAAATTTCTATGCCTCTGTAGATTTACAAGCAGAAATTACTTGATGAAAGAAGAAAATTGTGCAAATGTGTTACCAAAATTTCAACAAGATTCTTTTGACTATGGATTCACTGGACTGTTTTACACATGGAGTTTTGCTTCTAAGTACACTTCTTCCTACGTAAATTTCTTTTGCCAAGACTACTAGATGGACCATAGCGTTCACTGGTGAATCTCTTTTTGTTTCGTCGCTTTGGGTATGGGTGAATTTGAGCCAATTCCAGCACTCGGCTAGCCACACTAAATGGTAAGATCCGCGAGGCAGTCTCATCATTTTGCTCATCCTACAATCACCAAATGATTGTTTACATTAACTTATCCTCAAAATAAATTTGATGAGAAATGGCATATTTACGGAAAATAGCTCAGTGAAGAACACCATGTCACATTAAGTAATTGGTACTCCAACTGAAGGTCCTATGATTCGTGAAGTTTTGATTAACAGATTAAAGTTTCAGAAAAGGAAAATAAAAAGCTAACCTCTTTCTTGCTGAATTTCTGTGCAGTACAGGCTCTTAAAAGGTTACGCCACTTGTCCTGCATAAATCATATTTAGAAAACACAAATTTGGAAGAAAGGTGACAAATAAAATGTGTGAAGTTCAGTACAGTACCCTGACATCTGTGGGAGTTCGGTAGCCTTCAGAAGAAAACAAAAACTTCTGTATATCAGTCCATCGACCAACTCCATATTGAGATATGCCGTCAATCAACTTTGTCACTTCAGAGACTGTCCACATCCTTTGATTCTTTCTTCGATCTTTTGATCTGCCTCTTTTTGGTGTCAAATGTTCATCCTCAGACTCTTCCGATGAAAAAGGCTCATAGTCATACTCGAGCTTCTATAAAACAATAAATTGTTTTATCAAACAATGGAGAATAATTTAGATTTGCAGACCACTAGACATGAATATTAGGTCCTTACATTGATATGCAGTTATCATATCTAAATTTATAATTCACAACATAAGAACAACTTAATCATGTATAAAACACACATATGTATCTCAACCATGTAACCATTTCGTTTCAAATTGTCCAATTACAAAATCAGTTGTAGACCTTCAGAATTGCAGAATTTATACTTGAATATCATGCTTTAATTATTAAAAAAAAAATGTATTGCCACAATGAAGATGATAAAAGATACTGCAACAGAAAAACATGTAAGCCCCCGTTCAAGCAGAGAGAGGAGGGAAGCATAACAAAGCAAATTCATGGCAAACATAAAAATTAAAACATACTTCACACATCAATTCATTAGGAGTCACTCGACTAGATTTACCGGTAATACAAGTTGACAAATAAAATGTATAGATAGATTGCATAATCGTCAAATATGGTTGTCACACAGAAGTATCCAAAACCAGAACATAGATAACGTAAAACTAAAACATTCACAATTATACAGATACTCTCCATCTGACTACAAAGGGGCGCTTTTTTATTTTAATGGCAATACAAAAGGGAAGCTATTCAGAAAAGAAAAAAAAAATCTTCATTTACTAAAGGAAATATACAGATAGACACCCCAAAAAGAAAATAGTACCTCTTTCTTTGGATGCTTCTTGCAGCGTTGCAACTCAGAAAGCGTCACATCACTATTACCACTACTAGACTCGTCGCTTGGAATATCTTTCAATTCTTTAGTTTTTGTATGGAACTCATTGCTTAATGACACAGTCCGCCGTTTACGTTTTACACCAGTAGATGATACTTTTTCTTTTGACTTCAAATTTGAAGATTCTTCAATATACCTCTGAGTAGGCTTTCGGAATCTCTTCTCTCTAGGTGGAGCAGATTGACATTGTTCAACAGTAACATTTTCCTTCTTACAAGACAATATACTACCAGCTAAAGGATAACCATTATTCAACTCATGCAGATGCTGTATATCAAGTGAAATGTTGTACATGCAATCTACATTTGATGGTTGAGTAGGATTGTTCCTAAAGACACCATGTGTATCATGGGCGACTGTGTCATCCAGAGATTTAATTTCGGATTTAGATTGTGTACTATTGGGTGCTTTTGTTGATTCTGATATCCCACCAACAGTGCTACTTCCACTAAATCCTGGAGAATGACTTTCTGAATTTGAATTTTCCAAAGGCGAGTCTTCATAAGCACCATGTTCTAGTATCTCAACCTTTGCCAAATCAAAATCTGTAGATTGGGAAAATAAATTACAATGTGAAAAACAGAAACCATGTTTTCCTATGAAAGCATCATAGTAAAATATGATAGCCTACCCAAGAAATACCCTCCACATGCATTGGAGAAAACATCAGTTCCTTCAAGATCATTGATGTCAACATCATCCAGGAATCCATCTCCAAGGAATCCATCTAGGACCTAACAGTATATATTTTATCAAAGATATACTCACAACCACACAAAAGGACACAGCAATTTAAACGGATTCAGGGATATATCATGCAATTGACATTAGATTAGGCACAAGGATAGACTCAAGCCACAAGTAATAAATTTAATGCAGATTTAACTGAAAAATACGGAACTACTAGTTTCAGTATCACACCCACACTAACCGAGTTTAGACAAGTACCTCTAGTTCCAAATCATCTTTGTCATTCAAAGCGGTATGAGAAGATAAAGTGCCTGATGAACGTAAGCACACTAGTGTGAGATATAACATAGTGTGAGATATAACATACATGCAAACAGGAAATAACTGCCAAAGCATGAAAGCAAATATTATATAATAAAATACCAACACAGCTTTATCCACCATAAATATAATAAGTTATCTAACCAAACACAATATTTTAAAGGTAAAGAAAATGTTTGATTTCTTTGAAGCTGCAACATTAGTTCTGAACTCCTAGCTATCTCCATCAACAATACTCAGGCTCTCATAAATCTTGCTTTTCCATTTTTCACCTCAGCATTTTATTTCACTTATTCCATTGTTCATCAAGATACAGGCCAAATAAAATAAATTAACACAAAGGGTCAAACTAAACTCCATTTAATAATAAATAGACTTGAGTGACAGAATCAAAAAGAACAACTTTTAGATATTTGAGAATTCAGAATTATCAATACTTATTCTCATTAAATACAACATACCATCCAATGAAACATGATCATTTCTAGGTTCTTCAAGCAAATGCTCAAATTCCATTTCATCATCTTGAAGGGAGGGCACATATGATTCATCAAGCTGAACCTAGGAAAATTTGAAAGAGATCTAATAAATAATATGCTTTAACCGATACCATATGTTGCAGTTTATTTGAATAGTAAAGGATAAACAGAGACATAAATCTACACAAGTGTGCACGCATTAACAACTTTAAAATACTTTTGTCAAAATATGAAGCTTGTGAGGATCTAGTATATTGAAGATTAAGGCCAAACACTTAAATATGTTATGGCATCAAATCATCCATGTAATCAATCCCACCTAGTGGAAAAGGCTTGGTAGTAGTTGTTGTGGTGATCCTAATCAGCTTTTTTACATCATATATATGGATCCTAGAATATAATGGAGACATTTAAATTGAATAAAATTCCCTACATGACTAATATACCGTACATATCACAACAATCTCCCATTAGACACATCAAATTGAGTGAAGTTCTCACAGAATATAACGATGGTCGTAATCTTTAGCCTAAACTACTATAGCATACTCAAGCATGTAAAAATTGGAACAGTCATCGAAAGTCGAAACACAGGGACCACTGTGATGAATTATTTCCATCCATGAAATGAATTACAATAGTTGCAACTTGCAAATCCCACTTAATTCCAAAATAGTTGATATTTTGCATAATCAGATACAGTTATGAGATAGATACTCATATATGATTAGATTATTTGATAAATGAGCTTAGAGGTGTGACAATAACAACTGAAATCCCTACTCTTTGGCATTTCATATTGGAACACTTGCGCAAATATTCTTCCCGGTCCATCGCATATTCTCTTGAATATTATCCTGCAATTTCAATGTGCATTAGTTTACTCTTTTTTCTTGTGCATGCATACCCACACATAAAATAAATGTTTATGAAGACAAGAGAAGCATGCTATATCATTAACATATATGTGTGCATAACTAAAAATACAAAATTTCACTCAGGTGTAAAAGATATACACATTACACGGGTATCCAAACTGTAGGACAGAAACTTGGAAATAATAAGCAGTCATGGTAAAACTGTTTGTGCAAACTTGAATGAAATGAAAAATTATTTAAGGCAATAATAATATAAGAGTATTTGGAAAAATGTAGCTTCAGACACTAATCTGTATATCTCTCTGAGACAATAATGTGTGTATACTAATTTCAAATTATTGTATTTTTAATGGCCCAGTATGCCTAAGACCTGATTACATGGGATTAAACACCATTCCCTAGCCCCTATTAATGCAGGATTAGCCTTTTCTATACAGAGGACCCGCCTCTACTACTACATTTCAACCGTACTAGATCATGAGAAGGACCCTGTTCATGCATGATGATGATGCACCACCGTTCCATCTACACAAAAATCTAATGATCCTAAGTGTGGCATCTAAGCATTCATCCAATTCACCTTGAGCCCCCTAGCTTATTTGAGCATCGATACATCATGCATGGACACCAACTGTCCTCGATCACTCCCTCCCAGCTTCTGTTGCCAGCGCAGGACATCTTGAACATTAATCATCAGAAGTGAGATCATAAATATATTTTGGAATCTCAGCTCAGCTCAGATCAGTATTTGTACTGCAAATCTAGTCCATAACCGTAAACTGATCTCTTTAAATCAAAAGTGCATACCACCAAAAATCCATATATTAGATGTTAGAACCAAAACAAAAGCTAATCTATTTCACTTCGATAATACTTCATTTTTTATTCTCAGATTGATTACCCAAGACCTTTTTGTCAATATTTTCCTATTCGCAAATAAAAATCAGTGGATTACAAACACATTTTTTCCTCAACATTGTCCAGTTGCAGAGTAAATGCTACAAAAGAGATGAAAAAGGAGAAAAATGAGAACTATTGGACGACAAACAAAGTCGTCCCCCCGCTTAGTACATCTTCGACAGAAACCCTGAAGCAAAAAAGCATACATAGGCGACAAAAAAGTACCATTGACACAGTTTATTATTCAATGCTCAATAATTATTCCCTTCCTTACTCGACACAAATTTTGCAAGTATCGTATTTGTCCTTGAAACTGTAAAGGTCAGCCAATTTGGTTTGTTAAATTATGAAATGGCAGATTAATCCTCAACATTGAAAACCGTTGATCAATTTAGTCCCTGTCATCTCAAATGTTGAGTTGGCACATTGACAATAAGGTAAAACATATTTCCAGAAATTTGTTTAATCTCGCAATCCAGATTAATCGGAACTCATTAAACCGATTAACAAAACAACAAAATCGATAGACTGATTTTACTTTTAGGGACTACATTTCATCAATTTGACATACCAAATTTACAGCTTCAAAAACATAAATAAAGAATTAACATTATTTTATTTTATTTTGCTTCAAACAACACAGTCAGTCACACTAACAGTAACTAACGATCAAATTCATCTTCGTTTTTATTAAATCACATGAATACAATAATTACAAACAATATATAATCCAGATTAAAACTAAAACACAACCGACAATTAAAAAAACATTATAACACATCAAAAAAATCGGCAGCATTATGCGAAGAACAAATAAAAACATGAAAACAGCAATTAAAACAAAACCAGTGAAAATCGTTACTAAGAAAAAATCGAATTAGTTAAGGACTACGTTGGATAGACAAAAGTAAGAAAATGCATGCAAAGTAAAAAAAAAAAAAAAAAAAAAAAAAGGAAAAAATGGAAGAGTGTGAAAAACAACATGGAAGAAATGGATCGATAAATTTCGATGTAAAAATGGTGAAAGAAAAGAGCGAAGATCGAGATCTAACCAGAAAGAAGAGAAGGCGAAGAAGAAACTAGGTTTTCACCACAGGCCACAGTGAGTGCCGAAATGAAAATGAAGAGAGAGAAATGAATAATGTTCGAAACCGAAAACAAATAGGTTAAAACCGCCAAAAGGCGACACGAAACGGACTCGTAAATTAACACGCGCTGTATATTTATTTATAAATTAAAAATGTGATTTTAATCGTTTTATTTTTCATTGTTAATTTAATGCAGTAAAAATAATGTTAATTATTGTTGTTGTTATCGGGATTGTGCGATTCGAGTCCGCAGAGACGGGACACGCGTACGCCGTTTACTGGTTTTGTTTTTGGTAGTCACCATCTTACACGCGACCATGACTATATAGTCATAACGCTGTCAAACGCTCATACCCACTTGCCTCAACGACGTCGTTACGTTGCGTTTTTCTCGGGTCATCATATACACTGTGTTCACTCCACTATCAAGTCACAAGTAGCTTTTCACTAACTTTTTTTTTCCGCATTTTAAGTGAAATTAAGCAACTAATAAAATGATAAATGGTCCGGTGAGCTTAGTTAGATTAGGGACAATGGATATATATAGAGTTTGGATGTCCGACAGCTTTTTATTCTTATTTAAAATGTGTGAGTTTTAGTTATTCGATCACTTTATCAAAAACTTAATAAATGATATGTATACAATATTTGGGACAACTCTCTCTCATACTCTATACTCTCTTTTTAGTGAAAAGGGTCGAGTTAAACTAAAAACAAGTAAAGTAACGTTTTTTTTTTTGATAAATTGATGAAATACAAAAGTCATTAAAAACTCGCACACATGAGCTAAGATTCGAATCCCGTCACAACGTTCAGCTTAAAAATTTCGACAATTTTATTAGTTGGGTCGGGTTTTTCTTTTGTCCTAATAGTAAAGTAAGGGTTTTATTTAAATCTTTAAATATTGTCATGTAACATAATTCGAATTTAAATGTGTCATTGCTTTGTAAAATAAAATAAAAAGTGTCATTGCTCTCTTTGTCCAATTTAAACATATCATTGATTTTCTTGTTCTTCATAAATGACTAGAAAAATGTTGTCTAGTTTTAACGTGTCATTGATCATTTTGTTCATAACCTTTAAAGAAACCATTTACAGAAATATGAAGTGAATCAGGTAAGGTAATAGAAGATCGGAAGATGCAAATCGGGGGGAGGAGAATAGGGGTAGAACGTGAAGCTCCCCTGCTTTTAAAAAGAGAAAGTGCAAAGTAGAAAGAAGGAAGATGGATCTATTGTCAAAAGTACTCTGCTCTTTACCCAAAAGTTTTTGCTCATTCCTAACTAAACTGACCAAAATACCCCTATGCATGTTAACTCACGCCAGTGTTAAATCAGTGTGACTTTACTCACGCAGAAATTTACACTAACGTGAGTTAACTCACACAGGGGTATTTTGGTCTTTTTAGTTGGAAATGAGCAAAATGTGTTGGGTAAAGAGCATAATTCTTGTCAACAGTTTAGAGAATAGTGGTCTGATGTAGAGACTATTGTGATTTTTTGTTTTTTTCTCATCAACAAAAAAAAACTATTATGGTTGTGATGTTGCATTGAATAGTGTACAAAGTTGTTAATTGAAAAAAAAACATTAGTAAGTGTAATTTTGTTAGGAAAGTAACCCAAGGAGAATGGATTTTTGAATTTTTGATAGTATAAGTTATAAATATCAATGTAACTTCTTAAATATTGATCATATCTGATCGAAATGTGGTTTGATAAGCTCTCTTGTCCTTTTTAATAATCTCTATGGTTGCTTTTTTAACGATTCAAACTTTAAATTGCTCAAGTATTTGTCAAACAATATGATTATATACGCTATTTTCAAATGCGTATAATAAGATCATACATAAAAATCCTATAGACAAAGCGTAGGAAAATACTTAATTTTCTGAATTCATAAATTTTCTAATGGACAATATTTGAGACTAAAAAATATCTCTCGGTGATTGAGGTCATCCAAAAAATTATTTCATTTCATTTTCAACTTTATTGATATAACTCTTTTGTGATATCCGAATAATACCTTGAGAAGAATCTTTAAGTATTGAAATGTCTGATACAGAAGAGTTGTCCCCAAGATCTTTCATCACTAACTTTTGTTGCAAATCTTTCTTCGGTTAGTTAACTTGGTATGTTTTTTATCTTTTCAAACATTCATTTATATATAGATTGCCCTGCTGAGGAAGTCGTAGTCTCAAGTGAAAAGTGAAAGGAAAAGTTATTTTGAGTTTCTAATTGACTTTATATCTTAATAATATGCAAACATAAAACATTTTTAAAGCCCCCAATCCTGGGTGTCATACACGGGGGGCTATACGTATTTGATTTTAGTCCAAATATTTATATTCCTCAAACATGGGTCCATACGTATTTAGTTTATGTTTCTATTTATTATATTGTAGGTATAAATATTATTGTTATTAACTATTATATTCAAGAAATTGGTGACTTTGACTAATAGTTCTAATACATTTCTTTTGTAGTGACATTTGGAGCCATCAAGAGATGTTGAACCTATTGTTGAGAATGACTTTTTTTTATTAATTTATCTTTTATCTATGTTGTTTTTGTGACTTTTAACTAATGTTGTCATTTGATGGTTATTACCCAATGTTGTGTAATGTAACTAAAGTAGACTAAATGATATGTTGTTCGTTGACTTTTTTATTTCTAATAAGATAGTCACGTTTAAATTATCTACGAATTTATATTATATTTTAAGTATTTTGTATTGTATTGAGAGTTAACATCTACATCTTTACAAAAAAATATTCATTTTGCCCCTGCATTGCACGGGTGCAAAAACTAGTAAATGACATATATCATAGTTGACTAGATAAATAAATTTGACACGTCGAATAAAGAATATAAATTCATTCTTACTTAATCCACAACTCTCCATAATATTATCTCAAAAATAAATGAGACAAATACTTTATGAGAATTTGTGATAACAATAAAGAGACAACTTTCTTAACTCATAAGTGGATTTTATGATTTTGCAAACCTTCTACTTTGTATCAATTGACACAAAAGTTTTCTTCAATTGCATCATATTGTATCATTAATGTTGTCATTAAGAAACACTTAATGGGCATCCATCTTATGCAAATCCAAAATTATAATAAGCAAACTAGTATCATGATTGTCCAAATAGAGTCTCTCAATTACACGAAATAGAATTTCTCTTTTCAGTCAATTCTTAATGACACTAGAAGTCATGGTTCTTGAGGGTGTTGGGTTTGATCTATATGAAATAATTTCTTAACTTGATTGAGAGGAAAAACAATAATGTCCTCATGAGGATCCAACTATACTATAATAATAATAACTATATGAATTAGTTTAGAACTAATTCTTCCCCGTTCAATTTTGTTTTATTCCCATATCTCTCCCCAAACTCAATATCCTCAAGAAAACTTAACAATTTATGTCTCAAAATTTCCTTAATTTGTACGACGAAAAACTTATAGTATTCAAACCGTTAAACAATATAGAATGTCATAAGTCATAACTGAATTGACTCTAATAATTGAACTTAAAAGACACATTGAATCATCATTTGAAAATAAAACTCAAAATATCTTGATTTATTCAAAGAGAAATTAAAACAAAAAATTAATTCAAATAATGATTCACCAAATTGTATTTTAAATACAAAAAATAAGCTAGTAACGACAATCTAAAAATAGTTTTAAAAAAAAGAATAAAACAATCTTTATCAACTTTCTCCATTCTAAATTGATATATCTTTCAATATCATTGGACATAAGTCACTCAAGACTACCTTTTTTTATTTGCCCTTATCTTTTGAGGTATTTTCCGAATGAACACTATTTTATTTTCTCTTGCTTCAACTTTTCCTTATTTGCACACTTTATGAATTGATCATTAAAATTTAAAATGATCATTTCTAACTGTAACAGTTATAAACTTAATTGTGCAAAGAGAAAATTAAATGCTGAATTTTTGAACAAGTCACCTGATAGTCGAAATTATAGTGTCTTAGCAAGATTAAATATTTGCATAATGTGCTCCTAATATTTTATTTGCCTAATCATCTTATTGAAGTACCCGCTCTCCAATGAGAGTTTGTCTTTCTCTATATAGCTTTAAAAGCACCTTAGTTTAAGTAAAAAAAATATGACAAAATTTTTGTCATCTTAAACAACACCTCTAATATATATGACATTTTAGTTTTATGATCACATGTGACCTTTGAAACTTGGTGTATACTCACTTGTCAAACTTGATTCTCACATTAGGTGCTGAATATGTGAGAGAATATGAGTTTCACCACTCCTATCTAAGGTCTAAATCCAAAAACAATATTAATACTATTCTTTAATTCCTAAAAGTCAAAAACTTTTATGAGTTAAAAATTTAACTGAAATTAACAGATACATAAACTATATTAACTTAAAGAGATCAAGAGTAGCAAAAGTACTTATCAAAATACCAAGTGTACCATCAATATCAAGTCTTTAAACAATAATATTAATTACTAGTGGTATTTTATAACAATGATTATACAACGACAATTTACTTTGACAAAGAATAAATTCTTATAATAGTCATATGTTTACCATTATATATGTGAATGTTAACTCTTAAATACTTGAATGAGTTTACGCTCACACAACAGTAGTAGTAGTAGACATGCCAATAATTAATTATAAGTCATGCAAAATTTATCTTTATTTGTAAATTAAAAGACAAAAAACAAGATACCAAACGCATTATTAAAACACAATCTTTTGACTGCTAAGAATTAATTGCAAGCGACACTCTCAATGCAACGATCAAATATTGGTAATAAACCTTGTCAGATAATGGGTGTCTTTTGACATCCTCATTACCCACATGGAAACACTTACGAAATCTTGTCAAATCTTGTCAGATAATGGTGTCTTTTGGCATCCTCATTACACACATGAAAAATTTAAGAATTGCCACATATTTAACATCACAAGTTGTAAATTAAAAGACCGAAGAAAAAAAAGAAACTAAACACAACATCAAAACACAATCTTTTGACTGCTAAAAATTAACTGCAAACTGTAACGCCCTATTTATTTATCTGATTATTTTGGCTGAGTTTAGAGTCTTTTAAATGATTTATGTTGATTTAGGTTGATAAGTGGCATGTTGTGTGTATTAATATTTTATTAAGTGGCTTTATTTTATTATTTAGTAGGATGGGTTGGAAATTAAAATAATAAGACTTGTAGAGGAGCTGAATTAGAATTAATTAGAAATAGGTGGTGTTAATTAGAAAATCTGTTGAGATAAAAAGAAAAACAAGAGTCAGACACAAAAACTAGATTTTTACAAAGTCTTTGGGAGAGAAGAAGAGAACCAAGAGAAGAGGAGAATCAAGAGAAGGGAGGGCTTGTAGAATCTTGCAATCACTTAATCTAAGGTAAGAGTGGGACTAACATTCTCTAATCTTAGGTTATGTAATTCTGAAACTGAATTTGACAGGTTGTTGTTGTTGTTTTGTGGATTTGGGAATTAGGTCATGGGGTAGAAATTTGGTTGTTAATGGTGTAAGAAGTCCATAGAATTTGTGAATAATTGATGCTCAGGTTATAGAATCATCACAGGTTGAGTTTCCTATCAAATTTGGGATTGGGTTGGATGAAAATTGGATTTTTGGGGTGAAAAATCGCACTTCCCAACAGAAGTCTGTCATAACTCGCCACTGCGAGTAATCTGCTCGCCACAGCGAGCTACAACGTGACAGAGAGCAGTGTTTGCTTGCCATCCACTCGCCACGGCGAACTATAGTGTGGTAGAGAGCAGTGTTTGCTCGCCACGTGCTCGCCACTGCAAGTAAGACCGCCCGCGAGGCGAGTTGTTCAGTAGCAGTGCACCTTTTTCATGTTCTTGTGTCTTTTTCACGTGTTTCTGTTTTGGATTAGCCTTCGGTGTGTACTTGAAAGTCTTAGGTAATACTGTTAGTTTAAAAAGACTTTGTTTAACATGAATAATTTGAGTTATGAATTGTTATATGAATGTACACATTGATGGATTATTATAGGAATGCTTATGTTAATTGATATGATGCTATATGATGTTGCTCATAGATGACGAATATTATGGAATTATATTGTGGAGTCGTTGTTGTGTTCTTGTTGTCGTTGTCGTTGATGTCGTCAAGTCGTTGATGTTGTACGTTGTTGTTGAATAAGTTGTTGAGTCCATGCATACTCATATAAAGTTGGGGGCTCATGCCCTGTTGAATGTTTAATCATTCATACCACGTTGATTTGAGAGCCTATGCTTTACACGTTGATTTAAGAGCCGATGCTCTACACGTTGAATTGAGAGCCTATGCTCTAACACGTTGATTGGTACCACATGCATACTACATAGTCAAGTTGTTGTTGCGTCATTGCATTGTGGTCGTCGAGTTGATGAGTTGTTGTCGTTGATTTAATGCCAAGTAGAAATAATTGAACAATATGTGAAGTTTTATGATCGCTTAGTTAAAGTTGTTTATGTTGTTAAATTCCATTGATGAATCATATGCTTATTATTATTGAATGTGAAATCTCACCCCTTCTGTTTGAATGTTGCCTCTACGTGGGTAACGTGCAGATAACCAGGATTAGCTGCTGATGTGAGTTGACTCTCTCGTGCGTCGTCTTAGGGTCGCTCTGATACGTAACGGGATGGGGATGTTTTGTTTTGTTTTCCACTGTTGTGTATTATTTATGAATTACGTTGTCGAACTATTTGAATTATGATTTTCACTTAAGTTGTTTATGTTGAGGTCGTAGTGCCAAAGTTGATGAATAAGAATTAAATTTTCCGCTGCGATGTAATCTAATTTTGACAAGGTTGTTTTAATAAATAATAACTTTACTCTATTTATACTTGTATTGTAGTGTGACATTCCGTTTTACGTTGAATACTCTGATTTAAGTGTATTATTTACATTGTTGGGAAAATGGGGTGTTACACAAACCGTAATCTCAATGCAATGATCAAATACGGTAATAAGTCCTGTCAGATAATGAGTGTCTTTTGACATCCTCATTATCCACATGGATAAAACTTAAGAAGTCCTGTCAGATAATGGGTACCTTTTGACATCCTCATTATCCACATGGAAAACTAATAATTACCACATATTTATCATTACAGATATGTAATTATCCGGCAAAACTGTGCCTTCCTTTTGACCGACTAAAATAGTTTGCATGAACAATTACATACTGCATCTTTTGTAATTTCAACCGAATCAAATCTCGCAACAGATGTTACTTTTGCAACTTGTTGTTTCAATAAACTCAACCAAAACTACTAGACAATTTAATAAATAAATTTTAAACGGGAGTGGTCTTAAATTCACAAGGCAGATGGGAAATGTCTTAAATTTACAAGCCACTACCGACATAATGTAGGTCGAATTAGTTCATTATGCTGCTGAGTAACCATACGGTCACTCGACAACCCTTACGTGTGAAGACAAATTCACAATAATTGAAAAGGAGATGCAAGTCCCAAAAACAACACCAACATATGTATGACAATGCATTTACAAATATCACATAAAAGCGACAACAAACATAGCATGAAAATTATCCAAATTGCATGATTAACAAATATATTATTGTAGAAACTTAATGGCAATAAACTCTAACATCATAATCATGCTATAAGCAAATACTCAATTTCAAATCAAACGAAAATTGATCACAATTGATTCACATATACCAAATGATTCTTTAAATAAAATAATGAATAACTCTAGACTCAACTACATCCTAAATAAGGAAACAAACTTTATATGTTTATAAAAAACAAACAAAACTAGAATCAATATATTCAAAATTTAAAGAATCAAAACCTTATTTTCCGTACTACCAAATGAGAACACATATATTTTTAAATTCTTATTAATAGGCAACATATATATCATAAATATATTTTAACTCTTTATTTGCCTATTTCTCAAAATAAACTTTATGTATAAACTATGTGAATCAAAACCAAATTCTTGTAGAAATTAAGCTCTAAAATATGATAACAATATTTGAGAATTATATTCACCAACAGATTTAATATAAAATCAAATCACCAAAAACAAAAAATTATTGTTTATCAAAACTATCCTGCTAGAGCTATAAACTTTGTCCGTCAAAAGAAAATAATGACCAAACTAAATTAGATTTATGCTCTCCCCCCAACACTTTTCGCTCCCATCCAACCAAACTGACCAAAATCCCCATGCGTTAGTTAACTAACGCAAGTGTAAAATTATGCGTTACTTAACTAACGCAGCGTGACTTAAGTCATGCATGTGTAAAAACCGTTTTTTACACTTGCTCAAACTAAACTGGTTTTTCACACAGATTGGTCTGTATTCATAACCAATATGAAGTTTGGTTCCATTTTTTCCTTGGGCTGCGATGATTTCCCAACACCGATTGATCTGAAGCAAAAGTCATTAGTGTGATTCAACAACACAAATAATGATTCAATAACAAATAATTTAATTGGAAGAGCTCATACTATATCACTTTTTTGATCAAGTATTCAATTGGGATCGAAAACAACAAAGTGGCACCACTTAACCTTTTAGCCTTTTAGCTCATACTGTATCGCTTTTTTCATAGCCTTTTAGCTTGTTTTTTGGCTTTTGTTAAACAATCAGTTCATGAACAAAACAAATCTGTGTGAAAAACCAGTTCAGCTGTTCTTTTTGAGCGTGAGTTAACTCATGTTGCGTAAGTTAACTCACGTAGGGGTAAATGCATAATTTCAGTTGGATGCGAGTGTTTTGTGCTAGGGATAGAGCATAAATCACTAAATTAATGTTTACAAATTCTACAAAATTTACTTTGAAAAGGACTTCACTTTTTTAGGAAAGCACACAAAATTTCTAGATCCAAACCCACAATTATATACATCATATTAATGTATAACAAAAAAAAAAAAAAACAAATACAAAAAAAAAAACAAAAAAAAAAAAAAAAAAAAAAAAAAAAAAAAAAAAAAAAACTGATACGTGGTCAATAGCGGTTTAGACTCAAATAACCTGGATCCAAAAATTGACAAAATTTGCTTTATAAAAAAAAAACTGTTTAATGAACAAATAAAGGGTAAAATCTCCAATTTTTGGCAAAAACTGAGTATGAAACCAAATATCAGCAAGCCATAAAACAAGAAACAAATATTTAAAGTTTTATATGCTTAAGCTGGTTTTACCATGAGACAATCAAAGGAAGAAAAAACAAAGCTTCGCCAATTGAAACTAATATGTCACTGCACACATATGTTTCATGTTTCAAAACAAATTTTTAAATAAAATAAAATAGGGGTTTGCTACAATAGACCCACTTTGTTTTATGAAAGTCCATTTTAGCAAGCAACACCTTTTTATTTGGATCAAAAAACCCAACCTTTTCTTTTTTGAAGTCATAAAACTCGGGGGTAAAATCTAGAGAGTGAAAGACAGAGAAGAAGAAAAAAATTGGAAATGAAAAACATTAATGATACAACGTCAATTACAGTTTTACCCCCGAGTTTTATGACTTCAAAAAAGAAAAGGTTGGGTTATTTGGTCCAAATGAAAAGGTGTTGCTTGCTAAAATGGACTTTCATAAAATAAGGTGGGTCTATTGTAGCAAACCCCAATAAAATAATATCAAGCCAATTGAACTTTTAGGCTCGATTGAAATTGCATAGATACTGCAGTTGACCAATTTTCACGCTGCTATGGACATGTTTTCCAATAACTTAAAACAATTGAAAAATGGAATGCGGTGTATTGAAAATAAGTAAAAATCACACGCCGATTTCAATCTATTCACTATTCCGAAAACATGAAGATATATTTCTAGTAAACGCAACGAAAACAACGGTGACCAAAAAAAAAAATAGGGATCATAACAAATTCTATATCCCAATAAATCAAACATGAAGACCGCTTTGTTCTCTTCAGATGGGGAGAGGAGAAGAGAGAGTTTGCCGTGTACGGTGTATTGGGATCATAACCTCTTTTATATTGGATGGTCATTAGGGTTTCCCATTATTCCGTTAATAGGTCATCCAGACATTCACTCGTTGAGTCCATATCAATTAGTTAAATATTTAATTAATTATACAATTAGAAATCTAATAGCCTTATTACTTAATTTGATCACTAATCAATTAAGACTCACAATTGATAAATAGTTAATATAAGTATTATTACGATATTTGCCCACATAATGATATTGAAATATAATTAAATAATAAAATATTCCAACAATGATTTAAATGAAGTGCTCTATAATGTATCCTTTGCTGCTATACATTTTTTACAAACTAACTCTTGTTTGTTCAGGTGAACAAGGGTAAGAACATAGCAAATTTTACTTACACAGAGATAGGCATTAGTATTAGGAAGAAAAAAAGTTCTTAACCTAAATACAACCTATAATTACAAGTTACAGCTAATCCCAAATACTGAATCTAGCATCATGTATTCTGGTGGAAAACTGGAAACTATCCCTAGTTGCTATGGCACATGTGAATGACATCTTAAACATTCATATCCTACCTAAATCACTTCTTTTGGGTGATCATGAGACAAATGAAGGCCACAATACGAGCAACTATACCATAAAAAACGAGGACAGCTAGACAAATAGGCCAATCATTAACATTATAACCTTTACTCATCAGTGAACTACAACGAGTTATCAGCCACACGCCGGTGTACCTGAAGAAAAAAATATTAGATTGAAATAGTATTAGATGGCTAGATTAGTAAAATGCAATTATATCCTGACATGAGCAATGTATTTTCAAGTTTATGTTTACATTTTATAACAGTTGTAAGATATCGTCGTTTCCTAAGTTCGGTATATTATAACAGTTGTAAGATATTGTCGTTTCCTAAGTTTGGTATATTGCTACCCAAAAATATATTAAGCAAGGTCCAAAAATAGTTGAGGGCAATGCATGAATTATACATATCAACAGAAAAAGCATTGATGGTATGATCCCACACCTGAACTTGGTTTTTTTACATTTTAGAAAGTATCCCTAATATTCCCTATAGCATCTAATCATGATTCAAGAGGTTTCATTAATTTAGTAACCTTGTCATTGGTTAAAATGAGGGGAATAAGAAGTCACTAATTAAAACATACCTTTCAGCATTTGCAATAATAAAGGCCTCCAAAGCCCAATTTGGGTAACACATTTTAATTAGGATCTTCATAAAGGTAGTATCTCTTGTCTGGTTTGCAATGAGAGTCATGACAACAGGGAGAAGCACTGCCCACTACAAGTGATGAAAAAACAATACCCAAAAGAAGAAGAAAAAAAATGACGTAAGTACAGTTATTATCAGTAGTTACGTGTAAGAAAATGTGTATAAACTTATATGATCCATACCAGCTGAGCAGGAGCAGGCTCAAAATAAATTGCTAATGCGTATGCCATGCCAGTCACACAGTACACAAGGCATACCAAAACTACATAATTACTTTCGAAGCTTGACCTTGGATTGCTAAAAAAGTAGAACATGGATAAATAAATGAGAGGTTTGACGATTGTACTGAAAAGATCAATTGTATCTTTGGCCAAAAAATGAGCTAGACTGCTGATCCCTGATGCACTCTCCCTCCAGTATTGTAATTTATCCATAGAAAATGATCTCAGAGCTGCAATCTTGCAAAGTAGAGCTGCATATATGTAATAGAAATGAGGGAAGAAATGTACAGAATGCTTTTTAGCAATATAAAAATAAATCAATTATTTTTCTTCTTTCTAACAAGTATTTTACAATTTTGATTGGCTCTAACTCAATTCCATAAAACCGTTTTTTTTTTTAACTCGGTATCCGGCCTAAGGAAATAAGTTGAATCCAAATATAGTTTATGATAGAACATTATGGCGTAATATGATCAATGTAGCCAACCTCACTTAGTGGGATAGACTTGGTTGTTGTTGTTGTTGTTGGTATCTGGCCCAAGGACTGACTAATCTGGGGGACCAATCCCACCATCTCCATAAAACTGACTTATAAAGAGGGATGTCTCTGATAAGTATCTAACCACTTGGAAAACCCTTCCTGAAAAGCTATCTATCAACGGGGAAGAACCAAGTCACTTAATGCTCCACTGAACATCCCATACTACCCATAAAGCACCGACAGTTACACAAACACTGGCCACGATACTAACACTAACACACAGACACTAGTAACAATTTAAGAAAATAAAAGTGACTGAATATTAATGTGAATCACATGAGTTAGTATCTTGTCGGTGTTGGACACTGTTACATGTCAGAGGCACCTTCGATCTAAAGTGTCGGTGCTACAAAGCATACCACTCTGTGGGACTTGGGGCACCCCTTAATACCCAAGTCCCTACCGTAGCTCCTCCCTTGAGAGTCGACGTCCAGGAGGCTGCACTCTATGACACTTTACTCTGCCTTTTCGGTTAGCCCCTCTGTAGGTAACCCTTTTCATGTCGCTGACGACCAAATCTGACAAGAAATGATAAGTATCTAAGCACTTGGGAAACCCTTCCTTAAAAATTAGCTATCAAGGGGAACGGACCAAGCCACTTAAATACTCCATTGAGTCTCTCGTACTGCTCTGATGTGGGACTTGGACACCCCAAAATACCCAAGTTCCTATCAGTCTCTCAACACTTTTACAGGCCATATTACATCCAACATGGAACTCTAACACCCCCTCACGTCTGGGAATGAACATGTAGAGCATTATCTGAGTTATAATTGGCCCAACCAATCTAAGACAACCTCTAATATCATATTAGAATCTGGGTTAGATCTAGCCCAATTTTGAAAATTGACTTGTAAGGCGAGGGATGTCTTCACCTTATAAACGTTTTTCTCTGGCCATACCATTTTTTTGACGGAAAACTATGACAAAAGTTGAATAATATATAAACCACAGAACCTTTTACAAGAATCTAAAATTAGATGTTCAATTAACCAAAGACACAAAAGAGTGGTTCAGTTTTAGTTGCTCAATAAGGAGACTAATTCAATAGGGAGCTTTCAAATTTTTTTTTTTTTTGAGAGAGGGAGCTTTCAAACTTACATACAGCAATGACAGTATATGTATATCCAAGAGATCCAAATGTTTCATCGTTTACTTTAGTAAGAGTTCCCAAGATAGCACCAGCAACTAATAAAAGGAGATAGTCAACTGCTTGTGCTTTTGCTTCTCGCAACTGCTGCTTACCAACCCTGAAAGGAACGGATCAAGTTGATAAATAATCAATGTCCTTCACACAGTAAATCATTCGTGCCAATTTAAAATACAAACAACTCAATTTGTTCAAAATAAGCTATGAAGTTTAACAATCATTAATCAACTATCCAAAAATTTGAGCCATTGAGATGAAGATACATAAGATTTTACAGTATATTTCTAAAATGGCCTCATGCAAAAGTAAACTAGGCCTGAAACATGGACACTGACTGTATAGGTCTACCTACCTGAATTGAAATCCAATTTGTTATTAACAATTGAACTCTATAGACCGCTTGGTCATAAAGGCTCTTATACCATATTTAGGACCAAAATATTCTAACAACCATCTCATGAACTAACCATCGAAAAAGCTTAATCTATAAAAGTGATTTTATATCATATTTAATACGGACAAAGACTAGACTAACTTAAATCTCATGTTTCACGATGAAAACTCTACACTATATCTTTTACTTGTTTATATGAGATGAAATACATAAGTGATACTTCAGATTTATTTCTCATCAAAACTCAGCTTTCTTTAAATGACAATAATAGTAATTAGTAGTTGTTAGTAATTATTTCTTATAGGAACCAAAAGCTGAGAAGCCTGGTTACTAGAAACTAGAAATCGAGCCTCGATAATTAATTGGCTGCAAGGGAAATTGTATCAATATTATTAAATCATAGGATTTCATACCGCCCAAGGTAGTATCTATACTGCCGACCTACACCGGGAGTTCTTCGGCCAGATAAGTCCTTAGTCGATAAGAAGGTTGCCTCTATATGATCTTTATGCAACTGCACATTACTTTTCATATCCTCCCAAAACTCATCGGCAAATGATTGATCAGCAGCATCATCAGCACCCTTTATTGCATGATTTACATTTGAGGAAGATGAAGCAGAAATTTCATTAGCATAATGAAGCATATCTGGTGGTACTGGGTAACCATTATGAATCATCCATCTGACAGGTAGTTGTTGATAAGTCACACCTTCATTTGGTTTCACTAAACCTTCCAGAATGTCAATAAAATGGTCTGGAGGATTCACGCGATCAGGAACAGGGATACCAATGCCGGCAAAGTATTCTTCTACTTTTTTTACAGGTCCGTGATATGCAGTAAGGCCACCTTTTGCTAGAAATATTATATCATCAAACATTCTGAACAAAGTATAGCTGTATCACAACAAAATAAAAAGTCAGATTTTAACTTTATGTTAGAATGCTTGAAGAACATTTTTATTCTATGCTTAATTACTCTGGTGACATTACCTTGGTTGATGAAGTACCATGCAAACATTTACCCCTTCAGCAGCTTCACGACGAAGTGCTTTCAGCAGTAAAGAGGAAGATGCACTGTCCAGACCAGTTGTAGGCTCATCTAAGATTAACAATGAAGGCTCCATAACCATCTCCAACCCTACATTTACACGTTTTCGTTGCCCACCAGATATGCCTCGCCTCTCTACTGTCCCAACAAGGGAATCTCTTATTGCCTGGAGTCCCAAGGTTTCAATTACTCTTTCAACAATCAGAACCTTATCTGGTTTTGGCATGTCATCAGATAGTCTCCAGTAATAAGAAGCAGACATTTAAATGAAATAAAAATTAGAAAAGGGTAAAAACTCAATATTATATAGAATCAATGGAAAAATACGAAGACTTCGTTAAAATACATGAACAATGTCTAATGAAATTTGAGTTGTATCTTAGAGTAATTTAGAATATCTTAAACTATCTATTAGGATTAGTTTTGAGATTTATTTTTGCTTCATGATTAATTTCTTCTTGTTTAATTGGAATTAGTAGAATCGTATTAATTTGGTATTCAATAGTCCAGTCTCTTCAAAACCACATATAACATATTTGCTTTGTGAAATTACTAGACCATCCTTAGACTAAGCTATCTCAGTATCCCTAAACTAATGGATTTTATCAACATCTTCAGTATGAAACAAATGAGAGGGTTGTTGTGAAAAATTAAGGCTCCAAGATAATATAGGACATTTTTCTCAAGACAAGATTCCAAATCCTAAATAAATAGGAAAACAAATCATGATAATAACTAAGTAATATGGAAACACTATCTTAAGAGATACTCTAAAATAAGAAACTAATCATATGAGATAATTCAAGATAATATAGGACATTTTTCTTATATTTAACAGATACCAAACATAGTTGTACATGAAAATATTGATACAAACAAATAAAGAGAAGTAAGTAACAGAAGCACATGGAAAGAAGCAACTTTTTTATTGAGTGAATAAAAAAGTGTTGGGGAGAGTGATCTCCAACGAGGGTTTCCCCTTCTACAAAGGATTACTCCTTTCATGAACATTAAAACAAATTACATGCATTTTAAGCATTGAAAATAAAAATGTACAAATTGAGTTCTGCATGGAAAGTGGGTACCTGCATCTTGCACTGAAACGAAGATTTTCCTCCACAGTCAAGTTCCCATGCACAATATCATCTTGCGGCACATATCCAACAATTTTCTGATAACAGTGAATGGATTCAGGTCTTCCATTGACTAAAATTGAGCCTGTCATAGTGCATCCTCTTATTTTCCCTGCCAAGGCAGAAAGAAATGTAGTTTTGCCAGCTCCCGAGGGACCCATCACAGCTGAAACTCGACCGGGCATGATTTTACCTGTCACACACCTCAGTATATGTTTTCTTTTCCCTTTCAAAGTAAGGGTTACATCTTTGAAAGCTACCTCGATCTCAGGCCTCGATTTAATATCCTCCTCAACTTCAGAGGCCATTGAAATCACTCCTGAGAAGGTCAAGTTATTGTTTTTCTCTTGTTGAGCTTTCTCCTTCTCAATCTGACCATAAGCATATCTTAAAATTTGACTTTGCGTATGTAAATTTTTTCCCTTTAGCATTTGCTTTTTAATATTTTTGTCCCCAATCTTTAGATTGAATCCTTCATTACTATTAGGGTCGTCAAAGGAATCCAACATTTTAGTAAGGTTGCTAGGTTCCTTTGTTTGGCCTTTTATAGCTGCAGATGCCAGTGCTGGAGGAGGTGGCAAACCTGAATTGCTCATAGCAGGATTAGCTTGCTCCCCTTGCTTTACTGATTTTTTGCGAGAAAAAGTGCGTGATAGCTGGTGTGTTAATCCCAACTTATGCTTTTTAGCAGCATCTTTTGCCAGCTTCCACCTTTCTCGAGCTTGTACAGTTTCTCTCACCTGTCTTGCTGCAGCTTCTCTTGATTTAGCTTTCCTTCTTTCTCGTGTAGCTAGAACTTGATCAGAACAGTTATAAATGAAGATCAGGACAGTACTCAATGCAACCTACAAAGAGAAATTAATGATGCTAAATATTATAAACTAGAAATAGAGAGAAGAAATGCACGGCAAATATTTCAAAGTATTTCACGCCCTTTCATAACATATGCATATATAAGAAAAGCAAGTAAACTTTGGGTCATTTTTCTGCCAATCTCCTACTATGTTTATTCATACTACGGGACAAGACACCAGAGTTTGGACAAAGATGAGAAAGGAACAAAAGAATTAATAATCTGTTTGTAAGACAAACCATAAAATCTATGTAGCCAAATCATCAAGAATAATCATATTCAAAAACCAAATTGCAATAAAAAGCCTGATATAGCGTAAAATGAAAAGTAAAGTTGAATGGAAGTTTTCCATATTGCTTAAAGAATGAAGAAAAACTAAAGAGAAAAAGAACCAAAGCAAGCATGATTTCATCCAATGCCATGTCGTATTCTACTTACAATAAGCAGAGCACCATAAGCATGCATATTTTGGGTTGTTGTGTTTGGATTACATTGGCTGAACTTGGAGCATGCTGCAAAAAATGAACAATACAACCTAAGCTTCTGAATAATAACCTCCAGAGTGTATAAATGAGACTTACTATATACGTAACAACAAAAAAAGACTTACGATTCTGATGAGTAGAACCCATCCTGCAGTAATATCTGAAATTGGAAAGGCATAATGAGTAAGAATGTTGAGCAATCAGAATGAGTTTGGTTGTGATAGACATGAAAAGTAGCATTGCGTAATAATGGAGTTTTGGAGAACATTATCTGGTGACAAGAATTTTAGACAATTTAGACTGTAGCAAAAGGAGGAATGAGACAAATCAATACCCACGATCGCAAGAAACTTTACGTGTTGTAGTTGGGCAGTATGATCCAGGAGAACAGAAAATATCACTATTGTTCAGCACACCAGTCCAAATATCAGCACTACCACAATCATGATCTGTTTCTCCCGAAGGTATCTGGTAACTATATCTGCAATTTCATTTTTACGTTTTAGGGATGAAACTTGGACAACAATGGTTATAAATTAACATGAAGGTGGGGCTTACGGTTCACATAGTCCAGTCTGTTTGTTCAGTTTTGCAAGTGGACAATAAGAACCTAGGGGGCAAGCTTCATTCAGAGGAAAATGAGAAAGGTCAAAAATGTAATGCTTGAGCAGCGAATTTTCATCCACAATAGATAATTTAGATATTAAATGAAATAAAAGTTACTTTCTGTAGAATATGGAATTTAACATGATGACTAACAAAAGAAAAACAGAAGGGAAAAAATGCAAGTCTGTTTATGCAATATATAGACAAACAACCAGTTTGATTAACAAGGTATATGTTTATCTTGATATATGCAATTATCTCAGGCATTCATATCTCATATTTACGACAGAATAAAGGATCTATGCTTATTTTCTAAGGTTTTTACATGTATATTATGTGTTGAAGCTTGAATAAGAAGATAATTAATTGATCAGAAGACCGAAATAATGGAAGAGATCACATATGGAAGGAGTATATGATAGTGCATGCATCAACAATAACAATACCCAATAATTAGCATAAACTCAGCCATAATTCCTAATTAAAAGTAATATTTCAAGAGGTATCATATACTTACGTATCATACAAGTCAATCCTTGAGGACAGAAAAAACCCTCGCAACAAGGTTTACAGTTTTTGGTTCTTTTTGGAATTTCCTTTATGTCCTTTTTTAGGTCAATATCCTTGCCTGCACTACAAGCCCATCCAGGTTCACAACCAGAAACCCATGAGGTCAAATTGCAATTCTTGTTAGGTTTTACATAATGTTCAGATGATGCTCCTGCCTGTGCCACGAAACCATGGAAGTAGTACCTTATTTCAGCTGCAGTACATATTCGATCCCGGAAATCTCCTATCGATCAAATCACATAATATTTAGGAACTGGCATAAAATGAATCACAGAAATTTGCGTCAAGCTGAAAAATTATACAAGATATATAAGAACAATGCAAGACTCAACTATTCCATAGATTTCCTCAGCCAACAAGTTTTCAATGCCTCAATTACACTAAAAGTGCAACTTTGGCACCATACAGAGAGTAAAAAATAAAAATACTATCAAGAAAATCTGCTAAAGTTGAGTGGTTCAATGACATAATTTCATGCAACACGTATCTATGAAAATTCTGGCTTCCTTGTATCATAAGGAGAACGGTAAATGCGAAAAACAACCAATATATTAAATTCTATACACTATTGAGCTGTAATCCCAATGGAGAAACGTCCAATTTTTTCGCTTACCTATCATCTTCCAAGGTCCAAAGACAGCCTACTAGCATGTAAATTCTACACACTATTGTTTATCTATCAATAGTCATAATCTTCGTGCAAAAGATACTAATACTGTATTTGAATTTTGGCTACTGTTCTTGTAAAAAAATGTTTAATTTCAAAATAAGATATGGAGGACTAATGGGTTTTAACGCGAGGGGGTGCTATACATACAATTATTTATGAGCTTTTTGCTTAACAACAACTTAGAATTTTGTGTGAGTTTGAGTTTAACTTTGTGAAATACTAAGGTTATGTTTGATTCCACTTCTAGCGGAGCCAAAATTGACTCTGGTAGTGTAGAATTGATTCTCACATATTTGGTTGTTTTTGAGCAGAATTGATTTTGTCTTTGTAATTGATTCTACTTGAAGCTAGAATTTGTAGCTTTTGATTCTATAATTAATTTTTACACACAAATTTAAAGTTCAGCTCACTTTTACATGAATGTATCCAAACACAAATAATTTACATTCAATTCACTCCTAGTCAGAATCATTTCTTGTCAGTGCAAAACCAAACATATGCTAAAATATCAATATGAAAGCTCATACCTTTTTTCTTAACACAAGAATCAACGAAATCCAACTTTCCTGTAAAATCAAAAGCTTCCTCCCAATCTTTTTTCCTGAAAGATAGTCAAAAGTATGATCAACAAAGAAAATGGACACTTCAAAATCGTTGTTGCATACTACATATGTCATAATAATAACGACGTTGTGATATAGTGTCTACCATAAGTGATACTAAGTTATGTAGCACCGACACTTCAAATTGATGACATGTTTGCACACTGACGAGACAATGACACACGTAGTTACATTCAACCACCTCTGCTATTGTGAGTTTTTTTTTATTTTTTATTTGAAAAAGGCTATTGTGAGCGGTGTTTGCATTTGCACTTGATAGGTACTAACATGCTTTCAAAGGTGCATGTGTTACGCTTAGGCCCGGTCCGGATAAACTAGCATAAACATGACACTTATCATATGAGTGCTTATGTATAAAGGGTCATGCTAACAAGTGTCCTAAAAAGCTAAAAACGAAAATAAGTGATAAATTCATTGTAAAAAAAGTCAATTTCTAAAGTTTAGAGGTGTTAAATGCGTAAACTATCCTGGAGCTTATGAAAATAAGCTAAAAACATTTGGATATGTGATAAGTTGTTTTCATAAACTAATTCATTTGAGTTTTAGAGTGTGCTCCTCTCAAGGTTCAAGGTCTAATGTTCGATTCCTCTGACCAGATACCGAGTTTTAAAAAAATATATAAAAAATGTTTCCATAAGCTGTAACACAAGTATTTATGTGAAAAAATAAATATAAATAAGTGAATGTAGACGACATACGGATCCTTAATGCAGAAACTTAAACTGGATTTAATATCCTGATTCAAAAAAACAGCGATACTCTGAAGTTCCTTGTAGATTTCATCGGTGAAAAAGGAAGGGGCGGAATGAATCTTTGGCAACAGCGATAACGAGAGTATAAAGAGAACAATGCAGGAAACACAGTTCCTCATTTTTCATAATTTTTGGATTAATCGTTTGAAGATGATGAATTGGTGAGAGAAAGGTTTGTGGAAAATGTGGAAGGAGAATTGGCTTGGTTTTTGGATGAAGAAATGGCGGAGAGAAATGGTTGCCTAGATTCATGGATTTGCATTCTTTCTTTTTCATTGTTTGCTTGCTTGTCAATCTTCGAGCTATGTAAGTGACTGATGGTTTCAATGGACACTTGGCCTGGGTTTCAAAACAAAAACCCTTTTTTTTTGGGCAAAATTACTCTAAAGTCCTTTGTTTTATTTTATTTTACAGAAACAAACAATATTCATTCGCTATTATTGATAAAATATATCGCTATAATACACATTTAAAGTCGCTAAAATAAAAATAATGAATCTACAAACAAACGCACAACATTCATGTTAGTAATAACATAAAAAGACAAAGTATATATGCATGAGTATCCTCATAATACTCATGTATCCGAATCTGCAACGTTGACGACACAAAAATCATTGATTGAATATGAACTTAATCAAAGCTAATTTTTTTGACATGAATCAAGGAAACACCGCACTAAGACAAGGAAATAGAAAAATACACCGCATAAAGACAAAAAATTAAAACAAACAAAATAGCTAAGACAAGGAAACAGTAAAACACACCGCACAGACAGAAAATTAAAACAAACAAATAAAGCAAACAAAAGAAGACGAAAAATATGTGAAAATCACTTACTAAACTAATAGATAAAGAAAAATAATTTGGAGGGTTGATTTCAGATCAAAGCTGATCATAAATCATCTCTCTTTGGTAAATCAAAAAGAAAAAAGTGGTGACGATTAGAGGTTTATGAAAGAGAATAGATTTTATTTTATTTACTTGTTATAGTTGAATCCTTTATTTTATTTTATTTTTTCATTTAAGTCCTTTATTTTGTAAAACATGCATTAATAAACCCTTTCTCTTTTTTTTTTATAAAGGAAATACTCATGACAAGCCATATAGGATAATTTTTTTTCTTAAAATGTTTGTCAATAAAAATAAAATACCTAGAATATTGATGAACACATTCATCATTTTCGTCACCATCTTTATATCTTCATTTTAAACAAAAAAAAGTAATAAAATACACCTCAAAATAACATGTTATGCTCACTTCCATCTTTCTCTAAACTCAAAACCCTCAAATTCTCAATAAATACTAAAAAAAAATGGGAAAAATTAGTCCAGCCTCTTAGAAGTGAAAAGTAATTGACAACTAAGAACCTTCCACAACAGAAGTTTTGTATCCCAAGATTGTCCTTTTTCATGTCTATATGCACAATCATGATCTAAAGAACGACAAAGAGATGTAGAAACTAAATAGGCGGCGCTATGAAACATAATAATCAAACGTGCAAAGAGACAGGATTGAGGTTGTTTGATAGCAAAAGAAACATTAAATCGACAAATGAAGATCTTAGGCTCAGATTTTTTAGGGTTTATTGAGAATTTGGGTCGGTTTTTGAATTTAGAAGAAGATGTAAGTTAACATAGCATTGAGATTCGTGCTATTTGAAAATATATTTTAAAATTTGTTCGTTTTCGTCCATATATCAAATATTTAATCTAAAATATGATAAGAAATATTTCAAATAAAGTTTTTAAGAAGGTTTTCTTACAATCTTATTGATGTTGATCTTTTTCCATCATCTGATCACATACAACATCATCTAAAACATATTTCATCATCAATTTTTTAGTTTAGAAATATTATGAAAGGACCAGAATTGTCGGATTTTAAAATAAGAGGATCAAATCTAGAAAATGGTGAACAAAGACGGAGCAAAATTACAATTAAGTCATTTTTTTCTTATATACAATTTTGATTTTGCAATTTTTCTTGTATACAATTTTAATTTAAGTAGTTCTCGTGAGTTTAACTAAGTTGATTGGTAGGTACATTGTGTAATATATGCAGGAGGTGAGGTTCGAACCCAAGACACGTCACCTATTCACCTTAAACAAGTGATTTTGTATTGTGTAATAAATAAATAAATAAGAGGGCTGGCTAGGATTAGAACCTCAACCCAAACATGTATTATGCAATGCCTCTACCAACTGAGCTAAGCTCACGAAAATAAATGTAAAATATTTTAATTATATCAACTACTATATCTTTTTCATTTGTCACGTTTTCTAGGACACTACTGTATTAACTTGGTGCCTAATATCAACTTGTTCATGTACGTAAACATAAATTATAATAGATGAGTTATTCAGTGGAGCTGCCTATGAGGAGCACCAAGAATACTCTAAAATGACTAAGGTGAAGATATAATGTTTAGGCTAGAATGAATGGACCCCTTTTTGATGCCTTTCTAAGTGTCTCCTTTTATAGGCATCACTACCTAATGGGTCTCTCTTTGAACGTTCAGACTCATTAACCCTCTGAGACTCACATAGCTCGTCTCTATAGGTACTGTAGTGCGTGGAGCTGATCACTTTTCCTTTGCAGTGCTTATCCCTACAAGGCGCGTGGATTTAGGACATGCAACTCACGTCATTTGTCCGTGCAGAACATGTGACATGTTATGAGATACCTCCAAGAGGAGGACCATACTGTTACTTGGACAATAACTTGAGAACGAGCTAGTCACGTTGAAGGTCGAGCTCATACATGAACAATCAAGTCGAATTAAGCACATTGACGGTGAAGCTCAAGTGACCTGAACGATCAAGCCGAGCTATGCATACTGCAGGGTGGAATTGAGCCTGGTTGCTGAATTGTGGAACTGAACTAGGCATGACCTGAATGGTCAAGATGAGCTAGGCATACTGAGGATGAAGTTGAGCTAGGCATGACTGAATGGTCAAGCTGAGTTAGGAATGGCCTGAATGGTCAAGCTGAGCTAGACATACTGAAGGACGGAGCTCGTGTGACCTGAACGATTAAGCTGAACTGAACATGTTGAATAGTCAATATACATTAGAGTCTACATGGGATGGTTCTCCATACCAATCCACAACTGATATACCAACTCGAGCCCTTCCCTCTAGATAAAAAGTTAACTACTACATTAACTCTTTTTTAAAGACACTGATGCATTAACTTGGTACATAGTATGCATCACAAAGTAATTTATTACGGAACTTGGTGTGAAGGTGTGATTTTTGGAATGTTGGTATCGGTTTCTATCATCATTGACTTGAGATTCCTTCAAAAACAAAATAATAAAATAAAAATCATTGCAACCATTTTGTAGAATTAAGTAGATATCAAGCAACTCTCATTTGCAACTTTTTTGTTTAATTTCAACATGTGCAGAATTTATCAAAGGATCAACAACTTTATATGATCATGTCAACGAGCCTGTTGGTGCTGCCAAGTTTAGAAATGGATATGTTTTGGTGGTATTCTAGTGGTTTAAAATTCTGGTTTACGTTGATGGTTTTTTTGTTGTATATCTGTTTTTGGGGGAAGGATATAGAGGGGGACCATGGTTGTCATATACTTGTAACTTTATTTGAGATTATTTAATAACAAAAATTGTTTGGCCTTTCTAAATAAAAATCAAATGTCAAAATTTTCCACCATCTAATTGGTCAATGGATTTGGAGGTAAATGCCGCGAAAGTTCATATTACTTTTCTTCCCTTTGATACAAAGTATTCATTTCCCTTCCAAGCTTCCTCCTACTTTCCATTTTCCTATTATCCACTTGGCTTTAATAGTAAGATCCACTTAATAGACAAATAATATAAATAAATATCAATGTAAATGTAAAAAGTTTAATTTTCATTTCTCTGTTTATGCTTTTTTGTTGAATTAACATGGATTAGGTTTATAGATTGACGTCTGAGGACCAGATTGTTTAACTTGTATGTGATTCACGTGAGTTTTGGACTAATTTTTCTTATTCTTTATGGTGCATTTAAATCTAAGTATATGTGATTGAACTTTCTGCTTCATGGATTACGCGGTTTAAATACAAAGAATCGTCATTGTATCTGATCCATGTCACTTGTATTTTTAAACATTAACTACAATTTGTTCACTACAATTAGATAATTACAATCAGATTCTTATAACACCATATTTTTAGTTTTCTTAACTTTAAAAGTGATTTTATTTATTTATTTATTTGTTATGGTTCACATATCAGCTTATTCAGTTGCAAACCAATGCAAAACATACTCATATCACTTGTTATTTTTTACGGATGGGACAACTCAAATCTTTTAACATACAAGTTTATGTAAATCAGATTAAACCAGGCAGAACAGTCCACTACCATCTCAGATCGATATAATATTCCTAAACTTTTATCAATCAAATGATTAGTACTTGGTGAAATTAGGTTTTACTATTCGGTCCAACTTCAAATTATCCTATTTTTTCTTTAAAAAAGCTAACACAAACAAAAACTTTACTCAAATGTGGTGGCAATGTCGGTTGCAAACTTCCAATAAAAGTTTCAAACAATTTTACATTACCTAAACCTCACTTCAATCATTTTCATAGAAAAAGAATAGAACAAAAAAGAAAACAACTACACCAGTAACATCGTAGTGTCAAATGTCAATAATAAATAAAAAAGACATAATGCTATTGTGCCACCTCGATGATGTTGGCACTTAAGAACACAAGAACGACAAAATCATAAAACTGGCTGTGTCTGTTTTATTCGACTCGGTTTTCCAAAATCCAAAGACACTTTCATACTACAACACCCACTTTCCATTCTCTTATAGAATAATAATCATATCTTAAGAATGTCTAGTAAATTTTAAAAATATCGAAATTATTAAATCAGATGCATTGATCAGAGTTTAAACTTCGATTTTTTTTTCCAAGTAGTCAAGCCGCTAGAGAAATTCATCTTAAAGATGAATAAGTAAACTAAGCTCACAGAAACTTATTTGTTATTTCGTTTCGCTATAAAATAATATCTTAGAATATGAAATTAATTATTTCATTTTCTTCCCTGATTTGGTAGTTGAGCTGACTTGCTCTTGCCGTGTGCTCTCTTCCTGTGTAACGTGGAGTCAGTCTTTCTCCTTTTTCAGGAAATGCCTTCAGACTTCAGTTAAGCTGAGTCTTCTCTTCTCATTTAGGATAAAAATTCATCAACAACAAAAAAATTAGAGAATTTTTCATTTGTTTTTTGAGCTCAAAGAAGCTCAACTATTTTAACTACAGGTAACTTTATTCTGTACTTTATTTTCTTTCCCTTTATTAACAAACAAGTTTTTGCAAGCAATTGATCCCAAAAGGGAAAATATAATGATGCTTTTTTTTTCTTTCTGAATTTAGAGGTACATGCTATTTTAAGTCTTGTTTCCTAAAGCATGTCAATTTTGTGATGATTTTTTTTATAAGTTTAAAAATGGATAATTGCTAGATTTAGAGTATGTTTGGTTTTGTTCATGATGTTGCCAAATTTGGATAGTATGATAGATTTTACATTTCATTAGGTTAATGAATTTTCTGTTTTGGGGTTATCTTAAATTAGGGTTCAGGTTCTTGATCTATTGAAAAACCATTTGAAATTATTTTTGATTATACAATAACACCAGCAACAACCAAAAGCCTTATTGCAATTTTATTATATTTGAAGTTTGATTATATGGTTGCTTAATGCAAATTGGTTTTTACTCTTTGAATTAGGCCATGTTTTGGATTAGTAGCTTAATTAAGCACTTATAGCATAAACACTTACTACCACATAGGTGTATATGCATAAGCTATTTCTATATCAAAAGATAAAAGAAAATCAAACTGTTTTCATAAGCTATTTTAGAGAGCTTATGGAAATAAGCTGAAAACAACTTATAAACATTTCATAAGTTGTTTTCATTAGCTCTCCTAAATAGCCTCACAAGTGATTATGCTAGTAGATAAGCTCAAATACATCAATCCAAGCAGGTCCTTAGTCTAGTGTTTGGAAAGTCTTAGTCATCTACGAGTCTACAATCTTCAATTTAGACGCCATGTTGATTTTCGACGACTTTATGCTTAATTTTATTTCAATTGTGTGAAATGCAGTGCAGTTGGAGTGAGGTTGCAATGAATTGTTTTCCATTCAACATCTACTACGGAGACAAGAAGGGTGATGCTAAAGGCTTGCAAATGCAATCACTCTCGGGTCTATCAAACAACTCTACTTATGGCGGGAGTGACATGAGAAGAACTGGTTCTGAATTGAATTCTCTGGATGCTTCCGACAACAGCTCCGACTCCCTTAGGAGGAATGCATTTCCCAATTTATCCCAAAGACCCAGCAACCTGAGAGTATTTACTGTATCTGAACTGAAATCAGCCACCAAAAATTTTGGTCGCTCTGTTATGCTTGGTGAGGGTGGATTCGGGTGTGTCTACAAGGGTTTGATCAAGAGTGTAGATGATCCTGCTAAAAAAATTGAAATTGCAGTTAAACAACTTGGTAAAAGAGGAATTCAGGCAAGGTTTTGCTCTTTATATTTCGTACTGAAAGTTATACGAGTTTTTTGCTCCTGTATTGTTGATAGGTATTAGGTATCTTGTTAAAGTATAATATTGACAAAATTCCCTCATGCAGTGTCTAGTTATACGACTCTATTGTGGTTAAGTATCATAAAGGAAGCTATAATAATTAATAAGTGTAATGTTATAAAGCTTAAGTGCATGTACTTTCGAGAGAGCCAAAAGTGACTTTGAAGACTTAAAATTGATTTTTGTATGTTTGTGAGTTCTCAATTAGAATTGATATTGCCTATTTAACTGAATTCTAACTTGAAGTTAGGATTTGTAGCTTTTATCTCAAAGTGTAATTATCACACTCAAATTTATTGTTACACTCACTTTTATGTGAATGTATTTCAGCGTAAATCATTTTACCTTAAACGCACTTTTAAGTTTTAACTAAAATCTATTTCCATGACCGTAGAACCAAACACATACTAATTGAATTGTAACACGGGTTACTTCAAGTAGAGACTTTACCACACTTCAATTTTGTATTTTAATTTGCAAACCTTACTCAACCTTCGAAAGACTTTTGTAAAATATGATGGCACAATTGCTACACCAGATAGGAATAACCTTTGAGTACTTTTTCTACTGCATTTCACTCTGTGTGACTGTGTGTTACTTAGGGTTTATTTAGATTGACTTATTTGAGCTTATCTACTAATATAAGCACTTGTGAGACTGTTTGAGTTAACTTGTGAAAACAAATTATGACGTGTCCATAAGCCTTTTTTCGCTTATTTTCATAAGCTCTCCAATATAGCTTATAGCTTAGATGAAAACAGTTTGACTTTATTTTATCTTTTGCTATAAAATAGCTTACAGATAGGCAGTTATATGTAAGCACTTACGCTATAAGCGCTTAATTAAACTGTTTATCCAAACGAGACTTTAATTTCTTTCCTTTCGGCTTATAGGGGCATAAGGAATGGGTGACTGAAGTGAATGTTCTTGGTATTGTCGAGCATCCCAATCTGGTGAAACTAGTTGGCTATTGTGCTGATGATGATGAAAGAGGAATCCAGCGGCTTTTGGTATATGAATATATGCCCAACAGAAGCTTGGAACACCATTTATCCCCGCGATCAGAAACTCCTCTCCCGTGGAGTAGGAGACTGAAAATAGCCCAGGATGCTGCTCGCGGCTTAACATACCTCCACGAGGAAATGGATTTTCAGGTATAAGCATAACTTTCCTATTCAAGGATATAAAGGCTGTGTAGAAACTCAACCCCTAAAGGAAGCTAGGAGAAGCTGAATTGAACTTTTTAAAAGTAATTTATTTGGATATAAAATGCTGTGCAGCTTGATATTGCTGTACTAACTGTTTGTCGGGGGTATTTAGATAATTTTCAGAGATTTCAAATCTTCAAATATCCTTCTGGACGAGCAGTGGAATGCAAAGCTGTCTGACTTTGGATTAGCAAGATTGGGACCATCTGATGGGTTAACTCATGTCTCAACAGCGGTATGGCCATTTCTTTTCATCTCTGATTTCATATATTAATCCACTATTTACATATATGAAGATGCGATAAGCAAGAGAGTAATTTGGTATGAGAATAGGAACCTGAATCTAAGGGTATGTTTGAATGGAGGATTTTGGAAGGGGAAACTTATTTTTCTAAGAATATGATCATCTATCATGTTATTGTTATTCTTTCAACTTTTTAACATATCAAATATATACACAAATATAGACTTAGCCCTTCAAAACCCTCCATCCGAACGTACGTTAAACATAGACTAAGTCTATCATGTTCTAAAAAAAGAATTCATTTACCGTGCCATAAAAGAATACTCAAACTATGTTTCTCTATTTTGTTTGACTGCTGTTATTTTAAAATGTCTTATTTAATGGTTAAATTACACTTCTATAGGCAAAACATACATCATAGTACCCCCAATATAGTTATCAACCATTTATAGCTGGAATCTAGTGAATCAGCACACAATTAATGTTCATATGGCTGGTGTATAATGTATTCATCAGGTTGTAGGAACAATGGGGTATGCTGCTCCTGAATATATTCAAACAGGACGTCTCACTTCAAAGATTGATGTATGGAGCTACGGTGTTTTCCTCTATGAACTCATTACCGGCAGGCGTCCTTTAGATCGAAATCGCCCAAAGGGTGAGCAGCAGCTGTTGGAATGGATAAGACCATACCTTTCAGATGTGAAGAAGTTTCAAATAATTTTGGATCCAAGACTTGAGAGGAAAAACCTCTTAAAGTCAGCCCAAAAACTTGCTATAGTAGCTAACAGATGCTTGGTTAGAAACCCAAAGAATCGCCCTAAGATGAGTGAAGTATTAGAAATGGTTGATCGGATTGTGGAGTCTTCGGTGAGTACTAATCAACAACCTCCCTTGAATAGTGTAGCCTCAGCCGATGATTCTCAGGACACTGAAATAAATAACAAGAAGAGAATCATGGATCCAAAACCAGATTGTAATTGGTTTAGGTCGTGGAGACCAAAGCTTTTAAGAACATGCTGATTATCGTAGATTTAAATGGATCAAAGCTATGAAAATTGCATGCAGAGTTTCTTTATGAAAAGAATTATCCATCTATAATTACCATCTATGTAGCACAAACACTTCGTATTGAAGATGTGTCCGGAGTCTGACACTTGTTGGTGTCTGACACAGACATGGCGCCGACACACGTGGGTTACATTCAACCACTTCCATTTTCTCAAATTCTTGTTGGTTTTGACGTGTCTGATATTTATGTATGTGTAGATTACCCTCCTTGGACATCACAAAGAGCTCATGTTAATGCCATGTAGCCATAAAATGTCTGACCTCTTCATCTCCCCTAACAGTGTATAGAAATTGCATGTGGTTCTCGCAGATGCGTGCTTCCAGCTTGTCAAGCTATTTAATGAAAATTTAAGGTATGCCATATTCAAGTAGTTGAGAAACAAATTGTGAATATCAAGGTAGCGGTTGGATTTTTGTGATATGCTAGCTAAGTTGATGAGCCTAAGGCATCTGGTTGAGTTGTAAATTCAAAATTATTCTATGTATGCACATTGCAATTTCAGTCCTTACATATATAGAGATCCCTAATGTTTTGTGAGGTCTTGCATCAAATGTACAAAGATTATTATGTTTTTAATCAATATATCGAATTTTGTTGATTTTCTATTCATGTTTAGATACATTGAAAACTGGCTAATGAGGAATAAACCTTGTATTGGAGGCAAAACTTTTTTTTTCAGCATTTAGTACTTGTATACAAAACAGTTTTTGTGCATGCTTGTCCATGTTAAGGGCATGTTTGGATTGATTTATTTGAGTTTATCCACCAACATTAACACTTCCGAAATTATTTGTGACAGATTATGAGAACTGCAACAAAAAGTCACATTTTCAAACTAAAATATCATATTTCAGATAATATTATATGAAAGAAAAAAACTGTAAAACTCCACTAACTCGAGTTGTCTATATATTAATCCAACTTGTTTACAATATTACATAACTCCTTTGACAATGTGCACATATACACTGGTCACTTTTGGCATATATGTGTATAATGTTTTTTCAAGATACGTAGGAGACATCAACTCTGACGTTAAGAGCACACACGTTTATTTTAATTGCATGAACGGGTGCTCTTTTCTTTTGAATGATTTGAGAGGTTGAAAAAATGATAGGATTTTATAATGGAGATGGAGAAATTAGAGTGGAGTGAAGAAGAAGGAATTAATATTTGACTATATTGGACATGATACGGTTAGATCATATATACACTACATTCATAGTACCATGTAATAGAAATGATATAGTAGTATAGTACCATATATATGCACTATATATTGTGTTAACATAAATTAATTAAGCTCTCTATAGAGCATATAGAAGAAAATCTGTCGGAATTGATTAGAATTAGAAAAGTTTATATACGAAGCACTGTACTCCCATATCGGAAAGATATCATCCATTATAAAACAAAGGTAGGATTTTACGTGTAAGTCACAAGGGTATCACTGAAGAAAATTAAGTACTTACGTAATTTTCAACATTGTTGTATCCTTTTCTTGAGAAAATTTAGGTAACATTTCCTTCTTCTTCAAAAGAACAAAATACTACTATGGAGTAGTATTTTGTTTTTTTGTTAGGAGAAAAAAAGTTACTTAATTCTTTAATAAGTGTTAATATTTTAGGTGCTATATTAGGGTACATAGAATTGCTTCTTTTTGATAAGTGTTCGATAACAAAAAATTCTATTGACAAAGATAAATTAAGTTCATTTATTATATAGGGAGTAATTTTGTGTGACCAACAAATAGTATTTGGTCACAATTATGACCGCAAATGAATCGATTCGATAAAAATACGTTCAATTCGAAACATGACTTAAATTTGAAATGAAGTTTCGTTTAGCTTAAGGTTGACTTGTTTAAAGTTCACGAGCAACTCTGTTTGATTCGTTAGATCCAGCTTGTTGGTTCAAAGAGAACATTTTTTTATCAAAAAATTTAAAAATGTTGTATCTTTGACCATTTATTTATTTTTTAAAAGGAAAAATTAGAATTAAAATAAAAGTCATCACATATATATTCTTTAATGGATAGACATAAATATAAAGTTTAATAAACATTGAAACTAAAAACACACTCCTTCATAAAAAAACCCAATTCATGGATCGTCTTGCTGATTGTTGTTTTTTCTATTAAAATAAAACAACAATCAGTATGCTACTTTTATTTTAATAGAAAAAACAACAATCAATATTCTTCATCAACAACGCTGAGTTACATTGTTCATTCATGAAGTGTTCTTTATCATTGTTCTATTGCCTCTCCTTTCGCTTCATCTTTGCTCAATTGTGATCATATCACAATTGAATTGAACTTAGCTTATTAGGCTTAGTTTTTTTGTTTGGACAATTATTAGACTTAATTTTATTCTTTGAAATGAGTATGAATTCATGAGAATAAATTGTTCTTTGTCAAATTAAATAGATGTTTTTCTATGTGTCTGAATTCACAAGTGTCGCAACATTCATAGTTCCAGCTACAATGATAATGACAAACCTCACCAAAATATTGAAACCTGAGGGGTTCACGATGACGAGCTTTCTCTCCATGGTGAGCAAAAGAACGATCAATATCTATTGGTGGCTTTGGGTGCATCGCTAAAATTTTAACTCGTAAATTATTACCTAAAAAAATCAGTTAAATCTAATTATATTTTTTTTGAAGAGGATAAAATGAGATAGATGACTATCAACCGACTATCTTACCAACACAAGGTGTGCCTGAGGAGAAAGCAAAAAGTTACATCAAAAGTTCAACAAAACATTAGCCAATTCTCATACATAAAAAAGGGCTTTGGCACAAACTATGAAATGAATAGGGAAAAATAATAAATTTAGCTTTAAACCATCAAAATGAGAGAAGTTTAATATTTTCCAACAACTGAAAAGGATAATTTTCTTTGCCACGAAATATCGTGTCATTTCTTTCATTCCAAATCACTCAAGAAGTAGAAAACCAAATCAATAACATGAAAGAATCTTTAATTTTGTATATCCTGAGAAAAATGATCCATAATAATAGACGGATCCACGAAATAAACTCCTAGCCAATTTCGAACAAGTTGCCAAAGTGTACAAGAAAAACTGCACTCCAAAAATAAGTGATTCTCTGTTTTCAACAATCTACAATAGGAACTATATAATTTAAATCTTTATTCAGTTGTGGTATATCCCGAAAATTATGACCAAATATGATAAAATAAACATACACTTAAATCCAATAGAAAAGTGGAAAGACAAACATGTTAGTGTCCATCTTGATGTTAATATCTATAATAACAATATTTAAAGAGATACCTCTTTTTGAACTGAATTTTTTATTTCGAATTTGCCATTAATTTAAACTATTTTACCATTATTATAATATTATTCAAGTTATTAATTGAAAAAAATTAAACCCCATTAAAATACAACAACACTATTACAATAGGAATTTAAATTATTAATTAAAAAATAGTTAAACATACAGGCTAAAGGAGTGACATTATCAACATTCTCAAAATTTAAATGGCAAGATGGTGGAGATCAAAAACCGAATGGCTGTTTTAGATGAGAAAGGGGAAACAGAAGCGTTACTAGAGGAAGAGACGGAGGAGCTTCATAATTTATCTTTTCAATTACGCTCCTCGGCGCGGGTGCAGAATAGTATTAATTGACAAAAGTCCAGAATGAACTGGTTACAGGAAGGTGATGCAAACACAAAAAAATTTCATGGAGTAATGTCAAATCGTCGTCGTCAAAATACTATTAATTTGGTGTCTGTTAATCGTGAAATTGTCGAAGGCGTTCAAAATATTAGGGATGCGGTATTCAATCACTTTTCTTCTCATTTCAAAAGAATAGCAACAGTTCGGCCTAGTGTGGATGCTCTTCATTTTCGCAATCTTTCTTTTAGCGAGGCAGGTAATTTAACTAAACCTTTTTCTCTTGAGGAGGTTAAGCAAGCGGTGTGGGATTGTGACAGTTTCAAGAGTCCGGGACCAGATGGTATTAGTTTCGATTTCATCAAAAAAATTTGGGAGCTGGTAAAGGATGATTTTATGCAATTCTTGATGGATTTTCATCGAAACGGTAAATTGACAAAAGGGGTAAACTCTACTTTTATCGCCTTGATCCCGAAAGTAAACAGTCTTCAATGTCTGAATGATTACATACCTATTTCATTGGTGGGTTGCTTGTATAAGATGTTAGCGAAGGTTTTAGCTAACAGACTGCGCAATGTTATAAGGAGTGTGGTTTTTGATTCTCAGTCTGCTTTCAGTAAAGGGAAACAAATTTTAGATGGAATTTTGATCGCCAATGAAGTTGTAGATGAAGCAAGACGTTTGGATAGAGAACTTATGATGTTCAAAGTCGATTTTGAAAAAGCATACGATTCGGTGGATCTAACATATTTTGACATGGTGATGGTAAACATGAATTTTCCAACTCTTTGGCGAAAATGGATATCAAAATGTATTGGGACTGCGAAGGCGGCGGTTCTGGTGAATGGCAGCCAAACGGAGGAATTCCCAATCGAGAGGGGGCTTCGTCAAGGGGACCCTCTCTCCCCTTTTTTATTTCTGCTGGCAGCTGAAGGCTTCAACGTCCTAATGAAATAAATGATGGGGGAGGATTTGTTTAAGGGGTACCCAGTGGGCCGAGTTGGTGAGGTGACTCTGACACATCTTTATTTCGCTGATGATACTTTAATCATTAGTGAAAAGAGTTGGCTGAATGTCCATTCCATGCGGGCGGTGCTTCTGTTGTTTGAGGAGACGCCGAGGTTGAAGGTGAACTTCCACAAGAGCATGTTGACTAGTGTGAATATCTATGATTCTTAGCTGATGACTGCGGCTTCAGTTATGAATTGTAAAAGAGGGAAGCTTCCTTTTGTGTATTTGGGTTTACCTATTGGTGGGGATTCTCGAAAATTGAGCTTTTGGAAACCTGTTGTCGACCATATTGTGGCTCGTTTGTCATCTTGGAATAACAGATACCTATCTTTTGGTGGCCAATTGTTTTATCTGAAGTCTGTCATGTCCTCGCTTCCGATTTACTTTCTTTCCTTTTTCAAAGCCCCTGCAGGTAGGAAAATGGCATGGATTAATTGGACTCGATTTGTTTACCAAAAGAAGAGGCGGGGGGGG